>Ga0007758_11371252_pt1 | contig 7747 bp, 5 predicted proteins | sample LauGreFaBDMM15SD_FD_61641 | JGI IMG/M metagenome (GOLD analysis project Ga0007758, IMG submission 61641) | Metatranscriptome of freshwater lake microbial communities from Lake Michigan, USA - Fa13.BD.MM15.SD (Metagenome Metatranscriptome) | ecosystem: Environmental > Aquatic > Freshwater > Lake ... | reverse complement strand
GGTTGTATCACGGTGTGCAGGACATATTTGGCACAAATGTGGACTTTACGCCATGATACATCTGATTCATACGCCGGATGCGTATGAGATTCACAGGGACATGAGAGATGCAACACACGATTTGTGCAATAACTTGCAAGTGGTGGATGCGGACGCATGTCAATTCAGAGTGTAGAAAGGTACCAGATGGCTCAGGTATTTAATCGACGGACGAATAAGATCGTTCGGTTGAGTATCTTTGTTGGTATCCCGTTAGTACTGATTTTGCTGTCATCAGCATGGTGGTACTACACGCGATCCGACTGGATACGCGACGTGGGGCCTGCGAACGCCAAAGTACAACCCGGTGGTGGTTTTAGTCACCAACTCCATGTGGGTGGACTCAAGATGGATTGTCGCTACTGCCATACCGGCGTAGAGCTTTCGAGCTCAGCCAACATCCCGCCCATCGAGACTTGTATGGGTTGTCACTCGCAAGTATTGAGCAAGAGCACCAAGCTCGAATTCATCCGGAGTAGTTATACCGAGGATGTGCCTGTGCAATGGAACTTGGTTCACGACGTACCCAAATTTGTCTACTTCAATCACAGCATCCACGTAGCCAAGGGTGTAGGTTGCTCGACGTGCCACGGCAATCTCGCCACTATGCCTGTTGTCTACAAAACGCAAGCGTTGTACATGAGTTGGTGTCTGAATTGTCACCGCAACCCAGAGCAATTTTTGCGCCCACAGTCCGAAATATATAATCCGGCGTGGCAACCACCGGCGGATCAGATCGCTCAGGGGCTCATTTTGAAGCAACAGTACAACATTCGTAGCAAGCTTCAACTGACCAACTGTTCGATTTGCCACCGATAGAGCGAGACGAAGCACAAATGAGCAAAGAATCACTCGATACACAAGGCACCAGCGGGCGTAGCTACTGGCGGAGCCTCGAGGAATTATCCCAGACTGCAGAATTCCGGGCCCGACTCGATCGCGAGTTCCCCCGTGAAGCTGCCGAAATGCGCGACCCCGTAAGTCGCCGTTCGTTCCTCAAATTGATGGGTGCATCGATGGCGCTGTCAAGCCTGGTTGGCTGTCAGTTTGCCCTCAAGCAACCCCAAGAAAAAATCGTCCCCTACGTCCGTCAACCCGAGCAAGTCATTCCGGGTCGCCCACTCTACTTTGCCACCAGCATGGCGGTGCAAGGCTATGGCATCGGTTTGTTGGCCGAAAGCCACGAAGGGCGTCCAACCAAGGTCGACGGCAATCCTGACCATCCTGCCAGCCTTGGTTCGAGCGACGCCTGGATCCAAGCATCGGTATTGACGATGTACGATCCCGATCGTTCACAACAAATCCTCAATGCCGGCAAGCCCGCCACATGGGCTGATGCCACCGCCGCTATTGCCAGTGCTGCCCAAGCAGCTGCTGACGGGTTGCGTATCATCAGTGAGCCCACCAGCTCACCCAGCGTCGTGGCCGCTATTGCCGGGCTGAGTGGCGCCAAGTGGTATCAATACGATGCCTTGAGCAACGACAACGTTGCCAATGGTGCCACGCTGGCCTTTGACCGGGCTGTCAACACCATCTATGCCTTTGACAAGGCCAGTGTCGTGGTTGCACTCGATAGTGACTTCACTCACGGCTCACCGACGTCAATCCGCTATAGCCGCGATTTTGCCAGTACGCGTCGCCTCGAAAACGATTCGCTCAGCATGAGTCGCTTGTATGTGGCAGAGCCAAGCCCCAGCAACACTGGCACCATGGCCGACCATCGCTTGCCCATCAAGGCCGGTGATATCGCCCCCATGGCACAGGCCATCGCCGCCGCCCTCGGCGTCGCAGGCGTAACAGCCCCCACCTTGAGCGAATCAGTCGCCAAGTGGGTCAACGTGGCTGTGGCTGACCTCAAAGCCGCTGCCGGCAAGTCGATTGTCATCGCTGGTGAATCACAACCGGCTGCAGTGCATGCCCTCGTGCATGCCATCAATGCCAGCTTGACCAATGTCGGCAAGACCGTCACCTATACCGAAGCAGTGATTAGTGGCCCTACCGGTGTCGCATCACTCAAAGCCTTGGTCGACGAAATCAACGCCGGTGCGGTCAAAATGCTGGTGATTGCCGATGCCAATATCGCCTACAACGCCCCCGCAGATATCAACGTTGCTGAAGCCCTCAAAAAGGTCCCCACTGTGGTACATTTGGGGCTCTACAACGACGAAACTGCGGCCTTGGCTAATTGGCATATCAACGGTGCTCATTACCTCGAAAGCTGGGGCGATGTACGGGCCTTTGATGGTACCGTGTCACTCCAACAACCACTGATTGCCCCCCTTTATGACGGCAAAACCTTCCTCGAAGTGGTTGCAGTGTTGGCAGGCAATGCCACCGCCACCGCCTACGAGTTGTTGACGACATATTGGAAGTCCGTCCAAGGTACCAAGGATTATGCCTTTGACAAACAATGGCAGATTTCCTTGCACGATGGGACTGTCGCCCAAACCACCGCAGCCACCATCGAGCTCACCGCCAAGGTGGGAGGCGAGATTCCTGCAAGTGGCACCGGCCTCGAGCTCATCTTCCGTCCTGATCCTTCACTCCGCGACGGCTCGGCCGCCAACAATGGCTGGTTGCAAGAAGTTCCCAAACCAATTACCAAGTTGGTATGGGACAACACCGCCCAGATCAGTCTCACCACCGCCCAAAAACTCGGTGTCAAAAACGAAGACATCTTGGAATTGACTTACCAAGGGCGGAGCGTCAAAGCCCCCGCCTATATCGTAGCCGGCCAAGTCGATGACACCATCGTGGTGCACCTCGGATTTGGGCGTACCCAAGCAGGCAAAGTGGGCACCAATGTGGGCTTCAACTCCTATGCATTGCGTGGCACAGAGACGATGTGGTTCGGCAACGGTGTCGAAGTCAAAAACACCGGCGTCAACTATACTCTCGCTAGCACCCAAGAGCACTTCAATCTCGAAGGGCGCGACGAAGATATTTATCACACCACCACCATTGCCAAACTCATCGAAGAAAAAGCGCACGGCGAAAAAGGGCATAAGAAGCATGAAATCTTCTCGCTCTTCCCTGCCTACGACTATTCCAAGGGCTACCAGTGGGGTATGTCAATCGACTTGAACGCCTGTAACGGCTGTAATGCCTGTGTAGTAGCATGTCAAGCCGAGAACAACATTCCGGTGGTGGGCAAAGACCAAATTTGGCGTGGTCGCGAAATGCAGTGGATTCGCATCGACACCTACTTCGCTGGCGATTCTACCAACCCATCGATCTACCAACAACCGATCGCTTGTATGCAATGTGAAAATGCCCCGTGCGAAATCGTCTGTCCAGTGGCTGCCACTGTGCACGACGAAGAAGGTATCAACAACATGGTGTACAACCGTTGTGTCGGTACCAAGTACTGCTCAAATAACTGCCCATACAAAGTACGCCGGTTCAACTTCTTCCAATATGTCGACGAAGAAACACCTTCACTCAAGCTCCAACGCAACCCAGACGTTACCGTTCGGGTGCGTGGTGTGATGGAAAAGTGCAACTACTGCTTGCAACGCATCAACGAATCCCGCATCGACGCCGACCGCGAAAATCGCGAGATCAAAGATGGCGAAGTCATCACCGCTTGTCAGCAGGCCTGTCCTTCACAGGCAATTGTCTTCGGCAACATCAATGACAAGTCGTCACGGGTTGCCAAACTCAAAGAGCTCGATACCAAGTTCACCGTGCTTGATTCACTCAACACCAAGCCACGCACCAGCTACATGACGAAGCTGACGAACCCAAATATCGAACTCAGCGGAAAAATGGAGTAGCAGATGCAAACATCGCAACCGCTTAAACCACCCGTCGTTGAATCGTACGACGAATTATTGGGACCAGGCGAGACTTATTCGTCCGTAACGGCACGAATCAGTGACATCGTCCTCTACCCACTCCTCAAAACGCCGTGGGGCTGGATTGGTGGCTTCATCGCCGCTGGTCTGTTGCTCATGTTGTATCTCTACTCATTAGCTACGCTGTTTACCGTCGGTATCGGTATTTGGGGTATCAACATCCCGATTGCGTGGGGTTTTGATATCATCAACTTTGTGTGGTGGATTGGTATCGGTCACGCTGGCACGTTGATTTCGGCCGTATTGTTGTTGTTCCGCCAAGACTGGCGTACCTCAATCAATCGCGCCGCCGAAGCGATGACGATTTTTGCGGTGGCATGTGCTGGTGTCTACCCGCTCATCCACACCGGTCGTCCATGGTTGGACTATTGGTTCTTGCCCTATCCCAGCACCTTGGGAATGTGGCCACAGTTCCGGAGTCCACTCGAATGGGACGTATTCGCCATTTCAACCTATGCCACGGTATCAGTGTTGTTTTGGTTCATCGGACTCATTCCTGACTTGGCCACGTTGCGTGACCGCGCCCAGCACCCCATCCCCAAAATTTTCTATGGGTTGTTGTCGCTCGGGTGGCGTGGGGCAGCCAAGCACTGGCAGCGCTACGAAAAGGCCTCGCTGATTTTGGCGGGTCTTTCGACGCCGTTGGTATTGTCGGTACACTCCATCATTTCGTTCGACTTTGCCGTGGCACAGCTACCAGGCTGGCACGTTACCGTCTTCCCGCCATACTTTGTGGCCGGTGCGGTGTATTGTGGTTTCGCCATGGTAATTGTGTTGATGATCCCCATCCGGCGCTGGTTTGGGCTCCACAGCTTGATTACGATGCGGCACTTCGATGTGATGAGCAAAGTCATGTTGGCATCAGGGTTGATTGTGACCTACGGCTACTTCGGCGAAATTTTCTACTCGTGGTATTCGGGTAGCATTTATGAGTACTTCTTGATTGTCAACCGTATAGCAGGCCCATGGGCATGGTCATATTGGTCACTGATTATTTTCAATGTACTCATTCCACAGGTGTTGTGGTTCAAGCGCTACCGTACGAATTTGCCGGTGCTCTTCTTTGTGTCGATGTGTATCAACATCGGTATGTGGTTTGAGCGTTGGGTCATCATTGTACTGAGCTTGACTCGTGACTTCTTGCCCACCTCATGGGGGGTATATACGCCGACCTTCTACGACTGGGCCACGTACATTGGTTCATTCGGGTTGTTCTTTATTCTCTTCTTCTTGTTCATTCGCTTGTTGCCCATGGTTGCGATTTTCGAAGTTCGCGACTTGGTACACAAGACCGCCCACAAGGCACATGAAAAAGAAGACCATGGACACGCTGGTGCGTAACGGTGCAGTGATGATCCCATCACTCAACGGTCAATGAGAGGTTTGCATGTTCAAACGCAAGTCAAACGCAGCAGAAGCCGCACCCTCCGCACCAGCCACGTATGGCATGATGGCGGAGTTTAGCGGCACCGATGAAATCATCGCTGCAGCAGAATCAGTACGCGCCGCGGGTTATACCCTGGTCGAAGCGTACACCCACATCCCCGTTCATGGGCTTGACGACGCTCTCGGGCACAAGCCCACACGATTGCCGTGGCTGGTATTTGCCAGTGGTCTTATCGGAGCGAGTAGTTTGTTTGGGTTTATGGTTTGGGTCAATGTTGTCGATTACCCGATGAATATCGGCGGGCGTCCGAACTTTAGTTGGCCGGCATTTGTGCCAATCACATTTGAAGGTATGGTGCTCTTTTCGGCATTTGCTGCTGTATTTGGGCTGATCTTGATTTGTGGTTTGCCAATGCCATACCACCCCGTTTTCAATGCTCCTGGTTTTGAACGGGCATCAATAAATGGCTTCTTTTTGTGTATCGAAGCCAAAGATCCGCAATACGATGCGGCCAACGCTTCTAGTCTTCTCACGAAGCTAGGCGCCACGGCAGTGCACGAGTTCAGTGAGTGAGAAGCATATGCAACTATCAATGACTTCACTCCGACGCATCGTGGCGCGCGTCATCTTGTTGGGGTTGTTCGGATTGGCGATTTCGGCATGTCACCTCGACATGTACGATCAGCCCAAATACACACCACTGGAAGCCAGCGACTTCTTCAAAGATGGGGCGTCAGCACGGCGATTGGTCGACGGCACGGTATCACGTAACGGCCTCAAAATCGACGAGCGCACCACTGGTCGCGTCGGCGGTGACCCCGCAGGTGAATATGTCACCACCAACCCGATTTCGATTAACGAAGGGGTGTTGGCACGTGGTGAAGAACGTTACAAGATTTACTGCGCGTCGTGTCACGGTGTCAATGGTAATGGCAAAGGAATCGTGGCCGGACCATACGCACAAGGACCACTCAAGGCGAAGGCGCCAGCGTTGTTTTATGTAGAGCAACTGCGTGCTGATCTCCAAACAGCCCCTGATGGCTACTACTTCGATATCATTACGCACGGCAAGCAAAACGCCCAAGGTGAGTACTCTATGTGGCCAGCAGCTTCACGCATCCAAAACGTCGACGACCGCTGGTCCATCATTGCATACATCCGCGAGATGCAAAAGAACCCACCAGCACAAAAGTAAGTGAGAGTGCCCGGCGTAGCGCGCCTACGCCGGGACTTCGGTAAGGACATAACCGTGGCAGAACAGACTGACAACATGCACCAAACCCTGAATGCGATTCAGCGGCGTGCAACCATCGTCGGCGGCGCCGCCCTCGCACTTACGGTCGTGGGGATTGCGGTGAGCTCGACCAGCCAGGTATTGCAATCATACCTGTTTGCGTTCCTTTTCTTCTTTGGGGTGTCTGCAGGGAGCTTCTTTTTGCTGACCTTGCAGCACGTCACGAGTGGCGTGTGGGGCTTGATGATCCGCCGCTTCACCGAAGCCAGCACGCTGGTAATTCCGTGGATGGGGCTCTTCTTCTTACCCATCGCTGCCGGCGTCGGGATTTTGTATGAATGGACGAACCCGGAGGTAATCGCAGAAGAAGCTGCGGTTGCGGCCAAAGTCCCCTACCTCAACATCCCCTTCTTTTTGGCACGCACGGTATTCTATTTTGCGGCGTGGATTTGGATGGTGCGCCGTTTGCGCCGCCAATCAATTGCCCAAGACAACGCCCCCAAATCAGAATCAGTATCGTGGCGTGACAAATTGGCTGTCACCAGCGGTCCAGCCCTCGCCGCACACATCATGTTGTGGACGTTTGCGGCCACCGACTGGGGTATGTCACTCGAGCCAGCCTGGGCATCATCGATGTATCCAGTGGGCTGGATGGTCGGCCAAGTACTGACCAACTTCGCCATCTGGATTATCGTGTTGTGGTTGCTTACTCGTAACAACTTCCTCGGCTACGAAATCCCCGTCGATCGCCTGCACGACCTGGGTAAATTCACCTTCGCCTTTACCGTGCTCTGGACCTACCTCAACTTTTCACAGTACCTCATCATTTGGTCAGGGAATGTGCCAGAATTTACCCCATGGTACTACTTCCGAAGCAATGGCGGTTGGGAATACGTTTCAATTGCATTGATCTTTGGGCACTTCTTCTTGCCGTTTTTCTTATTGATGTCACGCCACACCAAACGAAATTTTGGTGTCGTTGCGCGGATTTCAATGTGGCTTGTCGCAATCGAAGTCTTGTATGTCTTCTGGTTGATTAACCCAGCCTTCCATCACGACGGCATCCAGATTCACTGGACGCACGTCACCGCCTTTGTGGGTGTAGGGGGCTTGTGGATCGGTCTGTTCTTGCGCTACCTCAAGCAACTGCCGATTTTGCCACCCAACGATCATCGTATCCCAGAGCTCGAAGGACAGCTCAATGATCATGGGCATGGTCATACGGCGCCG
>Ga0007758_10049363_pt1 | contig 7770 bp, 9 predicted proteins | sample LauGreFaBDMM15SD_FD_61641 | JGI IMG/M metagenome (GOLD analysis project Ga0007758, IMG submission 61641) | Metatranscriptome of freshwater lake microbial communities from Lake Michigan, USA - Fa13.BD.MM15.SD (Metagenome Metatranscriptome) | ecosystem: Environmental > Aquatic > Freshwater > Lake ... | reverse complement strand
CGTCGAGGCGCTTGATGGCCAAAGGCCCGGTTTCCCCTTTTCGCTTGACCCTCAGGCGCCTGGGCGATAAACGCCCGTCATCACTGGTTCGCCCTGAACCTTGGTCCGCCCGCCTGATGCGGGTTGGCTCCGCCGCTCCGCGAAGGCTCGCGCAGCGGCGCGCTCTGTTTTGGGGCGACCGCAACGCGAAAGGACCATCGGGCTGCCCCATGTTTGAGGCTCTGTCCAGCAAGCTCAACGGTGTTTTTGATCGGCTGCGCCGCCGTGGCGCGCTGAGCGAAGCCGATGTGACCGAAGCGCTGCGCGAAGTGCGCGTGGCGTTGCTGGAAGCTGATGTCGCCTTGCCGGTAGTTCGCGACCTTGTTGCGCGCGTGAAGGAACGCGCCATAGGGCAGGAGGTGATCCGCTCCGTCTCCCCCGCGCAGCAGGTCATCAAGATCGTCAATGATGCTTTGGTGGAAGCACTCGGCGGCACTGAAGGGGCGCGTGGTGTTGATCTGAATGCGCCGGCGCCGGTCGCCATCCTGATGGTGGGCTTGCAGGGTTCGGGCAAGACCACAACTTCGGGCAAGATCGCGCTCCGCTTGCGCCAGCGCGACAAGAAGAAGGTGCTGCTGGCATCGCTCGATGTCCATCGCCCGGCGGCGCAGCTTCAGTTGCAGCAATTGGCCGAACGCGCCGAAGTGACCAGCCTGCCGATCATTGCCGGCCAGCGCCCGCTTGAAATCGCGGCACGCGCCATGGATGTCGCGCGGCGGGAACTTTACGATGTGGTGGTGCTGGACACCGCCGGGCGCCTTGCGATTGATGAAGCGCTGATGGCCGAAGTGGCCGAGATTAAGGCTGCCACCCAGCCGCATGAAACCTTGCTGGTTGTGGATGCCATGACCGGGCAGGATGCGGTGAATACCGCCAAGGCTTTCCAAGAAAAAATTGGCGTTACCGGCATTGTCATGACGCGCGTTGATGGCGATGCGCGCGGTGGTGCCGCCCTTTCCATGCGGGCCGTGACTGGCGCCCCGATCAAGCTTTTGGGCGCCGGCGAAAAGCTGGATGCTTTGGAAGATTTCCACCCCGATCGCATCGCGGGCCGCATTCTTGGCATGGGTGATATCGTCTCCTTGGTGGAAAAAGCCGCTGAGACGATTGATCAGGCGGAGGCTGAAAAGCTCGCCGCGCGCATGCAAAAGGGCCAGTTCACGCTGGATGATTACGCGGCGCAGCTCAAGCAAATCGGCAAGATGGGCAGCCTGCAAGGCATTCTTGGCATGTTGCCCGGCGTGCAGAAGATGAAGGCGCAATTGGAAGGCGCCAATCTGGATACCGCCATTCTGCAGCGTCAGGCGGCGATTATATCCAGCATGACACCCAAGGAACGCCGCACGCCTGATCTGCTGAAGGCATCGCGCAAGCGCCGCATCGCGGCTGGGTCCGGCACGACGGTGCAGGATGTGAACCGCCTGCTGAAGCAATTCGACGATATGTCCGCCATGATGAAGCGGATGAGCAAAATTGGCCAAAAGGGGCTGATGCGTGGCGGGCTCGCCGCGCTGCTCCCCCAAGGCCGGAGGCCGTTTTGATGATGGCCTTCACCAAACCCCACGTTTCAAGTCACTAAAGAAAGGAATACCTGTATGGCTCTCAAGATTCGCCTTGCTCGCGCTGGTGCCAAGAAGCGCCCCTATTATCACATCGTGGTTGCCGATAGCCGCAGCCCGCGCGATGGCCGCTTCATCGAAAAGGTGGGTTCCTATAACCCGATGCTGCCTTCTGACCATGCGGAGCGTATTCGCCTTCAGGAAGATCGCCTTAAGCATTGGCTCGGCCATGGCGCGGTAGCGACGGATCGCGTGGCGCGCTTCCTGGGCAAGGCTGGCTTGATCGCCATGCCGGCGATCCCGGCGCAGACCAAGCAGGCTGAGCCGAAGAAGAAGGCGCAGGAACGCGCCGCGGCCGCCGCGGCCGGCTGAAGCAGGCTTTAGCGGAAGGCATCACGGCAGATGGTCGGCAAGCGCATTGTGGTGGGGGAGTTCGGCAGGCCGCATGGCGTGCGCGGACTTTTGCGCCTTAATGCCTTCACTGCCGATCCTACCGCCGTCACCGCTTATGGCCCGCTTTCCGATGAGGCTGGCGCGCGGCAGTTCCGCCTGACGCTCAAGGGCCCTGATCTGGTCGCTGTTGAAGGTGTCTCGGACCGGGACGCCGCGCAGCGCCTGACTGGCACCAGGCTTTTCGTCGCGCGGGAGGCATTGCCCCCCACCGAGGAAGAGGAATTCTACCTGACGGATCTGATCGGCCTTGCGGCAGTGACAGAAGCGGGTGCGGCACTCGGCACCGTGCGCGCGGTGGAAGACCATGGTGGCGGGGCCTTTCTGGTGATTGAGGGGGGGCAAGAAATGCTGCTGCCCTTCACGCGCCAGGTGGTGCCGGTGGTGGATATCGCTTCCGGCCGCCTTGTGGTGGTGCCGCCGGCTGAAGTGCTGGTGCCCCCGCCCCAAGGGAAGGAGGCCGCGGCATGACCTGGCGCGCCGATATCCTGACGCTTTTCCCGGAAATGTTCCCCGGGCCGCTTGGGCTTTCCTTGGCTGGTCGAGGGCTGCGGGAAGGGCTTTGGTCGCTGGTCGCGCATGATATCCGCGACCATGCCAAGGACCGCCATCGCAGCGTGGATGACACGCCGTTCGGCGGTGGCGCCGGCATGGTGCTGCGCCCGGATGTGGTGGATGCGGCGGTGGGCGCGGCCTTGGCGGAAGCGCCAGGCCGGCCGGTGATTTACCTGACGCCGCGCGGGCGCTTGCTGGATCAGGCTTTGGTCCGGGAATTGGCGGCGGGGTCAGGGGCTGTGCTGCTGTGTGGGCGTTATGAAGGTGTGGATCAGCGCGTGATTGAAGCGCGCGGCATGCTGGAAATCTCGATCGGCGATTATGTGCTGAGCGGGGGGGAATTGGCGGCACTCACACTGCTTGATGCCTGTGTGCGCTTGCTGCCGGGCGTCATGGGGGCGGCGGAAAGCGCTGCCGAGGAAAGCCATGGCGCTGAGGGGCTTTTGGAATATCCGCATTACACGCGCCCGGCCCAATGGGCCGACCGTGCCGTGCCGGAAGTGCTGCTTTCGGGCCACCACGCCGCCATCGCGGCTTGGCGCCGGGCCGAAAGCGAGAAGATCACAAAGGAACGCCGCCCCGATTTATGGGCGCGGCATGAAACGCAGCGCGGAGGCGCGGGGGCCATTGCCGGCCATCCCGCCGCCGCCTAAAGAAACCGAAGAAAGGGTACCAACATGAATATCTTGCAGCAATTCGAAGCTGATCAGCAGGCCCGCCTGTCGGCCGCCCGCGCCACGCCGGATTTCGGCCCGGGCGATACGGTGCGTGTCATGGTGAAGGTGGTGGAAGGCGAACGCGTCCGCACCCAGGCTTATGAAGGCGTTGTGATCGCGCGGTCCAATAAGGGTGTGCAGAGCAATTTCACCGTCCGCAAGCTTTCCTATGGCGAAGGCGTGGAGCGCGTGTTTCCGCTGTACAGCCCGAATGTCACGGAAATTCAGGTGATGCGTCGCGGTAAGGTACGCCGCGCGAAGCTTTATTACCTGCGTGGCCGTACCGGCAAATCCGCGCGCATTGCGGAAAAGCTGGGCATGAAGGCTGCTAGCCCCGCCAAGTCTGCCGAAGGCTGAATTAAACGCGCCGCGCTGAAAGGCGCGGCGTTTTAATGTGATGTAAGGGGGAAGATGAAATGTCAGCGCAGAAACCGCGTACGCTGTTCGACAAGATTTGGGCTGCCCATGTGGTGGAAACCCTGCCGGATGGCACGGCGCTGCTCTACATTGACTTGCATCTGACCCATGAAGTGACCACGCCGCAAGCTTTTGATGGCCTGCGCGCCGCGGGGCGCAAAGTGCGCCGCCCGGATGCGACGCTCGCCGTGGTGGACCATAATATCGCGACCGATGACAGCCGCCGCACCGGCATTGTGGACCCCGAAAGCCGCTTGCAGGTTGAAACGCTGGAAAAGAACGTCGTTGAATTCGGTGTGCCTTACATTCCGCTGCTCGATGACCGTCAGGGCATTGTGCATGTGATCGGCCCTGAATTGGGCCGTTCGCTGCCGGGCATGACGATTGTGTGTGGTGATAGCCATACCTCGACCCATGGCGCCATGGGCGCGCTTGCTTTCGGCATTGGTACATCGGAAGTGGAACATGTGCTGGCAACGCAGACACTGCTGCAAAAGCCGGCCAAGAACATGCGTGTTTCCGTGGATGGCAACCTCGCTTTTGGCTGTTCCGGCAAGGATATTGTGCTGGCGATCATCGGCAAGATCGGCACGGCGGGTGGCACGGGCCATGTGATTGAATATGCCGGGGATGCGATCCGTGCGCTGGATATGGCAGGCCGCATGACGGTCTGCAACATGACCATAGAAGGCGGTGCGCGGGCTGGCATGGTGGCGCCGGACCAAACCACTTTCGATTACATCGCGAAAACGCCGAATGGCCCGAAGAATGAGGCTTTCAAGCGCGCCCTTGAATGGTGGAAGACGCTGCCCTCCGATGCGGGCGCGCATTTCGATAAGGAATTGCGCTTGGCCGCGCATGAGATTGCGCCGCAAGTGACTTGGGGCACGAACCCCGAAGCGGTGCTGCCGATTACCGGCATCGTGCCGAACCCAGCGGATGAGGGCGATGAAGCCAAGCGCGCGCAATTGCAGCGCATGGTTGACTATATGGGCCTGACCCCCGGCCAACGCCTGACCGATTTGAAGGTGGATGTGGTTTTCGTGGGTTCCTGCACCAATAGCCGCATTGAAGATATCCGTGCTGCCGCCGCCATCGCCAAGGGCCGCCGCGTGGCCGATCATGTGCGCGCTTTGGTCGTGCCCGGTTCTGGCCTTGTGAAGAAGCAGGCCGAAGCCGAAGGGCTGGATCGCATTCTGCGCGAAGCGGGCTTTGAATGGCGCGAAGCGGGCTGTTCCATGTGCCTTGGCATGAACCCTGACAAGCTCACACCTGGTCAGCGCAGCGCCAGCACGTCCAACCGTAATTTCGAAGGCCGTCAGGGCCCCGGTGGGCGGACCCATTTGTTGAGCCCCGCCATGGCCGCCGCGGCGGCGCTCGCGGGCCATTTGGCCGATGTGCGTGATTATCAGCCGAAGGGAGCGATCTGAGATGCAAGCCTTCACCAAACTTACCGGTATCGCGGCACCTTTGCCCAAGGCGAATGTGGATACGGACCAGATCATCCCTGCGCGGTTTTTGAAATCCATCAGCCGGCTCGGCTTCGGGAAGAATCTTTTTGCCAATTTCCGCTTCAAGGAAGATGGCACGGAAAACCCGGATTTTGTCCTTAATCAGGAACCGTACCGCCGCGCGGAAGTCCTGATTGCGTTTGAGAATTTCGGCTGCGGGTCTTCGCGTGAGCACGCACCTTGGGCCTTGCTTGATTTCGGCATTCGCTGCGTGATCGCCCCTGATTTCGCGGATATCTTCAACAATAATTGCTTCAAGAATGGCGTGCTGCCGGTGCGCCTGCCGCGCGAGATTTGCGAAAAGCTGATGGAAGACGCGAAGATGGGCGGCAATGCGCGCATCAGCGTTGATCTGGAACGCCAGGTGGTTGTGCGCCCGAATGGGGAGGAAATTCCCTTCCAGACCGATCCGCTGCGGCGGCATCTGATGCTGAATGGGCTGGATGATATCGGCCAGACCATGCAGCATGCGCCGGCGATTGATGGCTTTGAAGCCCGTCAGCGCGCTGCCCAGCCCTGGCTTTACACCTGATTGAGTGACGCCCCGGCGCCAAGCCGGGGCCTTGAGGAAAACGCCATGTCATCGAACAAGAAGCTTCTTATCCTGCCCGGCGACGGGATCGGCCCCGAAGTGATGCGCGAAGTGCGCCGGGTGGTGGATTGGATGGATCGCCGCCGCCATGTGTCCTTCAATATCGAAGAAGGCTTGGTGGGTGGTGCCGCGCTGGATGCGGAAGGCACGCCTTGTTCGGATGAAACGGTGGAACGCGCGAAGGCCGTGGATGCCGTGCTGTTCGGGTCTGTCGGTGGGCCGAAATGGGATTCCATGCCCTTCGACAAACGCCCGGAATTGGGTGTGCTGCGGCTCCGCAAGGATCTCGGTCTTTTCGCCAATCTGCGCCCCGCCGTGGTGCTTGATGCCCTGGTGGATGCTTCGTCGCTGAAGCCCGATCTGGTGCGCGGGCTTGATGTGATGATCGTGCGCGAATCGACGGGTGGCATTTACTTCGGTGAACCGCGCGGCATTCACACGGACGCCAATGGCAAGCGCACCGGCATTGATACGGAAGTCTATACGGAAGACGAAATCGCCCGTGTGGCACGCATTGCCTTTGATCTGGCACGCAAGCGTCGCAACAAGGTGACCAGTGTCGAGAAGGCGAATGTCATGCAATCCGGGCGCCTATGGCGCGCCGTGGTGGGCGAAATCGGCAAGGCGGAATTCCCCGATGTCGAACTTGAACACATGTATGCCGATAATTGCGCCATGCAGCTTTGCTCTCGCCCCAAGCAGTTTGATGTGATCCTGGGGTCGAACCTGTTCGGCGACGTGTTGTCTGATTTGGCCGCGGCTTTGACTGGTTCACTTGGCATGCTGCCATCGGCGACACTGGGCGCCGTGGATGCCTCTGGCCGCCGCCATGCACTGTATGAGCCCGTGCATGGCTCAGCGCCGGATATCGCCGGCAAGGGCATCGCCAATCCTTGTGCGCAGATCCTGTCCTTCGCGATGCTGCTGCGTTGGTCCTTCGGCATGGAGGAAGATGCGCGCCTGGTGGAGACCGCGGTGGAGAAGGTGCTGGCCGGCGGACTTCGCACTGCCGACATCATGCAGCCCGGAATGGCGCGCGTTGGCACAAGCGTGATGGGCGAAGCGCTGGTGCGGGAATTGGATAAACTCTCTGCATGACAAATTAGCGACGGCTTCGGGGTTGCGCCTTAGGCGTGGCTCCGCTATCCGTCGCGGCGTTAAGGGCGCCCGTAGCTCAGCTGGATAGAGCACCAGACTACGAATCTGGGGGTCAGGAGTTCGAATCTCTTCGGGCGCGCCAATAAAATCAAACAGTTAGAGCGCTGCAGCCGGCATCTCAGACATCTCCCAAATCGTCGGGGACACAACGGGGACACAAAAGCGGATCGGACCCACTGGCTGTGAACCGGCATAGGGTTCCGGTGCCAATAGGCGCACTAAAGGCGGCGAGGCTCTGGAGGATTGCTTCCACCTGCTTGCGCGGCGCCTTCACAAAGCAGGAGGAGACCTGTTCGACCGTTCCCTCACCCATCTCGGCTAGAGAGTTGCGAACGAAGGCCCCCTGCCCCGGCAACATGACGAACGGCTGGAATACCCCCCGACTCCGGACAGTCAGGGCTCACATTACCTACGGCGGAACGGGGGCCCAATTTCCGCCGTTGGTAATGTAGAGCCCGCAGGCCCTCACTCGGTCGAGCGCGTGATCGCGGCATTCGGTCCGCGCGTTACGACCATCCCCAGACCCGACGCCGGTTCGGACCGTGAACGTCTAGCGCCAAGGCTGCACAGCGGCGCGACGACGCTCACGCCTGAAACCAACTACGCGTCCCTGGCGCAAGCGATGGGCGGTCCGCCTTAAAAGGCCCAGCGCGCCCGCGCCTGCACGACGTGGGACTGATACGTCTCGCTCAGCGTCGCGTCATAGGCCAGACCGGCGGAAAAGCGTTCGCCGCCGAACATCGTGACGCCGGCCCCAACAACATAGCTTTCCC
>Ga0007758_10076260_pt1 | contig 7816 bp, 6 predicted proteins | sample LauGreFaBDMM15SD_FD_61641 | JGI IMG/M metagenome (GOLD analysis project Ga0007758, IMG submission 61641) | Metatranscriptome of freshwater lake microbial communities from Lake Michigan, USA - Fa13.BD.MM15.SD (Metagenome Metatranscriptome) | ecosystem: Environmental > Aquatic > Freshwater > Lake ... | reverse complement strand
TACTTAAATAATAATAATAATTTATAATAAGTGATGGATTCAAGTATTCTTATTAAACCAATTATTTGTCTAGGTTACTTCATTTTCTACGTCTTCTTCAGATGCCATTTTTTCGGCCTCCTGTTAAACTTCTTGGGTAGCTTTCTGATTTTCAACTTCTACAGCATGTATTATTTCTTCATATTTTACTTATTCTTCTTGAGCCTTAACCTGTTTTTTTTTGGCCTTAAGAACCTCGGTTTCAGCCTTGATGACTTACTTTTCAGCTTCTTTTCGTTCTTTTTCAACTTGTTTTTGCTCAAAAACGGCTTCTTTTACTTAAACTTAAACAGCTTTGATGGCTTGTTTAAGTTCTTAATGACTTTGTTCAGCTTAATGTTTTTCAGCAACGGCGATTTCAATTCTTGCTTAGATTTTTTGTAATTTCTCTTCTTGCTTAGCATGAACAGCTTCAGCTTAATCTCTTTGTTTTTCAACAGATTTAAGTTCTTCTTACTTCTTTTTTAGCTCAGTTTAAGCATGTTTATTCTCTTCAACAGCATGAACTTTAAGGGCTTTAGTTTAGACTAGTTCTTCTTTAACCTTTTGGACAACAGCTTTGGCAGATTCTACAACAGCCTTTGAAGCTTAGTGAGCTTCAGTTTTTGCTGCTAATTTTGCTTCAGCAACATGTTTCACTTCAGTAACTTTTGTGAGTTCTGCTTTATGGGTTTCTACTGCCTTTGCAGCTTCTTTTTTTTATTCTGGAGTTCCCTTTTTCATAACTTAATCATATTTCTTTTGAGCTTATGCTATTTATGCTTCAATTTTATGAATATTTACCTAATTTTTCTTTACTTCTGTTTTGATTGTTTCTAATTCTTTGTGAGCCTGCTCATGAATTTTAACGGAAGATGCAAGGGTTTCCTAAGCTTTTTTATGTTCCTCTTTTTTAGCAACGTGAGCTCTTTCAGCTTATTGAACTTTAAGAACAACTTATTGTACGACTTCTTGGGCTTTTGCTCTTTTTTGTTCAACTACTTAAAGTTTGACGATTGCAGCATCTAACTTTTTCTAAGCTTCCTTAACCTTTTCTTTTCTCTTTTGGAGCTTTTGTAATTCTTGCTTATGTTGCATTATAGCTATCTTAGCTTTTTATAAAGCAATCTTCTTAGCTGCAACTCTTTTCTTAAGTTTTTCAAGAACCTTATTCTTTCTAGCCAAAAGTGCTTTAGCCTTAGCTCTTTTTAATTAGACATATTCTTAAGCTAATTCCTTATTCTTTTTAGAATTGTTTACCCTCTCAAGAGCAAATAAGAATTTTTGTTTGATTGCTAGAATTTTCTGACTAATTTTCCTAATTTTAGCTTCAAGCTTGAATTTTTTTATTTATTTTTTGTGGAAACTAGCTCTTTTAGCTTTCAATTCCTTAATTTTCTGCTTTATTTGTCTATCAGTCAAAGGTTTTTTATTCTTTCTACCAAAGTTTTCCTTTTTCTAGACAGGTTCTGCCTTTTTAGAAACTTTTCTTGCTGCTTTTTGTTTTTTGGCAGCTTTTTTATTTTCTTCTTTGACAAACTTATCTTTTATATCGGCAATCTTTTCATCAATTACTCTTTGAGCTGCATCGGCTACCTTTTTCGCCTTAATTTCTTCAATGAGCTTATTGATACGAGCAGTTTCTTTTGCTTATTTATCATCTTGATCTTTAAAAGGTATAGATTTAGCTTATTTCTTTTTATAAGCCTTTAATTTCTTGAGTTTACGTTACTCTTTAGCTTTTTCCTTTCTATAATTTACAAAATCTTCATATTTTTTCTCTTCCTTTTCTTTCTTCTATTCTTTGGCAATGATCATTTTAGCTTTAAGTGCCTTGGCTTTCTCTCTCTTTTGACGTTTGCGTTACTCGAGTTTTTTTATTATTTTATCAATATGAGCTAAAGGAGCTAGTGGTTTTTTAGATGAAGGATGACTGGAAGCTTGAGTAGAAGCAGATGAACTTGAAGATGTAGAAGTTTTGAGTGATTTCCTTCTTTTTTTTTCTTCTTTCTTTTCTTTTTTTTCTTCAATTTATCTAGTTTTTCTTTCTTAAAGCTCTTCTTTCTTTCTCTTCTTAGCTTCTTGTTTTTTGCGGTCATCTTAAATTTTCCATACTTTTTTGTTATGTTAAAGCTTGACCTTAAGCAAATCAGCTTTACGTTCCAATTTTTAAGCTTATCTAGTTTTAGCTTTGATAATTTATTCATGTTTAGAAGCCTCTTTTTGTCTCTCAAGACGTACTTTCTGTTGTTTTTTAAGGAAGCGTTTATAAGCTTTAGCTTGTTTTGCTTTGATTTCTCTTATAACTCTTGCTACTCGTTACTTAATTTCATTGTCTTCCTTAAGAAGCATACGTTTGAATTCTTATGGATTGGCTGGTGTTTCTTCATGAGCTGAAGGATGACGATAAGGATTACGTTATTTAGCCTTCTTAATTGCTTCTTTAAGTTCTTTTTTTTGTTTTTTCACAAATTTAGCTAATTTAGCAGCCTATTTTTTCTCTATTTCCTTAAGTTTTTCACGTTTTTGTTTTGCCAATTTAGTATGACGTTCAATTAATTTTCTCACATTCTAAGCCTTCTGTTAATTTTTTTTAATTTAACTTTCTTTTTCTTTGATCTTCTTCATTTTCTTTTATTTTTTCAAAAGTTTAAGCTCTGCTTTTAACACTTTAGCTTGTTTTTTTAATCTTTGAGCTTCTTTTATTCTTTCTTCAGCAACTTTCTCATGTTCTCTAACTAATCTAGCTCTTTCATCACGATCTTCTTGTTATTGTTTGAGGAATTCTTTGTAAGCTTTTCTTTATTTTTCTTTAGATTCTTCCTCAACTTTGGCAACCTTTTGTTTGATTTCTCCAGGAGTTAGTTTTGTTTCATATTGAACTGGAAGATAATGATGAAGATCAGATTCGGTTGCCTTTTTAATAGCTTATTGCTTGCGAAGTTCTTGACTCTTAAGGAATTTAACCTCTCTTTTAGCCTCTTTCTTTGCAATTTCCTTGTTTCTGGCTATGGTTTTTTTAATGTCTTTTTTATGGGCTAATACCTCTTTTTTATAAACAGCAACTCTCTACTCTAATTTGGCAATAGCTGCCTCCTTTTTCTTGAGATTCTTTACTTTACCTTCCTTTTTGGCTTTAGCAAGAGCAGCCTTTTTCCTATTAAGTTTGTTTTCTAAGTGCTAAACTCTCTAGACCTTTACCTTCAAGATTTCTTTCTTTTCTTTCAAAATAGTATGTCTTTCCTACTTCATTTCACGTTGTTGCTTAAGGAACGCTTTGTATGCTTTTCTATGTTTCTTTTCTAGTTTCTTCTCAATTTTAGCAACAATCTTTTTGATTGCTTGAGGAGTTTTCTTGATTTCATACTTGACAGGCTCTTCATGATTAGCAGGAGCGGAAGCTTTTCTAATGGCTTCTTAGTGCTTTTTCTCTTATTTTCTAAGGAATTCAGCTTCACGACGAGCTTCTCTTTTTTAGATCTGAGCCTCTTAAGTCTTTTTAGCCTAAACTTCTTTTTTATGATGAGCAATCTCTTCTTTTATGATCAAATGCTTAAGTTCAGCTCTTTTGAGTTCAAGTTCCTTCTCCTTGATCTTTTTGTTAGAAAGTCTCTTTTTCAAGAATTTAACGGACTTCTTGAGCTTAGATGCTTGATGTTCTAATTTTCTAGCCTTGTTAAGTTTAGTTCTCATTTCTTCCTCATGCTTTTTGTACTTTCTCTCTCTATCCTCACGATCTTATTGTTATTTGTTAAGGAATGCTTTATAAGCTTGTTTTTGTTTCCACTAGAGGTCTTCCTTAACTTTTTCAACTCTCTTGCGTCTATCTTCCTTTTCTTATCTGAGTTATTTTTTATGTCCCTCAGGATTTTTCTTGATTTCATAACTAGTCCAAATCTTACGATCAGGGTTAGGTAGACTTGCCTTTCTGATAGCTTCGGCGAAATGTTTCTCTTGTTTCTTAAGGAATGCAGCCTCTTTTTTAGCTTCCTACTTAAGGATTTACTTCTCTTTAATCTTTCTAAGAGCAATAGCTTCCTTATGTTTTTTGACTTGCACTCTTAATCTAACTGCTTTAAGTTTAAGTTATCTGATTTTCTTTTGTTTTTTCTTAATGTTAACAGCTTTAGAAGATTATTTTTACTCTTGAAGTTATTTTCTTAAGAATTAAACCTTACGTTCAATTCTTGTGGCTTCCTTTGCTTTTTCTTTGACGATTTATTTCTTTACTTAAATCTCCTTTTGTCTTGCAATACGCTTAGATTCTTACTTTTTAAGGAACTTTTTATAAGCTTTGATTTCTTTAATTTTAAGCTCAGCATCAAGCTTCTTAACTTAATTTTTGATAAGTCGTTTAATTATAGCTACTCGCTTTTCTTTAGTAACTTCCTTTTTGACATCAGGATGATTTTCATATTGTTCAGTTTTCTTAGCCTTCTTGATAGCTTCTTTTCGCTCTTTAGCTTGTTTCTTAAGGAATTTCTTCTCTTCTCTCTTTTCTCTTCTTTTCAATTCTTTTTCTAAAGCTTTATTTTATCTAAGTTTGAGCTTTTAAATTGCGATGGTATTTTTAATCTTCAAAGCTTTAACTTATGCCTTCAAGACTTGAATTTTCTTAGCTGCTTCAACTTTTTTAGCTTTAAATTGTTCTTTGATAACTGCAAGCTTTTCTTTTTTAGCAATAATTTTCTTTTCAAGTCTAGAAGCTTCCTTAGCCTTGGCCTTGGCAACTTTCTATTTCTCTTGATGAACTTAAGCTCTTTCTTTACGAGATTCTTTAATCTGTCTCTTGAACTCCCTAAGTTCTCTCTTATGCTAAGCCTTAAGTTTTTATTTGACAGCAGCTACTCTCTTATCAGCGGAAACTTTTTGTTGGGCCTTGAATTTTTTGTATTCTTAAGGCTGTTCCTTTTTCTCTTGATGAGTCCAAACTTTTTCAGTAGGATCAGGCTATCTAGCTTTTATTATGGCTGCCTTTAGCAAGGCTTTGTGATGTTCACGAAGTCTTTTTTCTTTTAATACTTCCTTAGCGCGAAGTCTTCTCTCTTCTTTTACTCTTTTCTTAGCAGCTTTTTGATGATGCTCAACGAAAGTTCTTAACTTTATAGCTTTAAGTTCAGTTCTTAAGATTTCGTGTTGTTTGTGAGCAATTATTTTGCGAGTTTTCTCTTGTTTTATTACTATCTAAAGCTAGGTCTTAATCAATTTGAGTTGCTTTTTAATGTTAAGAGCTTGTAACTTCTTAGCTTCAAAATGATTATCTTTAGCTCTGTATTTGTCGGCTCTGAGATCACGAGCTTTCTGTTGATTCTTAAGGAAGCTTTAATATTGCTGTCTTTGGAATTCTTTAAGATCTTTCTTAACTTTCTCAACTCTTTTGTGAATTTCCTCTGCTTCTAACTACTCATTCTTCTAGTGAGTTTCAGGATTTGCTTTGATCCATTCTACAGTAGGTTTTTTCTTGTACGGATTTGGTAAACTTGCCTTCCTAACAGCCTCATGGAATTTCGCTTCTTGTTTCTTCAGGAATGAAGACTCTTTCTTGGCTTACTTTTGTCTGTAAACGGCATCCTCGGCAGCTCTCTGTTCTTTTTTCTTTTCATAGACAGCAATCTCTTTTTTGATAGTCAACATCTTGATTGTCTGTCTTTGGATTTGTCGTTGGTGGTTATCAATAACTCTGGCAACTTTCCATTCAACTTTCAAGCTCTTTAGTTTGCTTTTTAATAACTATGCTTGATGATCCAATTTCTAAGCTTCTAAAGCCTTTACCATGTTTTTGTGATGCTTTTCTTCACGAACTTTGTGTCTTTACTCACGAGCTTTTTCAATTTTAATTGTGAACTTTCTATAAGCAATTCTATGTTTTTCTTTCAGTTTAGCAACTGCATGAGCAAGTTTTCTCTACCGATGTAGTTTTTCTGCTCTTTTTTCTTGTTTGTGACCTTCTGGATCAGCTAAGATTTCTTGCTTAGACCAAACACGACGGAATGGATCAGGTACTTTCAAAGCTTTTATGAGATTTTAGAGCTCTCTTTGTTACTTTTTAAGTAATTTTGCTTCAGCTTTAGCTTCCTTCTTCTAGATCTCCTTCTCCTTGGTCTTTTGAAGTCTCACAGATCTTTCATGATCACCAATCTATTCTCTTAGTCTCATAGCCTTAAGCTAAAAGTTTTAGATTTGATTCTCTTTGGTTTTTTAGATTCTGCGAACTTTCCATTGTCTTTGTTGTTCACGAAGCTTATCTTTCTGCTATTGAGCCTGAAGCTCAAGTTTGCTAGCTTCTAATTCTTTGGCAGTGTGTTATCTCTCTAAAGATTTGAATTTATTAGCTCTTTCTTAGCGTTTTTTCTTTTGTTTCTTAAGGTATTCTTTATAAGCTTCTTGGTGCTTTTCTTTAAGTTCTCTCTTAAGATTTGCAATTCTTTCTTTAATCTAAGCATCTTCAGCAGCCTTTCTTTTTTTCCATTCTTCAGGATGGGCTTTTGCTTCCTCAGAGTGTTCATCTGCATAGCTAGGTCTAGCTGCAGCTTCAAGAGCTCTTTTACGTTCTTGTTATTGTCTCTTTAGGAACTCAGCCTCATTTTTAGCTTACTTCTTTTAGAAATTAACAGTGTTTTTTTCTCTGAGTCTAGCTTCTATAATATAGTGTTTAATTTCTTCTCTAAGTCTCATAGCCTTTAATTCAGTCTTTAAGATTTATTCTTCCTTTAATTTTTTAACTCTTTTACGTTCGTTTTTAGAAAGTGTTTCTTCTAATCTGCCCTTTAATTAAGGACTTACTCGCGCTTTTTTGACAGGTTTAGGAGCCTCTTCATGATCATGAGCATGATCAGCAGTTTTATCTTCAGCAGCTTACTTAGATCTTTCTAAAGCTCTAGTCGCTTCCTATATTTCTTTTTTCTGCTTTTTGATTGCTTCTTTAGCAGCTTTTCTTCTTTATTCAAGATAAGCATCCTTCAAGAGTTTTTCTTGCTCCTCTTTCCATCTAGCAGCTTGTTCCATTGATCTTTTCAATTACTCCTCCTCTTCTTAAGTCTTTCTAATGGAATCATCGAATTTATTTCTGGCTGATTCTTCAGTAGGTTTTTTGAGATATGGATCAGATTGTACTGATGGATCGTCCTCTTTGACTGGAGTAGGTTCCTAAACAACAGGCTTTTTTTGATCTCGAACTACATCTTCATTTGGTTCTTCAGGTAATGGAAAGTCTGCAATAGCATCAGCTTTCTCTTTAGGAGGAGCTGGGCATACAGGAGCTGTGACATTTTTCTTAACAACAACTTTAGGTGCTGGTTCACTGTGTACTTCTTCTTCTTTCTAGACAATAACAACCTTAGGAGTAGGTTTTGGTTCTTCCTTCTTGGGTTCAGGTTTTGGTTCAGGCTTTTTTTCTTCTTTTTTAGCTTCAGGTTTTTTTTCTTCATGTTTTGGTGGCTCCTCCTTCTTTTTTTTGTGTTCTTTTTTCTTGGGTGACATCTTATCGATACTTAATTTAGTGAACTTTATTAAATGTTAGAAGAATTCTTAGTTTTCTGAAGATTTTGTCTAGATTAATGATTCGGGACCATTTTTTTCAGATTCACTTTGATTGACTTTTAGATTATCGGCACGTTTTAATGCTTCTTCTTCGAGAAGAAGGTTTTAGGCCATAGCTACAGGAACATCTTCAGCTTGATCCTTGAAGATACCTTTTGTTAGGTCTTACTCTGCTTGAGTAGAGCTTCCTAATAGCATAGCAGTGACAAGCAAGCTTTTTTTCGCTTTATTATAATAGGCGTTTGATTTTTACATAACG
>Ga0007758_10083123_pt1 | contig 7986 bp, 5 predicted proteins | sample LauGreFaBDMM15SD_FD_61641 | JGI IMG/M metagenome (GOLD analysis project Ga0007758, IMG submission 61641) | Metatranscriptome of freshwater lake microbial communities from Lake Michigan, USA - Fa13.BD.MM15.SD (Metagenome Metatranscriptome) | ecosystem: Environmental > Aquatic > Freshwater > Lake ... | reverse complement strand
TCTATACTTTTGCAACTTGTTTTTAATGCAAGATTAATAAATAATATTAATTTTAATTTTCCTTTGATTGACAAAGAAGTTTTAGGACAATTTTTTTTTATTTTATTTTGTTTATTTCTTTTGTTATCAAATTTGAAAATCCAAGGTTTTTTTCCAAATTTTTTATTTTTAAATGATGAAGGAGGACGAGTTGTTAAAATTTGTTTGCTGGTATTTTGTTTACTATCTTCAGTAATTATATCAAATGGATTTACTTTGCAAAAACTAAACTTTTTTGAGTTTTTTAATGTCTTTTTGTTGTCTATTTTATCATTGCTTTTGTTAGTTAACTCTTATGATTTAATATCTACCTATTTAATCATTGAAATGCAAGCGTTGTGTTTTTATATATTAGCAAGTTTTCGAAGAAACTCTTCATTTTCTACTGAAGCTGGATTAAAATATTTTGTTTCTGGTTCTTTTATTTCGGGATTTTTTCTTTTTGGTTGTTCTTTAATATACGGAGGTCTAGGGACTTTAAATTTAAACAGTATTGAGTTGTTACTATCTTTCGATTTAAAAAATGAATTTTCATTTATTCATTTCTTTGTGTTAATTGGAATTTTGTTTGTGACAATTACTTTGTTATTTAAAATATCTGCAGCACCTTTTCATTTCTGGTCACCAGATGTTTACGAAGGATCACCTTTAAGTACAACAATAATTTTTTCAATTGTACCTAAGTTATCATTGTTCACCTTTTTTGTTAAATGGTTGTCTTCTATTTCGATTCTTTTTGCAGATGTACAATTTATTTTAATTGCAATCGGAATTTGCTCTGTTTTTATGGGTACTTTTTTTGCAATACGACAAAAAAGATTAAAACGTTTAATTATTTATAGCTCTATTGCGCAAGTGGGATTTCTTGTTGCTATCTTAGGAGTTCAAACAATAGACGCGTATACTTCATTGTATTTTTTTTTGATAATTTATATGATTTCGTCTGTTTTAATTTGGTCTAATGTTACTTTATTCTATGACAGTCAAAATCTTTTTAATATTTTTTACAATAAATCTGCGTCGCCTTTGTTTCTTTCAGGATTATCGAACTTATTTAAAACAAATAAATTGTGGGCTTTTTCTTTTGTGCTTATTTTTTTCTCAATTGCAGGAGTACCACCTTTAAGCGGTTTTTTATCGAAAATTTTTATTTTGTTTGGTTTAATTCAGTCTCAAGAACTAATCGGTGCACTTTTTTTAATTCTTATCAGTGCAATTTCTGTATACTATTATTTAAGAGTTGTAAAAATTATTTATTTTGAATCTAAAGATGTGCGATCACAAAACAATCAATTTCAAACAGTTTTTCAAATTGTCAATTTTGATACTATTTGTTTTATTATTGCTTTTTGCTTATTTTGTCTTGTTTTCTTTTTTTTCTATCCAACAAATTTAATTTTGTGCTGTCAACACATAGCTTTAAATTTGTTTAGTTTTTAATTATTAAGATTATTATTAATCATAAAACATTTTATGCATTTTAAAGTATTTAAAGATTTATTAAACATAATTCCTGTTGTTGTATATCAAAGATTTAAAGATGAAAACAGTATTGTAGTTCAACACAACAATCTTTTATTAGCACTAAATTGTTTAAAAAAGCATGTTGGTTTTCAATTTAAATTATTAACTTGTATTTCTGGTGTAGATTTTTTAGGTAAAGACTATCGATTTAGTGTTGTATATGATTTATTAAGTTTAGAATTTAATTCGCGTTTACGAGTAAAAGTATTTACTAACGAAGTAACCTCATTGCCTTCATGTACAGAAATATATATCAATGCTAATTGGTGGGAAAGAGAAGTTTGGGATTTGTATGGTATTTATTTTGAAAATCATCCAGATTTGCGACGAATTTTGACGGATTACGGATTTGAAGGACATCCTATGCGAAAAGATTTTCCTTTATACGGTTACATTGAATTAAGATATGATGAAACCAAAAAGCGAATTGTAACAGTGCCTGTTGAGCTTGCTCAAGATTTTAGATCATTCTCTTTTCAAACACCTTGGGAAGAGCATAATATTTTTCCAAATTAACAAGTTAATTTAGGAATTTGCAGTATTAAAATTGCGTATAGAATATTTTTTAAACAAAAATACTTTGTACTCAATTTTTGAAAAAATTTATAAAACCAATTTTTATAACTTTATGTTAAAAAAAAAAGAACTAAATAGAGAATTAAAAAGTTTTACAATTAACTTTGGTCCTCAGCATCCAGCTGCTCATGGGGTTTTGCGATTAATTTTGGAGTTAGAAGGAGAAATTGTAAAAAGAGCAGATCCACATATTGGATTATTACATCGCGCAACTGAAAAATTAATTGAACATAAAACTTATATTCAAGCTTTACCGTATTTTGATCGTTTAGACTATGTTTCTATGATGGCTCAAGAACATACATATTCATTGGCTGTTGAAAAAATTGCAGGAGTTAAAATTCCACGTCGAGCGCAAGTAATTCGTGTATTGTTTGCTGAAATTACACGTATTCTAAATCATTTACTTGCTGTTGGGTGTCATTCAATGGATGTAGGAGCAATGACTCCTTTTTTATGGGCTTTTGAAGAACGTGAAAAATTAATGGAATTTTACGAAAGAGTGTCTGGAGCACGTATGCATGCTGCATACATTAGACCAGGTGGTATCAGTTTAGACCTTCCTTTAGGGTTTTTGGATGATTTATATCTTTTTATAGAACAATTTAATATTCGTTTAGATGAAATCGAAGAAATGTTGACAGGTAATCGTATCTGGAAAGAACGTCTTGTAGATATTGGAATTGTTTCTGCAAAAAAAGCAGTTGATTGGGGATTTAGTGGGGTTATGTTGCGAGGTTCAGGTCTTCCTTGGGATTTGCGAAAAGCTCAACCATACGAAATTTATTCAGAATTAAATTTTTCAATTCCGGTTGGAAGTATTGGAGATTGCTATGACCGTTACTTAATTCGAGTTGAAGAAATGCGTCAATCTTTAAGTATTATTCAACAAGCAATGGACAAACTTGAAACAGGACCTATTAAAAGTACAAATTACAAAATAACTCCTCCTTCACGCTCTGAAATGAAAACTTCTATGGAAGCAGTTATTCATCATTTTAAAATGTATACTGAAGGAATTACTTTAAATTATGGTGAAACTTATAGTGCAACTGAAGCACCTAAAGGAGAGTTTGGAGTTTATTTAATTTCAAATAATTCGGAAAAACCTTATCGTTGTAAAATAAAAGCGCCAGGGTTTGGTCATTTACAAGCTTTAAATGAAATGTCAAAAGGTCACATGATTGCTGATGTTGTAACAATTATTGGAACTCAAGATATCGTTTTTGGTGAGGTAGATCGTTAATTTTTGTTTTAAAACAGTATAATCTATATGAAATAATATTTATTGTGTTTTTATGTTATTAAATTTAACTTTTTCTATTTTATTTTTTAGTCTATCTGCTTTGTTTTTTATACCATCATCAAACCGTCAAATGCTTAGAAATGTTAGCTTGTTTTCAACAGGAAGTGTTTTAGTTTTGTCGTGTTTGTTGTTGGATCAATTTGATCCAAACAGTTATTATTTTCAATATGTTCAAAACTATCAAATCGGTTCTGAACTTATGAATTTATCTTTTTCTGTTGGATTAGATGGGATTTCATTGTTTTTTTTTATTTTAAGTAATTTTTTGATTTTTCTTTGTGTTTTATTTGTTTGGGAAGAGACTTTATTAAAAGAATATTTAATTGCATTAATTTTAATTGATTTACTTTTATTACTTGTTTTTTCAGTTTTAGACGTTTTGTTGTTTTATATATTTTTTGAAGCAATTTTAATTCCTATGTATCTTATGATTGGGATTTGGGGTTCAAGAGAACGTAAAATTCGTGCAGTGTATTTATTTTTCTTCTATACATTATTTGGATCACTACTTATGCTAGTTGGACTAATGTATATTTATTCAATTACTGGAACTTTAAATTTAGAATATTTATTAAGCTGGCAATTTACTTTTGAAGAACAATATTGGTTATGGTTAGCATTCTTCCTTTCATTTGCTTCAAAAATTCCTATGTTTCCATTACACGTGTGGTTGCCAGAAGCACACGTTGAAGCCCCTACAGTAGGGTCTGTTTTACTAGCAGGTATTTTGTTAAAGTTAGGAGTGTATGGTTTTTTACGTTTTAGTTTAACTTTTTTCCCAGACGCTTCGCTTTTTTTTTCACCTTTTGTTTATTTATTGTCTGTTTTAGGTATTATTTATGCATCATTAACAGCAATTCGTCAAACCGATTTAAAAAGAATTGTTGCTTATTCATCAGTGGCTCATATGAATTTAGTAACTTTAGGGATTTTTAGTTTTAATTCAATTGGATTAGAAGGTTCTATTTTACAAAGTATAAGTCATGGGTTTGTTGCAGGAGCTATGTTTTTTTTAATTGGAATTTTATACAGTCGCTATCATTCTCGTTTACTTTATTATTACGGAGGACTAGTTCATATGATGCCTTTGTATTCTGTTTTTTTTCTAATATTTACTATGGCAAATATTGCATTACCAGGAACTAGTAGTTTTGTAGGAGAATTTTTGTTATTATGTGGTATTTTCAAAGTAAATGTTGTTTGTTGTATTATTGCAGCTACTGGTGTTATCTTATGTGGAGCATATTCGTTGTGGTTGTATAATAGAGTTATTTTTGGAAATATTAAAATAACTTACACTTTAAAATTTAAAGATTTGAATTTTAGAGAGTTTTCTATTTTATTTGCATTAGTAATTTGGGTTATTTTTATGGGTATTTATCCAACATTTTTTTCAAATTACATTCATCTTTCTGTATCAAATTTATCATTTGTTACTTTTTTTTAAAAATTTATAAAAAATTATATGGAAGTTAATTCTAATATTTTTAAAACAAACTTTAAACAAAATGATTATTTATATAATTGTGATTTTGTAAACAAATACACATTAAAAACTACATATCAAAAACCAAAAATTCAAAAAATATCAATTAATTTTTCTATTAATCAATTAAAAAAAATGGGAGTGATTGAAAATGATCGAACTACATCATTAAAATCATTTTTTATGTTTTTTATTTTATTTTTCTTTAAACCTTACTGTAATTACAGTGTTATGGAAAATAAAAGAATAAAAATTGAGGAGGTTAACGAAAAAATCGAATTGACAATCACACTTTCAAATAACGAAGAAATTAATCTTTTTTTGCGTACTTTATTTATAGAAAATTGGGAGCGTGTTTTAGAAGAAAATTTTAATCTTTTAAATTTTAAAGAAATTTCGTCAATAAAAAAATCAAATAAAATTCAAAATAAAATTTTTTGTAAAAAAGTTGCTATAAGTTCTTATTCTTTATTTGATGTGGATCAATTGATGAAAAAACTGTTTAATCGAATTAATACTAAAGAGGTTTTTTTTGATATTAACTTTTTTTTTTCAAATATAACTTCACAACAACCTAAAAACTGTATTAAAAATATTCCATTTTTTTGGATAAATGGCTGAGTGGTTTAAAGCTTTAGTCTTGAAAACTGATGTATAAATACTATACCGTGGGTTCGAATCCCACTTTATCCTTATTTTTTAAAACAAACTTTTTGATAAAAATTAAATGTTAATTCTAATTGTATTATTACCTTTACTAGGATTTTTTAGTGGGAGCATGTTTGGACGTTTTCTGGGTTGGGGAACTTGTTATGTTACTACAACAAGTGTTTTGTCATCCCTTTTATTATCTTTAGTTTTATTGTATGATGTTATTTCTAATGGTGTTGTTTATAAAGTAACTTTAGGTTCTTGGATTATCAGCGACAATTTACAAGTAGATTGGTCTTTCTGTTTTGATAGTTTGACTTCTATTATGTTAATAGTTGTTACTTTTATTTCAACTTTAGTTCATTTATACTCAACTGAGTATATGGAACATGATCCACATCTACCAAGATTCATGTCGTATTTATCATTGTTTACTTTTTTTATGTTGATTCTTATTACAGCAAACAATTTTCTTCAAATGTTTGTAGGATGGGAAGGAGTTGGATTATCTTCATATTTGCTTATTAATTTTTGGTTTACTCGTATTCAAGCAAACAAAGCAGCTATAAAAGCTATGTTGGTGAATAGAGTTGGTGATTTTGCACTTCTTTTAGCCATTTTTAGTCTTTATTTTGTTTTTAATACATTAGATTATGATGCGGTTTTTGGATTAGCTCCTTTAGTTTTAGATCACAGCGTTGTTATTGGAGGAATAACTTTGCCAATAATAGACATTATTTGTGTTCTATTGTTTGTAGGAGCTATGGGTAAATCAGCCCAACTTGGGTTACATACTTGGCTTCCGGATGCAATGGAAGGACCTACACCTGTATCTGCTTTAATTCATGCAGCTACCATGGTTACTGCTGGAGTTTTTTTATTAGCAAGATGTTCATTTTTATTTGAATTTTCTCCTATTGCATTAAATTTAATTGTTTTTGTTGGATCTGCTACTGCATTTTTTGCATCAACAACAGGTTTATTTCAAAACGATATGAAAAAAGTTATTGCGTATTCTACTTGTAGTCAATTAGGATATATGATGTTTGCTTGTGGATTGTCAAGTTACGAAGTTGGAGTATTTCATTTATCTAATCATGCTTTTTTTAAAGCATTATTGTTTTTAGGTGCAGGATCTGTTATTCATGCAGTTGCAGATGAACAAGATATGAGAAAAATGGGTGGATTGCAAAAACTGTTGCCTTTTTCATATAGTATAATGTTAATTGGGTCTTTAGCTTTAATGGGATTTCCATTTTTAACTGGATTTTATTCAAAAGATACTATTTTAGAAGTTGCATATGCAAAATATACAACTTGGGGGCATTTTTCATACTATCTTGGTACTTTTGCTGCATTTTTTACTGCATTCTATTCAGTTCGACTATTGTTTTTAGTTTTTTTAGCAGAACCAAATGGAAATCGAAATGTAATTTTAAATGCTCATGAAGGATCATGGCGTATGGGATTTCCTTTATTTATTCTATCTTTATTAAGTATTTCAATAGGTTTTTTAACTCGTGATTTATTTATTGGTTTTGGAACAAATTTTTGGAACTCAGCTATTTTTGTCTTACCTGAAAATTATGCATTATCTGATATTGAATTTATTAGTTTATTTCATAAATTATTACCATTAATTATTAGTATTTCAGGTGCAAGTTTTGCTTATTTTTTATATAGTTTTGGCTTAACTGGGTTTTATAAAATCAAGAAATCAAAAAATTTTAAACTTTTTTATAACTTTTTAAATAAAAAATGGTATTTTGATAGAGCTTACAATCAAGTAATAGGGCAAAGCTCTCTGCAATTAGGTTATCACTTTACTTATAAAGACATTGATAGAGGAATAATTGAAATTTTTGGACCTTCTGGTATAATTAACAGTATTCGTTCAACTTTTAATACAATCAAAGAGTTACAAACAGGATACATATATCATTATTTATTCTTATTTTTTGTATCAACAGTTTTAATTGTATTTGTTTCTATTTTTTTACCTAATCTTTTAATTTCATTGAATTTTATTTTTTTTCTTTTATTTATTGTTTTAATCATTGAATAACTATTTTAACATCAGGTGAACATAGCTTAATTGGTAGAGTATCAAATTGTGGCTTTGATGGTTATGGGTTCAAATCCCATTGTTCACCCTTACAATATATTTTTATCAAAAAATAACTAACTATTTTATGAAAGCTTACGGATTCTTTTTAAAAAACAATTTTATTTCTTTTTGTGATGCTGCAGAAGCTTGGCAACTTGGAATTCAAGATCCAGCGTCACCTAATGCTGAAGGAATGATTTTTTTTCACAACTATTTGATGTTTTTTTTAATTTTTATTGGTTTATTTGTTATGTGGTTGTTGTATGTAGTAATTAAAGAATTTGGAACAGAAGTTCA
>Ga0007758_10021665_pt1 | contig 8045 bp, 16 predicted proteins | sample LauGreFaBDMM15SD_FD_61641 | JGI IMG/M metagenome (GOLD analysis project Ga0007758, IMG submission 61641) | Metatranscriptome of freshwater lake microbial communities from Lake Michigan, USA - Fa13.BD.MM15.SD (Metagenome Metatranscriptome) | ecosystem: Environmental > Aquatic > Freshwater > Lake ... | reverse complement strand
GTTTACTCCCAGAGTAAATCCGGTGGCCGTAACGTCTATGGTCGTATCACCAGTCGCCGCCGAGGCGGTGGCCACAAGCGCCTGCATCGTATAGTCGATTTCAAGCGCAACATCCTCGACATCCCGGCCAAGGTCCAGGCCATCGAGTATGATCCCAATCGCTCCGCCCGCCTAGCCCTCGTGGCCTACGCGAACGGAGAGAAGCGCTACATCATTGCTCCTCTCGGCTTGAAGATCGGCGACACCATTGTCACCTCCAACAAAGCCACGACGAATGATTTCATCATTGGGAATAACTTCCCGCTCGCGCTCATCCCGCCTTCCACCAAGCTGAACTGTGTCGAACTTGTTCCCGGTCGTGGCGCCCAAATGGGCCGCACTGCTGGCACTTACATCGAGCTCATCAACGTTGAGAATGGTGCCGCCCAGCTCAAGATGCCTTCCGGTGAAGTCCGGTTGGTCAACCCGAAGTGCCGCGCCACCATTGGCGAAGTAGGCAACGGTGACCACATGAACCAGTCTCTAGGTAAAGCCGGCCGTAATCGCTGGCTCGGTAAGCGTCCCCGCCAGCGTGGTGTCGCGATGAACCCTGTCGATCACCCCAACGGCGGTGGTCAGGGTAAGTCCAAGGGCGGCGGCGGTCGCCAGCATCTCGTATCCCCTTGGGGTCAGCTCGCAAAAGGCTTCCCGACCCGCAAGCGTTCCAAGCTCTCCAACAGCCAGATCCTTGTGCGCCACAATGGCCGCAAGCCCCGCGGCAAGAAGTAATCCCATCGCCCAACTACCATGGCTCGTTCCATCAAAAAAGGCTTCTTTGTTGACTACCACCTCCTCGAGAAAATCGAGAAGGCGGTCAAGTCTCCCACAAGGAAGCCCATCCAAACCTGGTCCCGTCGTTCGACCATCACTCCCGATTTCATCGGCCACACCTTCAGTGTGCACAACGGCAAGGCGTTCATCGCCGTCCACGTCACTGAGAACATGGTCGGCCATAAGCTCGGCGAGTTCTCGCCCACCCGGACCTTCAAGGCTCACGGTGGTATGACCCGCAAAGAAATGTAAGTGCTGGCGCTTTGCCTTTTCCCTCGATGCTTCCTCGTTTTCACCGCTCGCTGCTTGCTTTGTTCGTCGCCGTCTCCGGCGCGGGCACGCTTGCAGCCGCAGTGGACATCGATCGGTCCATTGGGAAGGCAAAGATCGCCCGTATCGAGGCAACTTCTGCCGCGGATCTGGTCGTTCTTGACGCCGGCTTCGAGGCAGGGCTCCGCCAAAGCATGGTCTGTCAGGTTTCTCGCGCCGGTGAGACACTTGGCAAACTCCTGTTGGTCGAGCTTCGGTCAACTGCATCCACCGCGCTCATCCTGAATCTTACCGCCGGTCGCTCTCTGCAACTCGGAGATGTCGTCACCGTTCAAACCGTTTCAACACGTAATAACTAAACTAAAAGGATAGGGCAGGGGACTCGCTCTCCGGTTACTGTCGCCTCTAAAAGGAATCTTATCTCATGGAAGTCCAAGCAATCACCCGCTACGCGCGCATGTCCCCTAAAAAGGTGCGTGAAGTAGCTGTTACCATCCAAGGTCGATCCGCCCCCGATGCGGTAGATCTTCTCTCGATGATCCCGCGCAAGTCGGCTCAGCTCATTAACAAGACGCTCAAGAGCGCCATCGCTAACGCTGAAAACAATAACAATCTTTCCGCTGATAACCTCACCGTGAAGAGTGCGATCGTTGATCAGGGCCCGGTCCTTAAGCGCTTCAAGGCTGGAGCTCGCGGCACCGCGATGCCCCGTCGCAAGAAAATGTCCCACATCACTATCGTCCTCAGCGACGGCAACTCTAACTAAGACACCACCATGGGCCAAAAAACCAATCCCACCGGCTTCCGTCTCGCCGTCCGCCGCAACTGGCTTTCCCGCTGGTATGCTCCCAAGAAAGACTTCGCCAAGCTCCTTTACGAGGATCAGATCATTCGTGAGAAGCTGATGGAGAAACTCAAGCAGGCCTCCGTGCCCCGCATCTTCATCGAGCGCGCTTCAAACCGCGTCCGCGTTAAGATCTTCACCGCTCGCCCCGGTATCGTTATCGGCCGCAAAGGCGCCGAGGTCGAGAACATCAAGGCCGAACTCGCAAAGCTCACCGGCAAAGAAATCCTCCTCGATATCCAAGAGGTGAAGAAGCCCGAGACTGAGGCCATGCTCGTCGCAGAAAACGTTGCTCTCCAGCTCGAGCGTCGCATCGCTTTCCGTCGCGCCATGAAGAAGGCCGTTGAGACCGCGATGAGCCTCGGTGCCGAAGGTATCCGTATCCAGTGCTCCGGCCGCCTCGGTGGCTCCGACATCGCTCGCCGTGAATGGCAGCGCAAGGGCCGTGTTCCCCTCCACACCCTCCGCGAAAACATCGATTACGGCTTCTTTGAGGCCCACACCCTTTTCGGCAAAATCGGCGTTAAGTGCTGGATCTGCAAAAAGGAAGAACCCGCCGCCTAAGGCAGGTTCTTTAAACCAACCACTTATCTAGGAGAATCCTCTCATGGCATCCCTCTCACCCGCCCGCACAAAATACCGCAAATCGCAGAAAGGCTCCCTAAAGGGCAATGCGAAGCGTGGTAACACTCTCGCCTTCGGCGAATTCGGTCTCCAGTCGCTTTCCCGCGGCCCCATGACTGGACGCCAGATCGAAGCCGCACGCGTCTGTATCGCCCGCCACCTCAAGCGGAAGGGCAAGATCTGGATCCGCGTATTCCCCCATAAGCCTGTTACCAAGAAGCCCGCCGAGGTTCGAATGGGTTCCGGTAAAGGCGGCGTGGAATATTACGTTGCTCAGATTAAACCCGGTGCCGTGCTCTTCGAGCTTGGCGGCATCCCTGCCACCATTGCCAAAGAGGCATTCCGTCTCGCCGATGCCAAGCTGCCGTTCAAGTGCCGCTTCATCGTCCGCGAAGGCACTGCCGTCTAACCCTCCCCTGGAGAACCCACACTCATGAAAGCCAAGGAAATCAAAGAACTCTCCCAGGTCGAGATCGACACCAAACTTCGCGAATGCCGCGAGAAACTACTTCACCTCCGCCTGCGCAAGCAGACCGGTCAGGTCGAGAAAACTCACGAGCTCCGCTCTCTCCGCAAGGACATCGCCCGCCTCGAAACCGTCCGCAACCAAAAGCAAGTGGCCGCCTGAGGCGCAGCCTTTTAACGAGTAAACATCATGTCCACTCCCGCCCGCAATTCCCGCAAGACGCTCATAGGCTTCGTTTCAAGCCGCTCCGGTGACAAGTCAGTCAAGGTCACCGTCCCCTTCAAGGTTCCGCATCCCCGCTACCAGAAGGTCATCAATCGTAAAACTGTTGTGCACGCTCACGATGAGCAGAATGCCTCCAAAGTCGGCGACAAAGTCGAAATCATGGAGACGCGCCCCATTAGTCGCCTCAAGCGTTGGCGCATCATCAAAATCATCGAGGTCGCCCTCACCGCAGACGTCGCTGCCGTTTCCGAACAGGACGTCGTCGCCAGTATCAAAGCCTAACCCTCAGGAGAAACTCAAATGCTACAACTCCGTTCCTTCATTGATATTGCCGACAACACGGGCGCCCGCCGCGCCATGATGATCAGCAAAAAAGGTCAGAACACCACCACCGCTGGCGTGGGCGACATTATCACTATCCACATCAAGGATAGCGCTACCGATGCCTCCGTTAAGAAAGGTGAAGTCGCCAAGGCTGTGATCATTCGCACCAAAGCCCCCGTCCGTCGTGCCGACGGTTCCTACCTCCGTTTTGATTCAAACGCGGTCGTCATCATTGGCGCCGACGGCAATCCGAAGGGCACCCGTATCTTTGGCCCGGTCGCTCGCGAGCTCCGCGCCAAGAATTTCATGAAGATCATTTCGCTCGCTCCGGAGGTTCTCTAAAATGGCCACTAAATACCACGTCAAACGCGGCGAAGAAGTCGTCGTAATCGCCGGCGCTCATAAAGGAAAATCCGGGAAGGTTCTCGAATTCCTTGGCGCCAAACAACGCGCCCGCGTCGAGGGCGTCGCCCTCGTCAAGCGCCACTTGAAGAAGTCGCAGGAGAATCCGAACGGCGCGATCGTCGAACGGGAAGGCTCCGTGCACATCTCCAATCTCCAATCCAAGACGGCTTACGCTGCTTCCAAGAAGCGTTCCGTCGCCGTAGAGGCTTAATCTTTCGAGATAATCCTTGCTTAGGGTGGGGTTCCATTCTGTAACCTCACCCTTTTTCGTCTCTCCTCCCTATTCCACAAAACACTCAACCGGTCGTCGGGTCGGAAATCCGGCGGTTAAACCATCCATGAGCACAAAACGCGTTCCCTTTCTTAAACAGCAGTATCTCGAACAGATCGTGCCCGAATTGATCAAAATTCGCGGCTACAAAAATAAATACGAGGTTCCAGGTCTGACCAAAATCAGCCTGAACACCGGCATCGATGCCGAGGCCGATAAAAACCAGATCGCCGACATCCAGCGGGATCTCGCACTTATTGCCGGTCAAAAGCCCGTCTTGGCCAAGTCCAAGAAGGCCATCTCCAATTTCAAGCTTCGCCAAGGTCAGACCGTCGGCGCTTATGTTACTCTCCGTGGCGACGCCATGTGGGATTTCCTCTATCGCCTCCTTGCAGTTGCACTTCCCACCATTCGCGACTTCCGCGGCGTGCACTCCAAGTTCGACGGTCAGGGTAACTACACCCTCGGCATTTCCGATTTCACAATCTTTCCGGAGATTGTCGTCGAGAACGTCAAGAAGAGCATGGGCCTTGATATCAATATCGTGACCTCAGCCCTCACCGATGACGAGGGACGCGAGTTGCTCAAGCTCCTCGGCATGCCCTTCCGTCGCACCGATGCGCAAATTGCCGCCAGTGCCGCCGCCGCCAAGTCCAACGCAGCATAACTTTTACCGCCATGCCCAAGACATCAGCCATCAAACGTAACGAGAAGCGTAAGAATCTCGTGGTGAAATTCGCCGCCAAGCGCATCGAGCTCAAAGCCGCTCTCATCAACCCCGCGTTGACCAACGAAGAATTCTTCGCAGCCTCCAAGGCTCTCCAGAAACTCCCCCGTAACTCTTCGCCAGTTCGGGTGCGTAATCGGTGCAGCCTTAGCGGACGTCCCCGCGCCTTCATCCGTAAATACGGCGTTTCCCGTATCACCTTCCGCGAACTTGCCCTCAACGGTAAGATTCCCGGCGTTACCAAGTCTTCCTGGTAAACATTTTCGGCCCTCGGGAGTAGCGCGTATCGTAAGATGCGCCGGATATGACCCGCGGGCTTACTCAAATCCACAACATCCACCACCATGACCGATCCAGTCAGCGACTTCCTCACCCGCCTGCGAAATGCTTCGCGTGCCGGCCAAGCCCAAACGAGCGCCCCTCACTCCAAATTGAAGGAGAGCATCGCCGTCATCCTCAAAAAAGAGGGTTTCATTGTTAATTATACAGACGGAGCCGACGCTCAAGGCCACAAGACCCTCGTCGTGATCCTTAAGTATGTTGATGGCGCGCCCGCGTTCACCAACCTGTCCCGTATTTCGACTCCGGGCCGCCGTCTTTACGTCGGATACACCGAGATTCCCCGCGTCCTTAATGGTCTCGGCATCAGCATCCTCTCGACCTCCAAGGGCCTTAAGACCAACTCCCAAGCGCGCCGCGAGAAACTCGGCGGCGAGCTCGTCGCCAACGTCTGGTAACCAAAGGAACCATCCATCATGTCACGCGTAGGTAAAATTCCAGTTCCCATTCCCGACAAGGTCAAAGTCGACGTCAACGCCCACACCGTATCCGTCGAGGGTCCCAAGGGGAAGACCAGCCGCACTTTCGCGCCGGTCGTTTCCATCACCTTGGCCGACAAAACCATCACCGTCGCCCCGCTCGACGACAGCCGCTTTTCCCGCGCCATGTTCGGCACCGTTCGTTCGGTGATCGCCGGTATGGTTCAGGGTGCTTCCCAAGGCTACTCCAAGGACCTCGAAATCCAAGGCGTTGGCTTCAAAGCCGCTCTCAAGGGAAAGCAGCTCGATCTCGCGCTCGGCTACTCCCACCCGATCCTTTACGACATCCCGGAGGGCATCAAAATCACTGTCACCGACCAGACCAAGTTGAAGGTCGAGGGCGCAGACAAACAGGTGGTCGGTCAAGTGACTGCCGCCATCCGCTCCTTTTACCCGCCTGAGCCCTACAAGGGCAAGGGCGTCCGTATCGTCGGCGAACGCGTTCGCCGCAAGGAAGGCAAGACTGTCGCCTAACCGCGATCGTCCTCTTCTCAACCGTAACTTCTACCCAGGCCGATTAAGCCATGAATACTATCCGCAAAGCCAGTCTCCTTCAGAAACGCCGCTGGCGCATCCGCAAAAAAGTGACGGGCACCGCCCTCCGCCCTCGTCTCGCTGTGAAATTCAGCGGCAAGCACATCTATGCCCAAGCGGTGAACGACGAGCTCGGCACCACTTTGGTATTCCTCTCCAGCCTCGACGCCGATCTTCGTGCCAAGAAGCTGTCAGCCAACGTCTCCGGGGCCAAGTCCCTCGGCGAGGCCTTCGCCGCCATCGCGAAAGCTGCCGGCATCGAGTCCGTCGTTTTCGACCGCTCGGGTGCTCCCTATCACGGCAAGGTCAAGGTCTTCGCCGAAGCCGCCCGCGCCAGTGGTCTTAACTTCTGATCCCCACCATGAGCAATTTTAGCAACAACAACAGCCGCCGCAACGATCGTGATCGCGGCTCCGACAATGACGGTCCGTCAATGTTCGAGAAGATCGTCTTCATCAATCGCTGCGCCAAGGTGGTCAAGGGCGGCCGTCGCTTCAGCTTCGCCGCTCTGTGCGTCGTTGGTGATCGCGCCGGCAACGTCGGTATTGGCTACGGCCGCGCCAACGAGGTCCCCGAGGCAATCAAGAAGTCCACCGAGGGCGCCAAGAAGCGTCTGGTGAACGTCAAGCTTCGCGGGGACACCATCCCGCACGAGGTTTCCGGCGCTTTCGACGGTGGTAAGGTTCTCCTTCGCCCCGCCACGCCCGGCACTGGCCTTATCGCCGGTGGCGGCGTCCGCGCTGTTCTCGAGGCCGCAGGCATCAAAAACATCCTAACGAAGTCGTCTGGTTCCAGCAACCACATCGCCATCGTTAACGCCACCCTCGCCGCGCTTCTCCAGTTGAAGACTGCGGAACAATACGCCGCCATCCGCAAGGCTTGAGCGTAGTATCCGACAACTCACACCAATAAACAATCCGAGTCCCGCCCGCCTAGCGCGCGGCGGGGCGACCCTCCCAAGGACTATGAAATTACACGAACTTAAGAACGTCGAAGGCGCGATTCATCGCAAGAAGCGCGTCGGCTGCGGCGAAGGTGGCGGCCACGGAAAGACTTCCGGTCGCGGCGGCAAGGGCCAGACGGCTCGCTCCGGCAGCTCTATCCGTCCCGGCTTCGAAGGCGGCCAGATGCCCCTTTACCGTAAACTCCCGCATCGTGGCTTCAATCAAGCCTCGTTCCGCGTCGAGATCCCGGTGGTTAACGTCGGTGACTTTTCGCGTCTCGGCGCAGAGGTTACCGAGGTGAACGCTGCGGTTCTCGCTGCCGCTGGCATCATCCGCGGCCGTGTCACCACGGTCAAGGTGTTGGGCGAGGGTGAAATCACCCGCGCCGTCAAGGTCACAGCCGCCAAGTTCACCGAGTCCGCCAAGGCGAAGATCGAAGCCGCTGGTGGCCAGGCGATCGTTGGCTAAGTGCCGATCATGTCACGTCGCGGTTACATCACCGTAACTTAGCTCTTGATACGGGCGGGTGAGTGCCTTTCGGCACCCCCGCCCATTCTCGTTTTTTCCGCCTCCGATATTTTACCCAACGTGTTCTCCGCCTTTACCAATTCGCTGAAGATTCCCGAGCTGCGCTCGCGGATCTTTTATACCCTCGCGCTTCTCTTTGTAGCTCGCGTGGGCGCTCACATTCCCTTGCCCGGCCTCGACCCGAAGCCCCTTCAGCTCTTCTTCGCCGATCAGGCGGGCGGAGCCGGCGGCGCGGTCATCGGGCTCTATAATATG
>Ga0007758_10067627_pt1 | contig 8105 bp, 1 predicted proteins | sample LauGreFaBDMM15SD_FD_61641 | JGI IMG/M metagenome (GOLD analysis project Ga0007758, IMG submission 61641) | Metatranscriptome of freshwater lake microbial communities from Lake Michigan, USA - Fa13.BD.MM15.SD (Metagenome Metatranscriptome) | ecosystem: Environmental > Aquatic > Freshwater > Lake ... | reverse complement strand
CGACGATGACACGCGGGTGGAGACTTGCCCTTGTGCTCTTTGTTGTGTTTGGACAACTAGCGTTCATCGCACATGCAGCTGCGATCAATGAGCCAGATCTGGAAGTCGATACTTCAGACGTACAGGCGAGTGGTGCACATCTGATCACCGCTGAGGATCCCGCCATTGACGCTGCTGCAGCGTCAGCAGGCGATGAGAGCGCATCTGCAGATACCGAAGAAACTGAGGTTGAGTTGCCTGATGGTCAACAAGAGGCCGAAGAGGAGACAGAGTCGGAAGAGGGTGACCAAGAGGGTGACGATGCGGTTGACGATGGCAAAGAAGGTGCCGAGAAGAAGAGTGCCGCAAAGAAAACCAAGACAGGTGCCGCGGGATCCAAGGCTACCCAACAGGGTGCTACGGGGTCCAAGACCAAGCAGCCCGGTGTAGTGGGGTCCCCTCAGCCCAAGCGGCCTTCGTCTCGTTCCCCCAAATCGACTACCTCTGCTTCAACAAGCTCCATCCCCAAGGCCAAGGTTGCTGGTGCGTCTGGCAAAGTCGCCAGAGCGACTGCAGCTGTTCAAAAAGCCCAAGTCAAGAGTTCGCAAGCCGCGGCTCGCTCGTCTGCTGCAGATGGAAAGGCGGCTGCAGCTGCTCGAAAGGCCAAAGTAATTGCCTCGAATGCCGCAGCTGGTGTGGCCACTCCTGCTGAGGTGGCCGCTGCCAAAGCGGCAGCTGCTCGAGCCGCTGGTCTCGCCAAGAATGCAGCTGCAGAGAAAGCTGCCGCTCGCAAAGTCGCTGAAAAGCAAGCCGCTGCCAAGGCCCGTGCGTTGAAGGACAAAGCCGCCCAACATGCTGTTGATTCCACCAAGACGGCCTTGAAATCCGTATCGCAATCAAAGCAGGTAGGAGCCATGCGTGACAAGGCTGCAACCGCTGGTGCCAAGTACACCAAGAAGGTCATGAAGAGTGCCAGTCCTCAAGTTGCGAATGCATTGGGAGGACTTGGGTTTAACAAGGACCAACTGCAAGCCAAGGCCATGCAAAAAATTGAAGATTGTGTCGCACGCCAGCGCGGTCCCTTGCAATTGGCATGTCGTGCTTTGCAACGCGGGATTACCCTCGGACAATCGAGTGCCGCGTTTCAAGACATCAACCTCGATTTGGCCGAACGCAAGTTGACCGGCTTGATGGACATGTCACGCGTTTTCCCAGGCATGACCTCTGTGGCGTTTGACGTTGATTTCGACGGTGGTCCCACGATTACATTCAGTGGCGGCAAGAAGAGCTTCCCCAAAGTCACCTTGGCCCAATTTGTTCAAAAATTGACGGGCAGCAACATCGAGGGCGACGGCATGGAGCGCGCCGTCATCAACGCATTGAAGTTGGACCAATTGACGTTTAAATTGAAATCATTGACCTTGTCGCTCAACCCGATGGCCGTGTCGGTGAAGGCCACGTTGGGTATCTTTGGCTTGCAGCTGGACTTCTCCGTGTATGCGGGCAAGGTTGGTGGTGGGTTTGGATTGGCATTCGTCGTCGCCATCACCAAGAGGCACATCAACGAATTCAAGTCGAAGGCGTTTCCTGGCGCCATGAAGGGCGCCGTGGATGCGTTTGCCTTTTCGTCGATGAACCTGATCTTTTCCACGCGCAGGATTGACTTTTCCAGCCATCCGAGCTTGAATGTGTTGCCCCAAGACTCGATCCTCAAACGCGGTTTCGCCTTTCGCATGAACATGAAGTTCGACAAACAAAGCCCCAACAAAATGGCGCAGACTGTCGGCAAAAACTTGAAAAATGAATTGGCCCTTCAATTGTTGGTGTCGAGCGACCGCATGTCCTTGGATCTGTTGCTGCCCGACTTTCCGTTGGGAAAGAAGGCCCGCATGACCGCCAACGCCCTGTCGGTGGTGTACAAGATGCCTGCCTCCTTATCCATGGAAATCACCTCCACCTTCCTGTTCAAGGTCAAGGACACCGAATTGGGCTTCACAGCCACGTTGGCATTGGTGATTCTGCCCACTCCCGGGCTGACCTTGTCCGTGCTCCTGGTTGGCACCTGGAGAGAAGCGTTTGGCATCAAGCCATTGACTGTCACGGCCTTGTCGGGCTCCATCACGGTGGTGCCCGTCGCGCCCTTCATCAAGGCGTTTGAATTCAATGCGGCCATTGAATTGGGTGTAGTGAAATTCGCGGCTGGCATCGGTATGGACTTGACGAACCCCAAGGCCATGTTTTTCTATGCCAAATGTGACAAGTTGACCATTGGTAACGTGGTGGGGGCCTTCAAGCCGTCACTGAAGCTGCCCGCCTTTTTGGCCGACACGGGTTTCGATTACGCGGACATTTCGTTTACCCTCAGTCCCAACGGAGCGGTGTCCATGACGCAGGTGGTGATTCCGGCTGGTTTTCGCGCCAAGGGCAAATTGAACTTGTTTGGTTGGAAGGTGGTGGCCGACATTGTCATTGGGCCCAAGGAGTTCAAATTCTATGCGGCCTTTGACCCCGTTAGGTTCTGCAACGACCTGATTGCCTTGACGCGGTCCAAAGCGGAGATGGACAAGGGCGCGCTGATCGACATTTACTTCCCCTTTACCAAAATGAAGAACTTTAAACTCAACATTGACGGCTACGCGAAATTCTTTTTGTTTGAGGCCGAAGTGCACATTGCCATCAATGCTGTGCAAATGACCATTGATGCGACCGTCCAGCTGATGATCATCTTCACGGCCAAGATTCATATCGCGGCACAGTTTGGGCCCCCTCAGCCGGGGACGTCCGCAGCATTGGGCAGTGGCGGCAAAGGCTTTTCGCTCCGGGTGTCGCTTTCCATGGAAAAATTCTTGAAAAGCATGCAGGACTTCTTTCAAGGCATCCAAAAGGCGGTCAACTGGGCGTTTGATCAGGCAAATAAGGCTTTGAACAGAGCCAAGGATTCCTTGGAACAGGCCAAGTGCAACATCAATCGTGATTGTGGTTGGTGTCATTTGGAAATGTCTGCGTACGCCGGCGTGTTGGACCAGTTCCACAACGGCTCGACGAACACCAACGCTGTGTCGCTGGTGGAATTGCATGCCCTCCATCAGCACGTTGCGTATCGCATGTCGATGATGCAATTGGAGGACATGGAAGCCCATGGCCTGATTGCTACGGAAGAGGAGCACTGGACGCCCGAGAAAGAGGCGCGGGTGAATCGCCGCTTGCAAATTGAGGCCCATGCGCACCGCGCCCGGGTTGAGCAAGAGCGTCGGGAAGAGGAACGTCAACGCTATGCCGCGGCCAACCGCACATTCACTGCCACGCCCTCGACCCCTGCGTCCAACACGTCCTTCGGTCGCGTCGAAATGGCCTCCATGATTGGCCTCGAAACCTTGGCGGTGCATCGCGACAATCTGCGCGCGGGACAAGACAGCGCCGCTCGTTCCATGGAAGAGTTGGATGCGTTGTTGGACGACGAGCCCGCGGGGTTTGTGGATCCACGCACGCCCGCGGAAATCGACGAAGATCGGCATCAGGCCCTGTTGGAGTTGGATCAATACGAAGAGTTGATGGAAAACCGTTACAATGTGGACTTGGAGGCACATGAGGCCCATCACATCGTCGAAGACATTCAAAACCGTCGGGAGGCCGCCGGCAAAGCCCCGGCATTCGAAGATGAGGATTACAAGGAGTTGGAAGCACGATTTATGAAACAGCGCGCAGACAACATGCCCGAATTGAAACAACGCCACGCGCGACGCCGGGCCCGCCAGTACAAAGAGGTGGCCATGGCCGCGCACAAGAAGCTGCTCGCCAACGGCCATCGTCATTTGCGTGAGATGGATACGGCAAGTTTGCGCAAGTTGGCTGAGCATTCGACGCAGGATCATGCCGAGCGTCACGCCAAACTCCTCCAACAAAAGGCGACCACGGGGACGCATGATGTGGAGGAGCACTCCAAGTCGCACCGCGCGAAACTGGCCGAGCTGATGCACCATCACACGCTGGATCATGCGTACGATGACACTGCCGGTCATCAGGCCGTCGAGGATTCGGCTGAGCGTCTGTTGATGGAGCTGCATCAGACCAGTCACCACGAGCACCACATTGCGGACAAGACGCATGCCATGGTGCACAGCATGTTGGCCCATCGGGAGCACCACGATGCCACCACCCACCACTTGAAGCAGCTGTACCACACGCGTGAGGCCATTTTGCAGGCCAACCTCGATCCGAATGTGTTGTTGATCGAAATGACGGCCGGCTCAATCGAGGCGGAAGCTGCCAAGTTTACCTTGGATGTCGAACAGCACACTGCGCACACTGCGCACCACGCGTCCGTCCATCTGATGCACCAGCACTTGGAAGAATATGCCAAATTGCCCAGTCCCTCTCCGCAGCAAACCACGTCGCGCGCCGAGCTGGAGCTGGCTGTCGACGGTGTGAAATTGCCGTCCTTCGTGCAGATGGACTCGCGATTTCTCCTTCACTCCAACATTCACGGCGCTGAAATTTTGCCTGAACCGTGGCAGCATGAGCTGCATGCCCATAACTTTATGTTCCAGACGCCGCAAGTGCAACAGTACATCACGCACCGCTCAGAGCTTGAAATCAAGCGGCGGCAAATCCAACGGTTGCGCACCGACCCCGACCAAGTGATTCTGGTGGAGACATTGTCGGCCCAAGAACACAAGGCGTACGCTCAATTGCACGAGTTGCATGCCGTCGCCATGGCCGAGTTGCAGGACACGGTCGCGGTGGATGCAGAGGCGCAATCCCGCACGCAGTCCACATCGGAAGCGTGGCGCGGTCAACACAATGCGGAAGGCCAGCGCATGTTGAACAAATATTGGTATACTGGGGTGGCGATCAATTACCTTACTGCGCGCATTACTGACGAAAAGCTGCGGAAGAAACACTTTGACCGAATGCTTCAACTCAAGATTAAGGACTGTGGCTATGAGCTCTTGTCCAATGACACCAAGACGGGTCCAGTGTACGGCGTGCGCCCCCCCAAGAGTTTGTTTGTGTACGACCAAAATCCACCCGCTGGCATCAGCCGAGAGCAATGGGCCCAGGAGCACGCTGACGCGATTGAGGAATGGAAGGATCGAAATCTGTGTCCCCATGACTACACCCCGTGTCCCTTTGATGTGGAGGGCTGCACGATGGAAGATGATAAACTGGCACTGCAAATTCACCGAGTCAAGGTTGCCAAGGCCAAGTTTGTGGCGCCGTTCTTCTCACCTGGGATGGCAGAGTGGGAGGGCGGGTACACTATATATGTGTTGACGTGTTGGGCTGCGCATTCTAAAGATGTTAAAGCCATGTTGGAATGCACCCGCGAACAGGCCAGATTTTACCTTGCCAATCAACCCCAGGCCAATCCCAACCCAGTGTTGCCCTCGCGCAATTTGAACTGGTTCCAACGCATTGGCTGTGAAATCAGGCGCGGGTTCTGTATTATTGGTTGCACCATCAAAAATGTCATCCTCATGATTTGTCAAGCGATTTTGTCAGCGGTTCAAGGCGTCCTGGCGGCGATCCAATGGATCATCAATGTCATGCTTGACATCATTCAAAAAATTGTGAAGGGATTACGGTTGGAGATTTCGTTTGGCACCACCATCACCGAGAAATCCTTCGAATTTGATTTGTCGTTTTTTTTTCAATTGTTTCCGGGTCTCAAGTTGGACTTTGGATTGTCGTTGAGTTTGCAAACCGAGTCGTTTACATCCATGTTGAAGCACTTTATCCTGAAGGGCATTGAGTGGCTCAAGTCCAAGTTTGGCGGCCACACCAAGGCAGTCGAAGACAAGAACCCGGCATTGAAGGAGACATTGAATCAAAAATTCGCTGCCAACCTCAAGCCGCGCTCCTTGGCCACTGCTGGCGATAAGACAGGAGAAACCGGCAAAGCCACCAAAGACGCAAAAGCACCGGCAAAGGCTGCGGCAAAAGCACCGGCAAAAGCACCGGCAAAGACTCCGGCCAAAGCACCGGCGAGACCCAAGAAGGCAGGCGTTCGATTGGAGACCGAGTTGGCATTAGAACTGGATGACGATGCTGCTTTGTCGCCGCCTACTCCGGCTCCGGCCAGTTTGAGTTTGGAGGATGCCATTGCTCGTGCGGTACTGCCTACGCGCGATCCGGTGGTGGTCCATCAAGAGCTGCAGCAAGCCCAACTTCGATTCTACCAGGCGCAGGCGGCAGCCGAAGCGGCCAAGCTGGAGAAGCAATACGAGTCCGTTCAAGCCGACATCCAGACGAGCCAAGCGGCAGTTGTCACGGCCAAACGCCAGGTCCAAGCCACCGAGGGCGCTCTGGAGCAAGCCACGGCCAACTTTGAACAATCCTCCACCCCGGCCAACAAGCAGGCGCTGGCGCAGGCCCAGTACGCGTTGCTTACGGCCCGTGGCGCGCTCAAGTCTGCTGGCCGCGACGTGCGCGTCTTGGAAGTACAATTCAACCAGCTGTGGGCGCAACGTGCTGCCCGTCACAAGACTGACCAAGCGAATGCAGTGGTGGCCGCCAACGCCGCTGCCGCTGCCGTTGCCTTGCGCAAAGAGATTTCCGCAGTCAAGGAATCGATTTCTGCTGCCACATCCCTCAAAGACGTCGATCCCGCATCCGAAGAGGGTCAGGAGGCTTTGGCGACCATGCTGGAAGCCAACGAGCGAGAACGGGTGATGCACATGGCCACCAAGGTGGCACAATCCAAGGAGGTCGTTGCCGCGGCCGCGCTGGCTCAGACTCAGGCACAACAAACCTTGTCCCAAGCCATGCAAGCGTCCGTGGCTGCCCAAGCGGACGTCAATCGCGCGCGAGCATACATGGCCGCCTTGAACACGACGTCGGCGCGTCAGCTTCCAGCCGTGGCGCAGGCAGCGATGGCCAAGGCGACCGCGGCGAACAAGGCGGCCATGGATCATGCCGAGAAGACGACTGCCACCGTCGGCGCGGCCCGGCTGCAACTCCGCAAGGTGAGCGCCGAGACCGAGGTGTCCCGGACTGTGCATCAACTCACAGTGCAACGGTCGGCATTGACTGTAGCCAAGGTAGATGCGCTGCAGTGCGCTCGCAAGGCTCGCGAAGCCGAACGCGCGTATCGGGTTGCCAAGGCCAAGAACGCCACGGCTCAAGTGATCGACGAGAATCGCGCCACTTGGAATGAGGCCAAAGACCAACTCGCACGTGCTCGTGCCCACGTCACGTCGGTTCAAGGGCGCGTCGACACGGCCAAGGCCCTGGTGGCGAATATCAAGCAGGCGGCACGTGCGGCTGAAGCGGCCGTGGTGAATGCGCAGACCAAGCAGTCGCAATCCCGTACGCTGGACTTGGCGGTGCAAGCCGCCGTTGCCGTGCGCAAGGCCGAAGAAGCCCAGGTGGCGGCGCAAGAGGCGTTCACAACTGCGGAACAGGCGTATCACAAGCAGCCCACGGCCCAGAATCGGGCGTTGGCGAGTGCGGCGCGGAAGGAAATGGAGGTTGTCAGCCATGCCCTCAAATCAGCCAAAGACCGTGCGGCCGAGACCGAGGCGCAAGCCGTGCAATCGGAAGAGCGTTTCCGGCGCGCTCAGGTCCAATCGACATCGGCGCCCACGCCGGCACGCGCGTAACTGCAAGAGAGGTCGTGGTGATTCTGGTCAAGTAGTAGTGAGGGCCCCAAAGTTGTGGTTTTTTCACAGGTTGACCTCTTTCACGCCCGGGCGGGTTGTTCTGGTCGACGTGACGTTATGCCTCGATGCACAGTTCCCTGATGTTGCATTTGTTTTTTTCTTTCTTTCTTTCTTCTTTCTTCAACTCTTGTTGGCATTTTTCAGTTGCCATTCTTGTTGCCTAGATGCATTTTTTGTTCTTCTTCCTTCTCCTCCTATTCTTGTTGCATTTGCCTTTTCTTCTTCTTCCAGCATTTATTTTTTCCGTGTTGGATCTGTGTGTTGAGTTTGAACATGTGGGGGTTTGGGGGGTTCAAATTCGCACAGTTTTGTTTTTGTTTGTTGTTTGCTGATTGGGGGATCCTTTTCATGTTACGAATCGCATGCGCGCATTCATTATGATTGCGTTTTCTTCTGGGTAGCATATGCCATTGCAACCCTTTGCCATCGATTTCTATGTCTGCGCATACACATGAGATTTCTGGT
>Ga0007758_10109017_pt1 | contig 8160 bp, 6 predicted proteins | sample LauGreFaBDMM15SD_FD_61641 | JGI IMG/M metagenome (GOLD analysis project Ga0007758, IMG submission 61641) | Metatranscriptome of freshwater lake microbial communities from Lake Michigan, USA - Fa13.BD.MM15.SD (Metagenome Metatranscriptome) | ecosystem: Environmental > Aquatic > Freshwater > Lake ... | reverse complement strand
TTTTTTTCTTTATTTTTACCTTCGGGAACTTCAGTAGCTCTAGCATTGTTACTTGTACCAATTGAATTAATTTCTTTTGTGTTTCGTCCTATTAGCTTATCAATTCGATTATTCGCTAATATGATGGCGGGTCACACACTTTTGAAAGTTATAGCTGGTTTTGCTTGGACTTTAATGGGTTGTACAGGTGTTTTATTTTTAGTTCACTATGTTCCTTTATTAATTTTAATTCCTGTATTTGGATTAGAATTAGGTGTTGCTGTAATTCAAGCATTTGTATTTAGTACATTAACTTGCTTGTACTTAAACGATGCTGTAAACTTACATTAATACTATTCCTGTTTTGATATAAACAAAAAATTGAGTTTATTTATTTTTTACCTTCTTTTTTACATTTTAAAAATTTTTTAAGTAGTTTGTTAGAATTAATCTTTTTAATTTACTTTGTTCCAAACTAATAACTAATTAACAACGTTTAAACCGGTTTGTTTGTTTTATTAAAAATTTATATTTATGGATTCTATTATTTTAAAATCTTTTTTACCAGAAATCTTTCTTTCTCTGGCTATTCTTCTACAATTAGTATTTAATGCTAGACTTATTAATAACTTATCTTTTAATTTTCCAATAATTGATAAAGAAATTTTTGGTCAAACACTTTTTATTTTATTTTGTTTGTTTTGTCTGTTTTTAAATTTAAAAGTTGAAGGTTTTTTTTCTAATTTTATTTTTATAAATGATGAAGGGGGCAGAGTGGTTAAAATTTTGTTTACGCTAAGCTGCGCATTGGTCTTAATTACGATTTTGCGAAGTTTTAGTTTACAAAAATTAAATTTTTTTGAGTTTTTTACTCTTTTTTTGCTTTCAATATTGGCACTATTATTGTTGGTCAGTGTTTATGATCTTATTTCCGCATATTTAATCATTGAAATGCAAGCTCTTTGTTTTTATGTTTTAGCAAGTTTTAGACGAACTTCAGCATTTTCAACTGAATCCGGATTAAAGTATTTTGTTTCTGGTTCTTTTATTTCTTGTGTATTTTTATTCGGATGTTCTTTAATTTATGGTGGATTAGGTACCTTAAATTTTAACGAGTTAAACTTGTTGTTATCTTTTCCGTTTGATGAAAATTATACATATATTAATTACTTCGTTATTATTGGTATTTTATTTGTCACTATAACATTACTATTCAAAATTTCAGCTGCACCTTTTCATTTTTGGGCGCCAGATGTTTATGAAGGATCTCCTTTAAGTACAACTGTTATTTTCTCTATTCTACCAAAATTGATCATTTTTAGTTTTTTTATTCGTTGGATTTCTGCGATTTCATTAGCTTTTTATGATATTAAATTTATTTTAATTGCTACAGGTCTTTGTTCAGTTTTTGTTGGAACCTTTTTTGCATTACAACAAAAAAGATTAAAAAGACTAATTATTTACAGTTCGATCGCCCAAGTTGGATTTTTAGTTATGGCTCTTTCAACACAGTCTGTCGATGGATTCGCGTCAATTTTTTTCTTTTTAATATTATATATTATAACTTCGATACTAGTTTGGTCTCACATAACTTTATTTCAAACATTTCAAACACGTTCAAATCTTTTTTATAATAAAATATCAACCCCTCTGTTTTTAACAAGCTTATCAAATATATTCAAAACTAATCCAGTTTGGGCCATTTCGTTTGTGATCATATTTTTTTCAATAGCTGGAGTGCCCCCGTTAAGTGGATTTTTATCAAAAATTTTTATTCTTTTTGGCTTGGTTCAGGCTAAAGAAGTTTTTGAAGCGACTGCTTTAATACTTATTTCAGCCGTGTCTGTTTTTTATTATATTAGAGTAATAAAAACTGTATTTTTTGAGTCGAAAGATGTAAAATCAAATAATATGCAAATTCAAACAATTTTTAAGCCTGAAATGTTTGAATTTGATTCAAGCATTATAGCTTTTTGTTTGTTTTTATTAATTTTCATCTTTTTTTATCCAACCTTATTATTATTAATTTGTCAATATATAGTTTTAAGCTTTTTTGGCTTTTAATTTAAATTTTTTACATTTATGAGTATCAAAATTCAAAAATTTGAACAACTTCGAAATATTCTTCCAATTTTAACATATCAACGATTTAAAGATGAAAATAATATTGTAGTTTCCCACGACAATTTGTTATTTTCTTTAACTTGTTTAAAAAATCATACAACTTGTCAATATAAACTTCTGTCATGCATTTCTGGAGTAGATTTTCTGGGTAAAGATTATCGTTTTTCAGTTGTTTACGATCTTTTAAGTTTAATTTTTAATACTCGTATAAGAGTAAAAGTTTTTGTGAACGAAATAACCCCGGTTCCTTCTGTTGTTAGTGTTTTTGTTAATGCAAATTGGTGGGAACGCGAGGTTTGGGATTTGTATGGAATTTTTTTTGAAAATCATCCTGATTTAAGAAGAATTTTAACAGATTACGGTTTTGAAGGGCATCCTATGCGAAAAGATTTTCCTTTAACAGGATACGTAGAATTAAAATACGATGAAAGTAGAAAAAGAATTGTTGTTGAGCCCGTAAAACTTGCTCAAGAATTTAGATCTTTTACTTTTGAAACTCCTTGGTAATTAAAACATTCTTATGATTTTAAAAAAAAAAGAACTTAGCCGAGAATTAAAAAACTTTACAATAAATTTTGGACCGCAACATCCAGCTGCTCACGGAGTTTTAAGACTGATTTTAGAATTAGACGGAGAAGTAGTTGAACGTGCGGATCCGCACATTGGTTTGTTGCATCGAGCGACCGAAAAATTAATTGAATCTAAAACATATATTCAAGCTTTACCTTATTTTGATCGATTAGATTACGTTTCCATGATGGCTCAAGAACATACATATTCTTTAGCTATTGAAAAAATAGCTGGAATTAAAGTTCCTAGACGAGCGCAAGTCATACGCGTTTTGTTTGCAGAAATAACTCGAATTTTAAATCATCTTTTAGCAGTCGGTTGTCATGCTATGGACGTAGGGGCAATGACACCATTCATGTGGGCTTTTGAAGAGCGTGAAAAATTAATGGAATTTTATGAACGTGTCTCTGGAGCTAGAATGCATGCTGCTTATATTCGACCTGGAGGTGTAAGTCTAGATTTACCTTTAGGGTTTTTAGATGATGTTTATATTTTCGCTACCCAATTTAATTTAAGATTGGATGAGATTGAAGAAATGTTAACGGGAAATCGAATTTGGAAAGAGCGTTTAGTCGACATCGGAGTAGTAAGTGCTAAAAAAGCTGTTGATTGGGGTTTTAGCGGTGTTATGTTACGTGGATCTGGTCTTCCTTGGGATTTAAGAAAAACACAACCATATGAAATATATTCTGAAATGGATTTTTCTATTCCTGTGGGTAACGCAGGTGATTGTTACGATCGTTATTTAATTCGTATTGAAGAGATGCGTCAATCTTTACATTTAATTCAACAAGCAATTACATTAATCTCTGAGGGACCAATTAAAACAGATAATTATAAGTTAACACCTCCAACAAGATCCGAAATGAAAACTTCGATGGAAGCTGTTATTCATCACTTTAAATTATATACTGAAGGTATAGTTTTACCGTTTGGTGAAACCTATACCGCAACCGAAGCTCCAAAAGGCGAATTCGGCGTTTATTTAATTTCTAATAATACAGAGAAACCTTATCGTTGCAAAATTAAAGCTCCTGGGTTTGGTCATTTACAAGCCTTAGACGAAATGTCTAGAGGTCATATGATTGCTGATGTGGTAACTATTATTGGAACTCAAGATATAGTATTCGGCGAAGTAGACCGATAAGTATTTTGTAATTTTAAAAATCAGATTTATTATTTGCATTTATGTTCTTAACATTAATTTTTTCAGTCTTACTTTTTACAATTTTTATTTTATTTTTTCTTAAAAATACAAATATTAATTTAATTAGATTTTTTTCACTATTTGGTTCTGGGGTTTCATTAATTTTATCGTGTATGTTAATGATTGAATTTGATCCAAATAGTTATCATTTTCAATCAATCGCAACCTATAAAATCAGTGCTGACTTTTTGAATTTATCTTTTACTTTTGGGTTAGACGGAATTTCGTTATTTTTTTTTGTTTTAAGTAGTTTTCTAATTTTTCTTTGTGTTTTGTTCGTTTGGGAAGAACCTTTATTAAAAGAATACGCTTTAACATTACTTATAATTGATTTATTATTATTACTTGTTTTTTCAGCTTTAGATGTATTGTTATTCTATATATTTTTTGAAGGAATTTTGATTCCTATGTATTTAATGATAGGAGTTTGGGGGTCGCGTGAACGTAAAATTAGAGCGGTGTATCTTTTTTTTTTTTACACTCTTTTTGGCTCGTTACTTATGTTAGTTGGACTAATGTATATTTATTCTATTACCGGTACATTAAATCTGGAATATCTTTTAACCTGGCAATTTACATTTACTGAGCAATGTTGGTTATGGCTAGCGTTTTTTATGTCTTTTGCTTCGAAAATTCCAATGTTTCCTTTTCATGTTTGGTTACCAGAAGCCCATGTAGAAGCACCAACTGTTGGTTCTGTATTGCTAGCAGGTATCTTACTAAAATTGGGAGTTTATGGATTTTTGAGATTTAGTTTAACTTTATTTCCTGACGCGTCTCTGTTTTTTTCACCCTTAGTTTATTTATTATCTGTTTTAGGTGTCATCTATGCTTCATTAACTGCTATTCGTCAAACGGATTTAAAAAGAATTATTGCGTATTCTTCTGTAGCTCACATGAATTTAGTGACTTTAGGAATTTTTAGTTTTAATACTATTGGTATAGAAGGTTCTATTCTACAAAGTATTAGTCATGGTTTCGTTTCGGGTGCTATGTTTTTACTTGTAGGTATTTTATATAATCGTTATCATTCTCGTTTATTATACTATTATGGAGGTTTAGTTCATGTTATGCCTCTATATTCTGCTATTTTTTTAATTTTTACTATGGCAAATATTGCCTTACCTGGAACCAGTAGCTTTGTCGGTGAATTTTTATTATTATGCGGAATTTATAAAACAAACGTAGTCGCTTGTATAGCAGGCGCAATAGGTGTAATTTTATGCGGGGCTTATTCATTGTGGTTATATAATAGGGTAATTTTCGGGAATTTAAAGATTTCTTATACAATTCAATTTAAAGATTTAAATTTTCGAGAATTTTCTATTTTATTGCCATTATTATTTTTTGTTATTTTTATGGGAATTTATCCATCTTTTTTTTCAAATTTTATTCATTTATCAACGGCGAATCTTGCTTTAATTACTTTATATTAAATTTTTATGGTTAACAATATGATTTCAACTAAAATAAATACAAATATGGATTATAATTCTTATTTATCAGATTGTGATTTAATCAATAAATACAATTTAGTAAATATTTATCAAAAACCAAAACTTGAAAATATCGTTCTTGAATTTTCAATAGAAAATGAAAATAATTCTTCATCGGGTAACTCAATTAAGGCGGCATTGGTTTTGTATTTCATTAGTATGTTATATCCTTTTGTTAATATTAAAAACACCAAAACTAATGATACGAATAAAATAAAAAATACGACTATAAAATATAATTTTAAAATAATATTTTCAAATAAAAAAGAAATAAATTCATTTTTATCAACTCTTTTTATTGAAAATTGGAATACGCTTTTATTAGATGATTTTATTCTTTTTAGTTCGAAATTCGATAAAAGTAAAATAATTTTTCAAAAAGAGGTGTTTAAAACAAAACTTCCATTACAATCTTTTTTTGAATTAGAATCTTTTTTTTCAAAAGTTGTTACTGAAATAAATCCTAAAGATTTAAGTATGAATTTAAATTTTTTATTTTCAAATCTTATTATTGGTGAAAATAGAAAAAAGTTGATTCAAAATTTACCTAATTTTTGGATAAGTGGCTGAGTGGTTTAAAGCGTTAGTCTTGAAAACTGATGTATTTTACAAATACCGTGGGTTCGAATCCCACCTTCTCCTTTAACGATTTTAAGCTGACATGTTAATTTTAATAGTATTATTGCCTTTATTTGGATTTTTTAGTGGAAGTTTATTCGGACGTTACCTTTGCTGGGGTGTTTGTTATATAACAACATTAAGTGTTTTTTCTTCACTGTTATTATCTTTATTTTTGTTTTATGAAGTTGTATCAAGCGGAGTAAGTTATAAATTGATTATGGGTTCGTGGATTGTGGTAGATTCTTTAAACATTGAATGGTCTTTCTGTTTTGATAGTTTAACTTCTATAATGTTAATTGTTGTTACATTTATTTCAACGTTAGTTCATTTATATTCAACAGAATATATGGAACACGATCCGCATTTACCACGTTTTATGTCTTATCTTTCTCTTTTTACTTTTTTTATGTTAATTCTAATAACAGCAAATAATTTTTTACAAATGTTTGTTGGTTGGGAGGGTGTAGGATTGTCATCTTATCTTTTAATTAATTTTTGGTTTACAAGAATTCAAGCAAATAAAGCTGCGATTAAAGCAATGCTGGTTAATAGAGTAGGTGATTTTTCACTTTTACTAGCTATTTTTTCAATTTATTTTGTTTTTAATAGTTTAGATTATGACACGGTTTTTGGATTAGCTCCTCTTATGGTTGATTGTAAAATTATTTTAGGATCTTTTGAAATTCCCGCTTTAGATTTAATTTGTATTTTTTTGTTTATTGGGGCAATGGGAAAATCCGCACAACTAGGTCTACATACTTGGTTACCTGATGCTATGGAGGGTCCAACTCCTGTTTCTGCTTTAATTCATGCTGCAACGATGGTTACAGCCGGAGTTTTTTTAGTTTCTAGATGTTCTTATTTGTTTGAATTTTCTCCTGTAGCATTAGATTTAGTTATTTTCATTGGCTCAGCCACTGCTTTTTTTGCTTCTACAACAGGATTGTTTCAAAATGACATGAAAAGAGTAATTGCGTATTCAACTTGTAGTCAATTAGGTTATATGATTTTTGCCTGTGGACTATCTAATTATGAAGTTGGTATTTTTCACTTATCAAATCATGCATTTTTTAAGGCTTTGTTATTCTTAGGGGCGGGTTCGGTTATTCATGCTGTTGCAGATGAGCAAGATATGAGAAAACTTGGAGGTTTAAAAAGGTTATTACCTTTTTCGTATAGTATAATGCTTATTGGTTCTTTAGCTTTAATGGGTTTTCCATTTTTAACAGGATTTTATTCGAAAGATACTATTTTAGAAGTTGCGTATGCAAAATATACCGTTTGGGGTCATTTTTCTTATTATTTAGGAACTTTTGCTGCTTTTTTTACCGCTTTTTATTCAATTCGACTTTTATTTCTAGTTTTTCTAGCTGAACCAAATGGAAATCGTGCAGTTATTGTAAACGCACATGAAGGATCTTGGCGTATTGGCTTTCCTTTATTTATTTTATCAATATTAAGTATTTCCATCGGATTTTTAACTAGAGATTTATTTATAGGATTTGGAACTGATTTTTGGGGTTCTGCCATTTTTGTTTTACCTGAGAATTATACGCTATCCGATATTGAATTTATTGATATTTTTTATAAATTATTACCTTTAATATTTAGTATTTCGGGTGCTTCTTTTGCATATTTTTTATTTTGTTTTAATTTATCGTCTTTTTATAAGATAAAACAAACAAAAAATTTTAAATTAATTTACAATTTCTTGAATAGAAAATGGTATTTTGATCGTGTTTATAATCAATTTTTTGGTCAAAACAGTTTAAGTTTAGGTTATCATCATACGTATAAAGATATTGACCGAGGTATTATCGAAGTATTTGGTCCTTTCGGAATAACACAAGGTATAAAAGATATGTCTACAAATATAAAACAAATTCAAACTGGATTTTTATACCATTATTTATTCTTATTTTTAGTTTTTATTGTTTTATTCGTTTTTATGGTAGTCGTTTTTTCTATGCCAAACATAATTTTCAGTTCGTTTCTTTTTCTTTTTTTTTTAATTATTTTTGAAATATTTTAAAATTTTTGTAAAAATTTTCATAAATGTTGTTTTAAATAAAGGTTATGGGTTCGAATCCCATATAAAACTTTATTAGATTTTAATTTTTTGGTGTATATAGCTTAACGGTAGAGTATCAAATTGTGGCTTTG
>Ga0007758_11368538_pt1 | contig 8177 bp, 4 predicted proteins | sample LauGreFaBDMM15SD_FD_61641 | JGI IMG/M metagenome (GOLD analysis project Ga0007758, IMG submission 61641) | Metatranscriptome of freshwater lake microbial communities from Lake Michigan, USA - Fa13.BD.MM15.SD (Metagenome Metatranscriptome) | ecosystem: Environmental > Aquatic > Freshwater > Lake ... | reverse complement strand
GCTTGATAAACATCTCCTTCGGGCGATATGCGACTCATGATTTCCGCCGAGGCGCCATAAGCTCCTACCGGGAAACCTCCGCCGATAATCTTTCCATAAGTAATGATATCGGGCTTGATGTTGTAGAGACCTGCAGCACCTTCAAAACCTACTCGAAAGCCCGAAATAACTTCATCGAAAATAAGCAGCGCGCCATGTTTTTTTGCTTTGCATTGAAGGCAAAACAAAAATTCTTTGCTCACTTGCAACAATCCATTGTTGGCTGGAATTGGCTCTATAATAACAGCCGCAATTTCGCCCGGGAATTGCATAAATGCTTCTTCCACCAAATCGATCCGGTTTAAGGGTACAACAACGGTGTCGTTAACCAATCCTTTTGGAACGCCCGCCGAAGATGAATTCCCGAACGTTACCAAACCCGATCCTGCTTTTACAAGGAGGCTGTCGGCATGCCCATGGTAGCAGCCTTCGAATTTCAATATTTTATCGCGGCCCGTAAAGCCCCGTGCAAGCCGAACTGCCGACATTACGGCCTCGGTTCCAGAACTCACGAAGCGCAGTTTTTCAATAAACCGGTTGTTGTTTAGAATGAGTTCTGCCAATTCGTTTTCAAGTGCAGTTGGCGCTCCAAACGATGTGCCGTTTTGAATCGTATCCCATACCTTTTCGCGCACAATGCCGCTGTTGTGGCCCAATATCATGGGACCCCACGAGAGACAAAAGTCAATAAATGTATTTCCGTCTTCGTCGGTTATAATGCAGCCATCACCCTTTTTAATGAATAAAGGTGTGCCTCCCACCGAACGAAAAGCGCGTACAGGCGAGTTTACTCCACCGGGAAAATAGGTTTTAGCTAGGCCAAACAGTTCCTCCGAACGTTTCCTTGAAATCATGATTTATAGGCTATCGCACTGCAGTGCAGCGCGCGTTGTTAAATAAAGAATCCGCAACATAATTGCGGATTCCCTTGGTTTGTTATCCTTGTTGGAAGCGTTCGTTTACCTTGTTCCAGTTTACCACGTTCCACCATGCTCCGATATAGTCGGCGCGACGGTTCTGATAGTGCAAGTAGTATGCATGCTCCCAAACATCGAGGCCGAGCAACGGAAAGCCTTTCACATCGGCTAAATCCATAAGTGGGTTGTCTTGGTTCGGGGTTGAAGTAATGGCCAGTTTCCCGTCATGCTTTACCAACCATGCCCAGCCTGAGCCAAAGCGCGTCATTCCGGCTTTTGCGAAGTCTTCCTTGAATTTATCAAATGACCCAAAAGCGGTATTGATGGCATCTCCCAAAGCTCCACTTGGCGCTCCGCCGGCATTTGGAGCCATAACTTCCCAAAACAAATTGTGGTTGTAATGGCCGCCACCGTTATTTCGAACGGCTGCAGGCTGTTTGGATATTTCGGCCATCAATGCTTCGAGCGATTTGCCTTCGCTTGCTGTGCCGGTAAGGGCTGCATTCAGGTTACTTACATAAGCCTGGTGGTGTTTGGTGTGATGGATTTCCATGGTGCGCGCATCTACGTGCGGTTCTAAGGCTGTATACGCGTAGGAAAGAGAGGGGAGTTCGAATGACATGACGCTTAATTTTTTATCTGATTAGTGTGGTAAAAGTAACAGATTCTGCGCAGAATTGTTGGGAGATTTGCTGAAGTTCTTATTCTGAATTTACTGCTCAATGGTTGGCGCAGGAATATTTTTCTTGCTTCCAAACCGTCTCTTTCCGTTTAGGTAAAGTATATACATGGCCGGTACCACAATAAGCGTGAGGAAGGTCGCAACGATAAGTCCGAAAATGATGGTCCATGCCAATGGCCCCCAGAACGCAACGTTATCACCGCCCAAAAAGAAGTGAGGTTCTAATCTGGCCAGCAATCCTTCGAAATCGAGATTCACGCCAATTGCTAGTGGAATAAGCCCGAGGATCGCAGCAGATGCGGTCAAAATTACGGGTGTAATCCGTGTCGATCCGCCTATGGCTATGGCGTCGCGCTCTTCAAATCCTCGATCACGCAATTCGTCGATGAATTCAATCAGTAAAATTCCGTTTCGAATAACGATACCCGCTAGCGAGAAAATACCAACTCCGGTCATCACAATCGAAAATACCTGCCCTGTCATTGCATACCCAAGAAAAACGCCGATTAGCGAAAACAAAACGGTCGAGAAAATAAGCAATGGTTTCACCAACGAGTTAAACTGGGTAACCAAAATCAGAAACATCAATGCCAATGCTCCAAGAAAGGCCAATCCTAAAAAGTCTGATGTTTCTTTTTGCTGCTCTTGTTCACCGGTCATTTGGATGTCGTATCCCTCCGGAACATCAATGTCTTTGATTATCCGATTGATGTCTGCTACGATTTCGTTTGCTGTATATCCGCTTAGTACGTTTGACGAAAGGGTTACCACGCGTCTCTGATTCTTGCGGTTTATTGAACTAAACGCATTTTCATAGCGCACACTGGCCACGGCCGAAACAGGCACCTGCTTAAACATACCAGTGCTCATATCGAGAAATGCTACCTGCATATTCAATAAATCATCTACTTTATCGCGATACTCTGGTGCCAAACGCAGGTTTATCTCTGCATCGTCATCGATATCACGGAATTTCGAAATTTCTTTTCCAAACAAAGCTGTTCGAAGTTCCAATGCGATTTGGGCTTTGCTTGTCCCAACGGCATTGGCTCGGTCGGCATCGATGCTCACGATGATTTCCGGTTTGTTACGCTGAAGGTCTGACTGCAAATCTTCGATGCCTTTGATTTTTTCTTTTGCAATTCCGCCGCGAACCATTTGTTCAATTGCAACGAGTTTATCGAAATCGTCGCCCGATATTTCAATGTTAATGGGCTTTCCGGTTGGCGGACCATTCGATTCTTTATCTACGGTAATGCGCGCCCCGGGAACGTTCTTGGTTGCTTCGCGAATTTTCTCGAGGCATTCGCCGGTTGAAAAATCTCCGCGCTCTGCAAAATCAACAAACGCTACCGATACTTTTCCTTTATGCGGCGTTGCTACACGGTCTGGATTCTGCGGGTCGCCCGCGCCAATTCCCACATTCGAAATTACCGATTCAACATTGGGATTGTTTTTCCCAATAACCGAATACACTTTTTCTTCCACCACTTTAGTCACCGAGTCGGTTACTTCGGCATCGGTGCCAATTGGCATTTGAATGTACACGTATGCGAAATTCGGCTCGCCATTCGGGAAAAACTCAATTTTAGGATTGGATGCCCCGAAAATAAAAATGGAAACAACAAACAATACCACAACACCGAGTACGATGGCTATTGGTCGTTTCCCCTTCAATATGGAAAAGATGAAATTCTTGTACCGCTCAATTACACGCGGCCAAATGCGCAACTGAAATGCACTTGTAGCCGGGCGCAACCAATAATGATTAACCGGTGTAAGCACAAGCAAGAGTAGGAAAAGATTGCCCAAAGCAGCAGATCCCGCTGCATGACAGATTAGGCCTAAAATTCCGAAAATTATCAACGGTTTGCGCATAGTTCGCGCTGGAACGTCTCCGTGACTGTCTTTCTTCATGAAACTTACCGCAAATACGGTGTTCATAATAAAAGCTACAAACAGCGATGCAAACAGCGTGAGAATTAGTGTCACCGGCAAGTAGCCCATGAAATCGCCCACAATACCCGGCCAGAAAAGCAATGGAAAGAACGGAGCAATCGTAGTTAACGTTCCAGCCAGTACTGGCACAAATACTTCACCAGCAGCGGCTTTTGCCGATGTTTCGATATCAAAATCATACTGGTGGTAAATGCGGTGGGTGTTTTCAATTACCACAATGGCATCATCCACAATAATTCCCAATGCCAACAAGAATGAGAACAATACAATTACATTCATTGTAAAGCCCAGCGATGGCATGAACAACAAAGCCACGAGCACCGAAAGCGGAACAGCAAGTGCCACGAAAAATGCACTTTGCAATCCCATGAAAAACATCAGAATGATGACAACAAGCACAAAGCCAATAATTACGGTGTTTACCAAATCGTTTAGCTGCGTTTTGGTTTCCATAGAAGTGTCGCCAGTGAGCACCACCTCGAGACCTTCGGGAAATTTCGTTGCTTCGTATTCTTGGATGATGTCTTTAATTTGGTCGGCGGCAGAAATTAGGTTCTCGCCCGATCGCTTAATAACATTCATCGTAATTACCGGCTTGCCTTCGAGGCGGGCAAAATCCTGCTTCTCTTTGTAAGCATCGCGCACATCGGCGATGTCTTTGAGGTAGGCTAGATTTCCACGGGTCGATCGGATGAGGATGTTCTGAATCTCTTCAACCTTCTGGAATTCGCCTGTAACGCGGAGGGTTCGGCGCAGGTCGTCGATTCGGATTTCTCCGCCCGAAATATTCACATTCTGACTGGCAACAGCGCGTTCAATATCTCCGAATGTAATTCCGAGTGCCTGCATGCGGTACAAATTGATATTGATTTGCACCTCGCGTTCCAACGCACCAATTAAATCGACCCGCGTTATTTCTGGCAGGGTTTCGATTTTATCCTTCAAGTCCTCGGCATACCGTTTCAGCTGGTCGAGCGGATATTCGCCCGAAACGTTGATGTTCATGATAGGGAATTCTGAGAAATTCACTTCCTGAACGTTTGGGTCGTTGCGCAAATCGGATGGCAAACGATTTTTAGCCTTATCGATTGCGTTCGAGACTTTCTGTTTGCAAATGTCTACATCGATGCCGGTATTGAATTCAACCACCACCAGCGAGAAATCTTGTATCGAATTGCTCGTTACTTTTTTAATGCCCGAAATGGATTTGATTTCCTTCTCGATGGGCTTTGTAATTAGGTTTTCAATGTCTTCAGGACTGGCTCCCGGATATATTGTGGAAACGAAAATCGTGGGGACCACAATGTCGGGAAACTGTTCTTTTGGAATTCGCTGAAAGATAATTGCGCCCGCCAGGGTTATCAGTGCGGTAAAAATATAAACCGCTGTACGGTTTTGTATGGCCCAGTTCGTGGGCTTGAAATACTTGATGTGTTCTTTTTTCATGGCTTGCCTTGAGCTTCAGATTAAAACAAAAGGGGTTGACCATCGGTAACTTCCTGGTATCCGCTTTCGATGTATTGCTCGGTACCATTCAGTCCTTCAGTAATCACCACGAAATCGCCGTACGACAATCCGGTTTTAACAAGTTGTTTCTTTGCTTTCATCGATCCCTTCGCTCCCTCAGCAAGCATAAGGTAGGTGTTTCCCATCGCATCCTTCTGCACATAATTCGATTTCACAACCACTGCATCTGGCAGTAATTCATCTTGAATACTGATCATGGTCATCATGTTCGGTCGTAAATCGTTTTCAATTCCACCGAGGCTAATTTCGACGGTAAAAGTTCTGCTCATAGGGTCAACAACTTTTCCTACGTAGGATATTTTAGCAACTATGGTATCGTTTAAATCTGGAATGCGGATGCTCACCGGATTTCCTACTTTAACTTTCCCAATGTACGATTCAGCGACTTTTGCGATAACCTTCATGCTTTTTTCATTCACCACGCGAAATGCTCCAAACATATTGGGCGCTGCAAATTCGCCCACTTTTACATTGGCCTGATCAACCACACCTGCGATAGGAGATTTGATGCGCGTCATATCCAACTGAGCCTGCAAGGCATCCATGCTTTTACCCAACGATTCGTATTGCGTTTTGGCTTGCAAGAACTGAATCTCGCTTCCAATTTTTTGATCCCAAAGGCGCTTCTGCTTTTCGAATGCCGTTTTAGCGAAATCGTAATTGGTTTGCAATTGGGCAATGCTTTCGCGGATGGCGCGGTTGTCGGTCTCGGCAAGCACTTTTCCGGCGCTAACCATATCGCCTTCTTTCACATAAACTCGCGTTACCAAGCCAGGCATTCCGGGCTGAACGGCCACATTCTCGTCGGAGTCCACCGAACCTTGCAAATCAACATAATGTGCAAATGCACTGCGCGTGATAGGTTTTAGGGTAACCAGCCTTGCTTTTTCTGACACCTTAGCGGTATCGAGCACTGCGATTTCTTTCTCGAGTTGTTCAATCTTTCCCTTCAGTTCAGCAAAAGTTGCTTTGTATTGAGCCAGCTCAGATTTTTTCTTGTCTAGTTCTGAACCGCCTCCACACGAAGCTAAGATTAAGATAAGGGTTGCAAAAACGATGTTTTTCATGGATTGGTTGGGAAATGATGGTTAGAATTTGTTAAGGTTTTTATCGAGACTTACGCGACTGTCGAGCAATTGCCGGGCAGTTTCAACAAACGATGCTTGGGCATTAAGCAAGTCGTTTTCGGATTGAATCAGTTCGATACTCGAGCCAATGCCTTCCTTGAATTTTATTTGTGCCCGATCGAGAATACGCTGGGCTAGGGCCACACTTTCTCTACTCTGGTTGTAGTTTTTTAGCGCTGTGGCATAGGTGGTATACGATTGTGCTGCCTGCAACTCGAGACCTTGTCGCGCCTGCTTTTGGGTCGTTTCAAGTTTCTGCATGTTTAAGCGAGCTTGCTGCACACGCGAGCGCTGACTGAAACCTTTAAAAATCGGTACTCCGAGATTTACGCCCCAAAGTGTTCCGCCGGGCACACGAAATAATGGATCAAAAAGTTTGTCGCCATCGTTTGTAATTCGGCTTTCTTTCCAAGAATAAAAAGTGCTGAGTGTAGGAAGAAAAGCTGATTGCTGGCGTTTCAGTTCGAGTTTCTGGAGGTTCAATGCTTGGTCGAGTAGAACGTTGTCGATGTTCGATTTGATGTCGAAGGTTGGAATGGCGTCGACGCCGGTTTTTGCGATTTCGATGTGATCGTTGAGCTTGTCGCTGAGTTCGATGGCCGTGTTAACATCGTAACCCATGTTAAACTTTAGAAGCTTTTCTGCCAATGCCGTTTGTTCTTCTAGTGTAGACAGCGTGATAGATAACGTTTGCTTGAGTAATTTAAGGCGGTCTACATCGAGTTCTTCAATAAATCCTTCGCGGTAAAAAGCTTCTGTTTGAGCAATCGACTTTTCGAGCGATGCGATGTTCTCGTTGAGTATTCGTTTGTTCTCGTAAAGCACTAGAACAGTTTGGTAGGCACGCGTAACCGATTCTTTCACTTCGATTTCGCTCTTTCTTAGATTGGTTTTCGATAGATCAACATATGCTTTCGAAGCCTGCAAACCAACGAGGTATTCGCCGTTAAATGCTAGCCAGGATGCCGTATAACCATACGACATGTTGTGTTTCACACCAAAAGGAATGCGCAAATAAGTTCCCGGAGGAGCCCCTGGATTAAACGCACTGGCTTCGAGAACACTAACAGGAACTTCGATGAAATTCTGATATGCACCATCGGCACTCAACTGTGGAATGCCGATTCCACGCAGTTCGGTTACTTTTTTGCGAGCAATTTCGATATCGCTCGATGCATTTTGAACCGAATAGCCGTTTTTCAGGGCATAATCAATGGCTTGTTGCAAACTCATTGCGTTTTGTGCTCCGAGGTTCAGTGCAATTAAAAGAAAAAATACACTCAGGAGTTTAGGTATCATGATTTGGATTTGGATGTGTTTTCGATAGTTTCTAAAAAGCGAAGGCCTTTTTCGGTGGCAATGCCACGAATATGATAATGCATGGCTTCGATGTAAATTTCTGCAGTACTTAAATTGAGGTCGGCAAATAGACTTGAGTCGATTACCACTTCGATGCGCGATGAATAAATCCGGGCAATTACTGCGGGATGTATATCGTTGCGGAATACACCTTCTGCCTGACCTTTTCGAATATTCTGCTCGATGCAACCTACAACAAAATGGTTGCGGTGTTCCATGATGCGGGTCCATGCTTCTGGATAATACTTTCGCAGGTCGAAAATGATAGAACTGTGCATGTTTCTAACCTTTTGGGTTACCATGCTTTGGATGTGATGCAGTTCCTCGAGTGCCGAGAGACTACTGCCAAGTATTTTGCCGATTGCGTTCTCTTCAACTTTGATATCGTAATCAAGAACCTTGTTTATGAGGTCGGCCTTGTCTTCAACGAATTGATAAAGCGTCTTTTTAGAGATCCCCAATTCGCGGCAAACATCATCCATCGTAACGCTCTTAATGCCACAACGCATAAGAATATTTGTTGTTTGGCGAAGGATGTGCTCTAATTTCTCGTTCACGGGGGCAAAG
>Ga0007758_11359183_pt1 | contig 8205 bp, 7 predicted proteins | sample LauGreFaBDMM15SD_FD_61641 | JGI IMG/M metagenome (GOLD analysis project Ga0007758, IMG submission 61641) | Metatranscriptome of freshwater lake microbial communities from Lake Michigan, USA - Fa13.BD.MM15.SD (Metagenome Metatranscriptome) | ecosystem: Environmental > Aquatic > Freshwater > Lake ... | reverse complement strand
CCGCGTGACGATTTCCGAGGGGCGTAACCGCGAGGTGCGCCGTATGATCGAGGCCGTAGGCCATGCGGTCAGTCGCCTCATTCGCATCCGCTACGGCGCTATGCTCTTGCCACGCGGTCTCAAGCGTGGCGCTTGGATGGAGTTGGAAGAATCCGACATCCGCGCCTTGACCCAGGCGGCGGGCGGTCTCGCAGGCGCTCCTGGGCAAGCCGCGCCTGGCCGGCCCGAGCGAGCAGGCGCAGGCGCAGGCAAACCGGCCTACGGCAAAGCACGAGCGCCGGGTGCCGCAAGAGGGCCGCGAGCCGGTCGCGCACCCCTGCCTGGGAAGAATAAATTTGGCAGCCCGATCGCTGAAACGCGGCCAGCGCCTGCCAAAGCGTCGGCGGGCCAGCCCGACCCCTTGAAAACCTCGGTCGGCTATATCGGCGCTGATAGTTTGACGCGCCAGCGCAAACAGCAGGGCGGCAAGTCCGGTGCTATGCCTTTTGGGCCCAGGGGAAAAGCCCGCCCTCGCTAGGGGCCGGATGCTAAAATCGGTCGCTTTGCCACGCAGGGTGGCGATACTATTTAAAACGAAGGTTTACTCAAGACTATGGCAATCGAACGCACGCTCTCCATCATCAAACCCGACGCTGTGGCGAAAAACGTCATCGGACAAATTTACGCCCGCTTCGAAGGCGCTGGACTGCAGGTGATCGCGGCCCGTATGGCCCACCTCTCGCGCGGCGAGGCGCAAGCTTTTTACGCTGTGCACAAAGAGCGTCCCTTCTTCAAAGACTTGGTCGATTTCATGATTTCCGGCCCGGTGATGATTCAGTGTTTGGAAGGTCCCAACGCCATCATCACCAACCGCGACCTGATGGGCGCTACCGACCCTAAAAAGGCCAACCCCGGCACCATTCGCGCTGACTTTGCAGCCAGCATTGATGCCAATGCGGTGCATGGTTCGGACGCGCCGGAAACAGCGGCAGCAGAGATTGCCTTTTTCTTCCCTGGCATGCAGATTTACACACGCTAAATTCGACTATGCGGGTCAATCTTCTCGACTACGACCTCGAGGGTTTGGCCCGTTTTTGCGAGCGCCTGGGCGAGAAGCGATTCCGGGCCGTGCAATTGTTTCGCTGGATACACCAAAGAGGCGCTAGCGACTTTGAGGCGATGAGCGACCTGGCCAAGTCCTTGCGCGAAAAGCTCAAGACCGGCGCCATGGTGCAGGCGATGCCGGTGGTATCGCAGCAAGTATCTGCAGATGGCACGATCAAGTGGTTGTTCGATGTTGGCGCTGGTGACGCTATCGAAGCGGTGTATATCCCCGAGGCCGACCGTGGCACTTTGTGTGTTTCGTCCCAGGCCGGTTGCGCGGTAGCCTGCCGCTTTTGTTCTACGGGCCACCAGGGCTTTAGCCGCAACCTCACGGCGGGCGAAATCATTGCCCAGCTTTGGTTTGCTGAGCATTTTTTGCGCAAGCACCTCGGGCGCGATGAACGCATCATCTCCAATGTGGTCATGATGGGTATGGGTGAGCCATTGCAAAATTACGCTGAACTGTTACCGGCTTTGCGCACCATGCTAGATGACCACGCCTATGGTTTGTCGCGCCGCCGCGTGACGGTGTCCACCTCCGGCATGGTGCCCATCATGGACCGCTTGGGCCAGGACTGCCCGGTGGCGCTGGCGGTTTCTCTGCATGCCCCGCAAGACGCACTGCGCGATGACTTGGTTCCCTTGAATAAAAAGTACCCGCTTGATGAACTCATGCGCGCTTGCGAACGCTATCTGGCAGTGGCGCCGCGCGACTTCATCACCTTTGAATATTGCATGTTGAATGGCGTGAATGACACGCCGGCCATGGCGCAGGAATTGATCGCGCTGCTGCGCCGCTATGGCCAGGGCCGCGCCGGATGGTGCAAGCTCAATCTGATTCCCTTCAATCCCTTCCCCGCGTCCGGCTTGCAGCGCTCTACGCAGCCAGCCGTGGCAGCCTTTGCCCGCAGCTTGAATGACGCGGGAATCATTACCACGGTACGCAAGACCCGCGGCGATGATATTGACGCCGCTTGTGGTCAGCTGGCAGGCGAAGTGCGCGACCGTACTCGCGTCATGTTGCGCATGGACAAGCGTAAAGCGCGCGAAACCGCGTCGCCTGGACTTGCAGCCTCGGCGGAGGTGCTGCATGCGGTTTGATGCGCAGGCTTGTTTGGCGCTAGCGCCGCGCAGGGTCTATGCCCCTTGGATCGCCCGCAGCCGTGTGTTTGCTGGCCTGTACTTGCTAGTCTTGCTGGCAGCATGCGCAGGTGCTGGTAAGTCCGAGCTGAGTGCCGGCGCTGTCGATTCGGAGGCACGCAAGCGCGCCCGGGTGTATTTGGAGTTGGCCTCCACCTATTTTGCCGACGGAATGAACAGCTATGCGCTGGACGCCATGCAGCAAAGCCTGGCCGCAGACAATGGTTTGTACGAAGCGCATAACCTGCGCGGCCTGATTTATATGCGTATGAACGAGCCGGCACTCGCCGAGGAAGGCTTTCGCAAAGCCCTGGCGGTACAGGCGCAAGCGGCTTCAGTGCAACACAATTACGGATGGTTTTTGTGCCAGCAAGGCCGTATGGGCGAGGCCATGGCCATGTTTAGCGCCGCCTTGGCCAACCCGGCCTACGACGCACGCGCCAAAACCTGGCTGACCCAGGGCTTGTGTCAGGCCAAGGCCGGGCAGGCGGCCGATGCGGAAAATAGTTTACGCATGGCCTTTCGCTTAGACCCCAGCAACCCGGTGGTCGGCTATAACCTGGCCTTGCATTTGTTTAATCAGGCGGATTACGCGCGTGCGCAGGCTTTGCTTGCTCCGCTCAATGCTTCGCAATGGGCCAATGCCCAGACCATGTGGCTGGGCATCAAGCTGGCCCGCAAGCGCGGAGACGGCTTACAAGTGACGGCATTGAGCGCAAGCTTGCGTAGCCGTTTTGCTCCATCTCCTGAGCTGAGTTTGCTCGATAAAGGGGTGTTCGATGACTGATGCGGACGAACCAAGGATGGGCCTGCGCGTGCCTTCCGAACTTGCCGATGTGCCGCTTGCAGAGAAAGCGCCTAGCGTGGGGCAGCAGTTGCAGCGTGCGCGCTTGGACTTGGGGATGTCCCTGGAGAGCTTGTCGGCGCGCCTGAAAGTATCGGTACCGCGCTTGCAGGCCTTTGAGAATAATCAATTTGAAAAAGGCCACAATCTGCACAGCGGCCGCGCCATGGTCGCCAGCGTGGCGCGTTTTCTCGGCCTGGATGCACAGGCCGTATTGGCCCAATTGCCGCAGCCGACGCCCCAGGGGCCTGCCCCCGGCATGCACGAAGCGGCGGGAGGTTTCGCCAAGGAAACGCGGCGGACCATGCTGCGCGATGCACCGGGGCCGGTGTCTCCGGTCTGGTGGATTGCATTGGTTTTGTTGTTGTTAGCTGGTTTGATTTATTTCTATCCGCAGATTGCGCAGATCGCGCAGATGGGTCAAGCTGCGCTAACAGCTGCTGCGCCGCAGCCCAGCGCGCCTGCAGCACCGGCGACCCAACCAGAGCCGCAAGACGCTGCCGTCCAAGCCATGCCTGCCGCGTCCATGCCCGAGGCACCTGCGCTGCCCACCGCGCTGGATCGCGGCGCATCCACGCTCAAGCTTGCACAACCGGTGCTGGTGTTCAAGGCGCGCGGTAGTACCTGGATTGAAGTCACCGACGCCAAGGGAACGGTCTTGTTGCGACGCACATTGGCTGCTGCTGAAGCTGCCGAAGTGCTTGGCGACTTACCACTTGTGGTGGTGGTAGGACGGGCCGACCATACCGATGTATGGTTGCGAGGCGTGCTTTTCTCGTTGGAGACGCATACCCAAGACAATGTTGCCAGATTCAAGGTGCCATGATGACAAGTCAGACTTTTTTGAACCCCAATGGAGTAGCGGCGCGCCAAGGCCTTCAGGCCAGTGTGCGCTGGGACAGCAATGTAATCACCATTGGTGGCGGCGCGCCCGTGCGTATCCAGTCTATGACCAACACCGACACAGTGGACGCCATCGGTACGGCGATTCAGGTGAAGGAGTTGGCGCTGGCCGGTTCCGAGCTCGTGCGCATCACCGTCAATACGCCCGAAGCGGCACAGGCGGTTCCTTATATCCGTGAACAATTAGACCGCATGGGTATCGCCGTGCCCTTGATCGGTGATTTTCATTACAACGGCCACCGATTGCTGACAGATTTTCCCGATTGTGCGCAGGCGCTTTCCAAATACCGTATCAACCCGGGCAATGTCGGCAAGGGCGATAAGAAAGACCGGCAGTTCGGGCAAATGATTGACGCAGCCATGCGCTGGGATAAGCCGGTGCGCATCGGTGTGAACTGGGGCAGTCTGGACCAGGAGTTACTCGCTGATTTGATGGATGCCAACAGCAAGCTGCCTGAGCCGCGCAATTACAAGCAGGTGATGTACCAGGCCTTGATCAGCTCGGCGGTGGGTTCCGCGCAGCTGGCGCAATCCATGGGCATGGCCGCCAACCAGATCATTATTTCTTGCAAAGTCAGTGGCGTGCAGGACTTGATCGCGGTCTATCGCGAGCTCGGCCGCAGCACTTCGTATCCCCTGCATCTGGGTCTGACCGAGGCGGGTATGGGGACCAAAGGCACGGTGGCTTCCAGCGCAGCTTTGTCGGTTTTGCTGCAAGAAGGTATTGGCGACACCATTCGCGTGTCCCTGACCCCTGCGCCAGGTGAGTCGCGTAACCAGGAGGTGGTGATTGCGGCCGAAATTTTGCAGGCACTGGGTTTGCGCGCTTTTGTTCCGAGCGTGACCGCCTGCCCCGGCTGCGGACGAACTACCAGCACCACGTTTCAGGAACTTACCCAGCAGATCGACAATTTTTTGCGCGATCAAATGCCGGTCTGGCGCAAAGAGTTTCCCGGTGTGGAAGGCCTGAAGGTCGCGGTCATGGGCTGCATCGTCAACGGGCCAGGCGAAAGCAAGCATGCCGACATAGGCATCAGCCTGCCGGGCACCGGCGAGGCTCCTGCGGCCCCGGTATTTATCGACGGCGAAAAACGCATGACCTTGCGTGGTGAATCGATAGCCACCGAATTCCAAGCGGTGGTGGAAAACTATATCCGTGAGCGCTTTGGGGCGCCGGCGCTCAAATAAAACACACTTTATGAATCAAGCACCATCGCCACGCAAGGCGGAACGCCTGGTGGCTGTCAAAGGCATGAACGACATCCTGCCGCCGGAATCGGCGCGATGGGAAGACTTGGAGGCGCGGGTTCGTTCCTTGATGCGGCGCTATGCTTACGAGAGTATCCGCACGCCGATTGTCGAACCTACCGCACTATTTGTGCGCGGTCTGGGCGAGGTGACGGATATTGTTGAAAAGGAGATGTACTCCTTTGAAGACCGACTCAATGGCGAGCAGCTCACCCTGCGCCCTGAGAACACTGCCGGCTTGGTGCGCGCCGTCGTGGAGCACAACCTTTTGTATAACGGTGGTAAACGCCTGTTCTACATCGGCCCTATGTTCCGCCACGAGCGTCCACAGCGCGGGCGTTACCGCCAGTTTTACCAAGTCGGCGCCGAAGCCCTGGGCTTTGCCGGCCCGGAACTCGACGCTGAGCTCATTTTGATGGCGCATGCGCTGTGGAAAGAGTTGGGCATGCAAGGCGTGCAATTGCACATCAACAACCTGGGCCAGCCGGACGAACGTAAATTGCACCGTGCCGCCTTGATTGCCTATTTTGAACAGCATGACGAAGTCTTGGATGCTGAATCGCGCCGGCGTCTGCACCTGAACCCTTTGCGTTTGCTCGACAGCAAAAACCCGGCTATGCAGGCCGTGATTGAGGCTGCACCACGGCTCATGGACTTCCAGGGCGATGCATCACGCGCGCACTTGGATGCCGTACTGGCCATATTGAAGGCCAATGCAGTGGACTATGTCATCAACCCCCGGCTAGTGCGCGGTATGGACTATTACAACCTTACGGTGTTTGAGTTTGTGACGACCGAACTAGGCTCCCAGGGAACGATATGCGGGGGCGGGCGTTATGACTACCTGGTGGAAGAAGTAGGCGGTAAAGCTGCGCCGGCGGTGGGCTGGGCGCTGGGCATGGAGCGATTGCTGGAGTTGCTCAAGACACAGGGCGTGCACGCTGTGCCGACGGCACCGGATGCGTTCGCGGTGGTCACCGATAAAAATTTTCTGCCTGATGCGCTGCGCACACTGGAGCGATTGCGTGGTGTGGGCGTGGCGGTGCAGTTGCACGCGAGTGCGGACGGCGCCATGGCCAGCATGAAATCTCAGTTCAAAAAAGCCGACGCTAGCGGAGCCCGCTATGCCCTGGTGTTTGGCGCCGACGAAATGGCCGGCGGTAATCTGAGCATCAAAGACCTGCGCAATGCATCGACCCTACAGCGCACGGTCGCCATGGCCGATTGGGCGCAATGGGCGCAAAGCCTACAATCCGGCGCTTAATCACGTAATGCCATGGCCAACCAATTAGACCTTGAAGAACAAGAGCAGCTTGACCAGCTCAAACATTTCTGGAGCCGATACGGCAATTTGATCACCGGGCTACTCGTCGTCGTACTGCTGGCGGTGGTCGCGTGGAACGGCTACCACTATTGGCAGCGCAGCCAGGCAAGCCAGTCTGCCGCCTTGTTTGATGAAATGAGCAAGTCGGTAGCAACCGGTGATACGGCCTTGGCGCAGCGAAGCTTTTCGGATATGAAAGAGCGCTATCCATCGGCCACCTATACCCAACAGGCCGCCTTAGCTGTGGCGCGCCAGGCCATGGATAAGGGCGATACCGACGCTGCTAAGTCGGCTTTGCAATGGGTGGTGGATAAATCCGGTGACCAGGGCTATACCGCTATCGCTCGCCTGCGCTTGGCCAATATGTACTTCGATGCCAAAGACTATGCGCAGGCCCTCACGCTGCTAGACGGCGTTGCCGACGAAGCATTTGCGGCCCTGGTGGCCGATCGCAAAGGCGATATTTTTGCGGTGCAGGATAAGCGTTCCGAGGCCAAAGCGGCTTATTTACTGGCCTACCAAAAATTAGAAGAGCGCGCGCAATACCGGCGCGTAGTGCAGGTCAAACTCAATGCGCTGGGCGTGGACCCAGAGGCTGTGGCTGCTCCCAAGTCGGCTGAGGGGCTGAAATAATGCCGCAAGCCAGATCTTTTTTGCGCAGCCTGTTTGCAGGCTGTGTCTGCGGCGTGGCACTGGCACTGGTCGGTTGCGCCGGTTTTGATAAACCAAAACCCGAGTCCCTGGAGGCCAATCCCGCCAGTCTGGCCGTCAAGGAAGTATGGCGCGTCAATGTGGGCTCTACCGCGTCGCCTCTGGAGATGCGTGCGGTCGGCCCCCTGCTGTGGGCTGCTTCCAGTCAAGGCGAACTGAGCCTGATTGATGCCGCCAGCGGTCAAGTACGTGGGCGGGCCAGCGCCGGGCAATTACTCAGTGCCGGTGTAGGCGCCGACAAGCAGTTTGTCGCAGTGCTTAGCCTGGATAACCAGTTGATTGTCCAAAGCGAGCAAAAAGAGCTATGGCGTCAAAAGATTCCTTCGCTGGTAGTCACCGCGCCCTTGGTCGCAGGCGAGCGGGTATTCGTTTTGGCGGCGGACCGCACCGTCTATGCCTTTGACGCAGCAAACGGGCGTAAGCTCTGGACGCAGCAGCGTTCTGGTGAAACCTTGTTACTGGCGCAGGCCGGCTTATTGACGGCGGTAGGCGATACCCTGCTGGTGGCGCAAGGCGGCCGCTTGCTCGGTTTGAACCCGCAAAACGGATCGCTGCGTTGGGATGTGCAAATAGCCAGCGGGCGGGGGGTGAACGAGGTGGAGCGCCTGGCTGATTTGGTCTCGGGTGTGAGCCGGGTTACCGATTCCGTTTGTCTGCGGGCCTTTCAGTACGCTGTCGCCTGCGTGGACGCGCGTACCGGCCGCAGTCTGTGGAATAAATCCGCCTCTGGCGCTTCGGGTATCGGCGGTGATGCCCAAACCGTGTTCGGTACCGAAAGCGATGGCAAAGTGATCGCCTGGCGCCGCGCCGATGGCGAAAAATTGTGGACTAACGAAAAATTGCGCTTTCGTAATGTGACGGGTCCCACGCTGGCCGGTGGCGCTTTGCTGTTGGGCGATGGCGACGGCAATCTGCACTTTCTCTCTCCTACCGACGGCAAGCTAAAAGGAAG
>Ga0007758_11375004_pt1 | contig 8281 bp, 11 predicted proteins | sample LauGreFaBDMM15SD_FD_61641 | JGI IMG/M metagenome (GOLD analysis project Ga0007758, IMG submission 61641) | Metatranscriptome of freshwater lake microbial communities from Lake Michigan, USA - Fa13.BD.MM15.SD (Metagenome Metatranscriptome) | ecosystem: Environmental > Aquatic > Freshwater > Lake ... | reverse complement strand
TTTTATTATTTTATTATCATTGATTTCTTTAACTTTATCCGCTTCAATCCCTTGGCTCGGTAAAGTTCATTATTAGAAATATGCTACCAAGCTTGAGGTTAACGTAGAAGTTAATCTTGATATTAAAAACGATGTATTCGGATTAGCTGATTTTCCATTAAAATTTTAGGATTTACAATACGAATGCTTTAATAAGGTTACAGGTTATCCCTGTACTCTCACTGAGTTTTAAGATTAAAGAGGTTATAAATATCCAAACTTCTTAGAAGATTCAACTCAATTTACCGGAGCTATCGGATCCAGAAAATGTATCGTTTTAGAATTCAGATCAGGAATGATGGTCTACCCATGGTACGTATGCCCTAAAGACTAGACCTAACTTCAAAAATTGCAAATATCAATTAGAAATACTTACTCTGATGTAGTTGTCAAAGAACCATTAGACAAATTACCAGACGATGTTAGAGTTTCAAGTGAATTCGCACTTGAAACCTACATCGGAGATTAAGCTAGATAAGGATCATATTACGTAAGTAGATATGGACTCGAAGATCAACAATTTTAATAATTGTTTAGATGGTCTGAAATAGATCCAATTGATAGTTGGAGATGTGGTATGACAACTGAAAAAATAACTCTTCCTCCTGCTGCTATCTTAAAAGGAACTGATGAAAATAGTTGTATTGATTTTGATGTTAAAGGAATTAAACATGTTTTCTGTTCAACTGAATAACCTCTCAGTGCTTTGTAAATTAGAAGATTAGCTAGATATATGAAAATTTAATGTTTACTTCATTGGCATTCAATTAAATATGACCCATCTAAAGCACCAACTGCTACTTAATTAAATTAAGTTGATGAAACTTAAGTAGCTAATGGTAAATGGTCTGGATGGGGATATTATTTCTCTATTTCAACTGATACCTTTAGATAAACTAATCCTTATTATATTATTGTTGATAAGACTATTGATATTAAAATGAATACCAAAGCTGATCCAATTGCTGGGGTAGATTTAGCCTCTGTTTAATTCAGTTGTCATCCAGCTCCTTAAAATAAATTTTGTAGTTTCACAGAATTTTAAGCCGAAAATTAAAGTAAACCTGCTGTCAAAGCCACATTAGACAATATTCTTGAATAAATCATGAAAACACCAGAAAATGGTAAAGTTAAATCTTAATGTATGGCTATTACATCTTCCTAAGATCATGTTCTCTGTATCCACAAAGATGGAGCATTAGCTAAATTTGAAGAAGCTATCAAAGTATCTCATGCATAAGCTGAAGCCTTAAGATAATTAAGATCAGTAGCTCCTAAACCTATCGGATAATCAACAAAAGCTACCATATTTGTTGGAGGAGATAAGAAATCATATGGTGATATGAAAGTTGAATCTGAGCATCTTGATTTCCTTGGTTCTAATCCACCTCTCATCCTTAAATATAAAGATGTTAATTAATAAGATGGAGATACTTGTGCCGTAAGAACAGTCAATCTCAAAATTACTAATTAATAATTGGCATTAGGAACTAATACTGAAAGAGACTGTTGTTTCTAAGTAATGACTAAATCTGGATCTGATATTGTTGTTTGTGTTGATAAGACCTAAAATGATTGTCCATTAATTTCTAAATAATTCGGATCAAGAATTAGGCATGAATGTCTAGGAAAATAACCAACTCCTAAAGAATAAGTTGATATGGAAGCTACTACCGAAGATTTACACGATAAAGGTATCTGGAGAGGGTGGATTTATCATTCTAATGTTGCTGCTGAACCTTATTTACCTTCTATTGGTAATATGTATTTAAATATTGATGGACCTTTAGAATAGCTTACATTAGGATTCGGTGCTAGGAAATCTCCTAGTGATTTTTAATATCAATTATATGCTTAGGATATTTCATGCAGTTAAAAATATCCATGTACTCCATTAGAATATGGTAGCGTTAAAGCCTCTACTCATCCTGATTTTGCTAACAAAATGGATGTAGTTGCAAAAGAAATGGGACTTATAGACGCAACAAATTGTGTTATTTTTGAATTTTCTAAAGCTCCACCTAGAGGATCTAACCTTCATCTTGTATGTGTTGTTGATATTAATTAACATTAAAATATGTTAGATGGTTTAGTCAAAGCTTTGTAAATAACTATGGAAAATACTAAAATTTCTAACATCCTTCCTGCATAAGAAGGTGCTGAATTCAAGATTTTATATAAAGATGAATAAGGAATTAAAGAATATGAAGCTGTAGTTCGTCATTCAGAATTGAAAGACAAATAATCTGGAACTTAAATTCTTTAATATTCATAAATGGAAGAATAATATTCATTTAAATGTGGAATTGAATTCAGAGCTATTTAAATTCCAAGTGAAATTAAAGCTCTTCAATCTGATCCGCATGCCTGTTTCACAGTAAAAGTTGGAGCAAGTGTAAATTACATATGTTCATTAGCCGGATTTAGACCAGTCAAAAAAGCAAGATAAATGATGCTTAAAATCCATGCTTTATGTATCGATGCTAAATTATAAGAAGGATAAATAACTCAATCATAAGCCTCTTCCACGGTCAATTAATAACCAGCTAATGACCCTGCAGCTAACGCTGCCGCTGGAACTGCTAATTCCGGAGCGACTTAAGTTGTAGCAGGAGGATCAACCCCATCATTATCCGCTTTACCTACTAATCCTGATTAAGCAGCATAATAATAAGCAGCTGCTGCTGCAGCTGCTTAAGGAGCTGGACCATTTATTGACCCAGAACTTGTTTTAAATTAATAAAATGGAGACTGGAAAGGAACTGCTTTATGGATGAAATGGGACTAGTCTGGTAAAGATTCTCCATCATATGAAGGTATTTTTACATTATCAGGAAGAGATATTACACTAAATGATGCTTCTTAAAGTGTCCCTGATATTAAATTAAATGTCTTAACTCTTTATAACATTTGTGCAAGTGCTTCACCTTGTGTTGCTGAATAATTTATGATTAAACTTAGTTCTAAAGTGGGAACTTTAAGATATACCGAATATTCTAAAGCTTTATTAAAATTCACCGAACAACACTAAATCAATAATTTAGATTCGTGTTAAGTTTTAAGTACCCTAAATCCTATGATCTTATATAGAACTGATTATCTTGTATGTGTTAAATAATAAGATTAAGGTGAAACAATCAGAGCAACCGTAGAAACCGCAGTGGAAATTTAACAAAGTACATTATCTCCAGCTGATCCTGATTTCGAAAAAACCGTTCCAACATTACCTGAAAATAATGAATTTAAAATTATGTTATCTTTACCATAACATGGAGATGCTGATGAGAGAACTATTCATTTTGATGATTATAAAATCACTATGAAAGATACTAACGAAGTATTAATTAAATGGTCATAAGTTGATTCAGTAGCTAGATCTTGTACATTATTACCAAAACCTGGTAGATTAGTAGAATTAGATAATATGAGAGGAATGGAAAATATTGTGAAAGCTAATTGTTGGTCATATTTAACTTTACAAAAAGAATATATTATTTGTCCTTTGGATCCTATTACAGGTTTATCATAAAAGAATTAAATGCTTGCTTATACCACTAAATATTGTAATATTGAAAAAGAAAGATTAGCTGAAGAAGAAAGAAAAAATGCAAATAGTGGTGGTGCTGTTAATGGTGAAGGTCCAGAAGAGACTTATGATTTCGGTATTCATAGAACTTTGTTGCTTAGATCTATTTCCAAATAAAAAAGTTGGTTACCAGATGGTGTTGATAGTATTGATGATTTAAAAACATTGACATTAAGTGACCCTATTAATGGATTATTTAAAGGATGGGTATGGACAGTACCATTAACTGATAGATAACACAGAAGTAAAGTAGCTATGGGATATTTATCTGTCGATAAATAATTCGTTAAAATATTCAAAATGCCTGCTGATTCTATGCCTATGTTTAGTAAACCATCATATGAACTTAATTTCCCATGTACTAATGAAGAATTTGCTTGTAATCCTGAAGTCTACATAGAATCTATAAGTTCTAGTATTAGCTATGATGCTAGAATAAAATTAGTTAGAACTGTATTAAGATATGTTAAATAAACTCATGGAAATAATCCATTAAATTGTATTGTCTTATAATTCTAAAATCCTCATGTTAGATCTATTAGTTCTGAATTAATTTGTGGATTCGATGCTAATTATATGACTGGATTGAAAGGAGCTATTAATACTGCTTTCTATTAAGCTATTGATGAATGTAACACTAAATACCATGTTCCTCTTGTTTATTCATAAACTGAATTATTCTAATTTAAATGGTAATATTTAGATTCAATTACAGAAAATACTATAGATTTCAATAAACAAGGTTTTGAAATTTATAAAAAAGAAGAATCTGAAAGAACATAAATTGTATTTTATAAAGAAATTTTACAAGATAAAAGAGGAGATCCATGTGGTTTCTATTTCAAAGATATTGTTGTACCTTAGGAAATGAAAATTAAAGATCCTAAATCATGTGTCATATTTAAAAAAACTGGAGATATTCATTATTATGTATGCTCTGTTGAAAATTATAGAGCATTTTATGCTATTAGAATGGCTATTAGAAAAATGTGGGAATAATGTCATGATATATCAAATGAATTGAATTCACCAAATGCTTAAGTAGCTGCCGCCCCTAATGCTGGAGTATCTGGAGATGCAATTAATAATTTATAAGGACTTGATCTTTTGGATGAAATCAATGGTATTGCCGGAGGTAAAGTATGGTGGTTCCCTTTAATGTAAGATATTGAATTATAATAAACACCATCTTATGTTACAATTCAACCATCGATGTAAACTATTGATGTTTATAATAATAATTAAATTGATGATCCAGCTACTGGAAAATAAAGACCTGGAGAAACTGTTTATAATATCTTAAATTTAATGTGGGTATGTCCATAATCACCACTTCCATGTAATGTTTCAGGTTTCAAATCTTATTACGGAAGTTCTGAATCTGATGAATTAAAGGTCGAATAATTTGATGCATAATTAGAAAAAATTAAAGACAATATGAGATCCGATACTGCTTTGGAAAGATGTTCATTCCTTTAATTCAAAGAACTTGAAGGACCAAAAATAGTTGCATTCTGTACTGAAAATAAAGTACAATTTAATGCTTGGTAAAATAATCTCTCTAGAGCATTTGATTATGTAGCTAAAATGGTTGATATGAATTCAATTAGTGAAGCTTCTTCTAATGATAGATTTAAAGTTGCTATATTGGATGGATAAGGTTAATAAAGCAAAATGACCATTGAATTCGGTAAATTAGCCGTATAAGATGTTACTGATAATAAGAAAATAATGGATTATGTTTAAATGTAAGAAGATAATTGGGGAACACCATGTGCAGTATGGTACAAACATTTAGATATTCCAGTACTATTAGCTGGTATTTATGATTCTGATTGTTGTTTTGCATATAAAATTGAAGGATAAATCAGCTATATGTGTGTTTAATAGAAAAATCATTGTATACTAACTTAAAGAATAATTATCAAAACACTTAGACAAGGATGCATTAATGGTGCAGAAGGAATTATTTTAGCAAATGCCCCATCAGTCAATGGTGAACCATCTAGAGTACCAGGTACTGAAATAGTTGGAGAAGTCCCAACACCACCAGAATAAATTAGTGATGCTGCTATCGTTCCAACCGCCACTGGATTACCATATGTAGAACACCCAGAAAATGATTCTTAAATTTATACTATCTCTGATTTGGAACTTAAGATTCAAAATGAAAATGAAGCTTAAAAATTAGGATTTGCTCATTCAACTGATGCATCATATAAATACGATCCTTAAAATAAAGTTTGGTAAGGTTGGATGTATGTAGGAGATTTACCATAAACTTAAGAAGCTATTAAACCAGCTGAAGAATAATACGTAATTGCTAAACCTGAAGGAATTGTAATTACAAATTCTGATGATGGAACTGGAGCTATTCTTTAAAAATTACCATCTTCAAACTGGTAATTACCATGTGATGGATCCCCATGTACACCAGATAGTTATATTAAAAAATTATCAAACACATTATCATTTAGATTCTTATAAACAAAACTTTTAAGTTAATCTAAAGTTTAAGATATTACTGCTGCTAAGAAACAACTTGATGCTGTATCAGCTAGAATGCCTGAAGGTTAATAAGATTGTAGAGTATCTGAATTTATTCAAGATAATGGTTAAGTTTTACCTAAAGTTTTCTGTAAAATTGTCGGTCAAAAAGAATAAATATTTGCTTTTGCAGGTACTTTGACTGAAATTGCAAGAGTAGTCGCTGCTGTTACTCCTGTATCAGCAACTCCTACACTACCTGATAAAACTATAGTTGAATTTGAATTATATCAAGCTGGAGATAATGATTCTAAAATCTTAACTGGTGAATTAAATGCTAATTCTATTGATACTCCTTCAAATGGTCCAGCTTTATTCACTTACGGAAATGTTGATAAATGTTGGTTGTGCTATAATCCTGTTAAACCAATAACTTAGATTAAAGCTGAAAATAAATGTTGTATGAAATTCGCATAAGAAGGTAGAGAAACTGAACTTTGCTCTACTAAACCAACAGTTTAATGTGAATTACCTATGAAATAAATGCTTAAAAAAATCTTTGATGGATGTAAATAAGTTAAAAATTTACCTAATGCTGATGAACCATTAACATGTGGTACTGATTAAGAATATAAAGCATAGGCAGCTGCTGTTATGGCTTAAAACGTTGCTAATTCTCCAGGCGCCGCAGCTGAAAAAGCTGCTCAAATGTTATCTAATATATTGGCTTAAATGCCATAAGCACCTGCTGATGCTGCTGCTGCATTAGTTGCTTAAACTGCTGCTATGTTGAATAATCTAGCAGCCATGGTGGCTACTTCTGCTGCTATGACAAATGCTGGATTAATGGTAACTAATGCTGACGGATCAACTGTTATGTAAAGAAGTGATGGAACTACTGTCATCACAATGAGTTCATGTACTATGATGATAAGCACTTCATCAGTTGTCACTATTATAACAACAATATCAATTACAATAATAAATTCAGATGGTTCAATGATGTCTATTAACACCTAAAATAATTCTATGGTAAGCATGAAATCTGATGGATCTATTTCAATGGCATCTATGAGTAACGGTGCTATGGTATCAACTTCTATTAGTTCATCAGGATAAGTATCAACATCTATTAGTACATCAGCTAGCGCTATGAGTGCTGTATCATCAATGATTAGTAGCGCATCATCTGCTATTTCAAGTTCATCATCCTCAAGTTAGAGCTCATAAATGTCAAGTATGATGTCATCGATGTAGGCAATGTCGAGTGCTATGTCATTATCCTCATCTGCGTCTATGTCAATGGCTGCATCTGTAGCTGCTACTATGGCTTCAATGGCTGCCGGAGGACCAGCCCCTCCAGCTGGTTCAGCACTTGCAATTGCTTTAGCATAAGTTCAAACTTAGATGATTTAATAAAGTAGTGTTAGTGCAAGTAGTGCTAGTGCAAGTAGTTCTGTCTAATAATAATCAAGTTCTTAACAATCAGCTAGTTCAAATACTTAATAATCATAATAATCAAGTGCCGTTAGTTCAAGTTTACAAAATGCTATCGCATCAGCTTAATAATAAGAATTTGCCGCTCATATTGCATCAAATTAATAATCTGCAAGTTAATCATCAGCAGTTGCTGCAGCTAGTGCCAGTTAAACTTCTAGTGCTGCTAGTTAATCTGCATAATCAAGTGCTTAAAATACTGCTTCAAGTTCTAGTGCCGTATCAGCAACTGCTTAAGCTGTAAAATAAGCTACTGCAACTATGTTTGGATCATCTTCAGTATCCAGCTAATCATCATCATCTTCTTCAAGTACCAGTGTTTCTACATCTGCATCTAGTTCAAGTTCAAGTTCTGCTTCAAGTAATGTTGCATCTATTGCAGTTCCTAAAATTGGAAACCCAATGACTACTCATGTTAAGAGTTCAGCTACCTATCCTAAAGGCAATGGAGAAGCTAAACCATCCGATAATCCTGAATGGAAGATGAAAGTTGGAATGATTACTAGAAATCTAAATGCTAATAACGATTGTGATGAAACCTTTACAAATATTATGTATTGATGAAAATTAGCGGGTATATTTATGAAAGTTGGAATGATTACTAGAAATCTAAATGCTAATAACGATTGTGATGAAACCTTTACAAATATTATGTATTGATGAAAATTAGCG
>Ga0007758_10010598_pt1 | contig 8407 bp, 1 predicted proteins | sample LauGreFaBDMM15SD_FD_61641 | JGI IMG/M metagenome (GOLD analysis project Ga0007758, IMG submission 61641) | Metatranscriptome of freshwater lake microbial communities from Lake Michigan, USA - Fa13.BD.MM15.SD (Metagenome Metatranscriptome) | ecosystem: Environmental > Aquatic > Freshwater > Lake ... | reverse complement strand
ACGGTTTTAAAAGGGGATAAAAAGGGGGGCTACTTTGAAGCCAATTCAAATGTCTTTGTCGCTGTATTACTAGCTTTTGACTTTGAGGTAATTGTTACTGTAGCAACACATAATGTTCCAGCCGCCAATCCGGTTACTGTTACAGGATTACTTGCTGCAGATGAAGATAAATTTGTAGTAAATACCACTGTATTATCTGCTTTCTTTTTTACTGAAACATCAATCGTAACGCCATCTTTTGGTAATGTAGAGGTGATATTGGCATTGATCGCTACAGTAGCTCCAACAACTGGTAATATAGTGCTATAATTCAGTTCAGCACCTGCTACATCTACTTTAAAAGCGATATCCGATTCAACGATCACCACTGGAGGTGGTGTAGGAGTCACTGGTGTAGGACTATCCCCACCTTTACTACATCCAGCAAAAGATAGCACAATGAAACTAAGTGCAATGAAGCTGTTCTTTCTAATTATTACATTAAATTTTTGCATAAATTATAATTTAACCATTTTTAATTGATGTGATACCTTAAAGTCTGGGCTAGATACTCTTACAAAATACACCCCTGGGTTTAATTCAGAGAAGGATAATCTTGATCCAGCTACTACACCCATTCTTGTTGCTACTTTAGCTCCTGTTGCAGCAGAGAAGACTTCGATGTTCATCTTTTGATGGCCTTTCACCACAAAGTCAATATTCATATTATTAATGAAAGGATTTGGAGTCAACTTAATGAACTCATCCCAGCTTAATCTAATGATATCAGTTACTAAGTAATAATAAGCATTACTAAATAAACTTGTACAACCATTTAAAGTAGTTTTAACTGTATAACTACCAGCCGCAGTAGGTTTAAATGTTGCACCAGTATTCGTAAGTTTTACACCATCCTTATACCAGCTTAATTCTATAGCATTAGAAGAAATTAGATTTCCAGATGTATCTCTAGAAATAATTGGCGCGATAGGCGTTGGCAATACATTGATATCTAATTTAATTCTATTACTATAACAACCTGCAGAAGTATCTACTTGAGCTACATAGTATGATTGTATACCAGTTGCTGAAGTATTAAAGGTAGGAGTTACTAATGATGGAGTTCCACCAGTAGCACTTGTACCATACCAAGCTAGTTTATTTGTTTTAGCAGATGCTGCAAAATTAATGGTTACTGTAGATTGATTTTGACAAGCTACTCCTGCTGAAACAACTGGAACAACTGGTTGTTGAGCCACATTGATCACAATTGGTTTTGCAATTGAACAACCTAATGAATCAGTCGCTCTAATATAATACGTTCCGCTAGTATTCACTGCACTTGGTTGTGCAACTTTTACTGTTGCATTATAATCACTAAAGTAACTAAATGAAAGCTTGCTACTTGTACCAGTTAAGATAAGCGCCGTATCAGATAAATTCACTACTAATGGTAAACATGCTGTAGCAGATGCCTTGATATTTAAGGATGGCTTAGTAGTACAATCCAAACTGACTAACTTAATGATTCTTTCAACAGTTAATCCATTTGCATCTTCTGCAGCCACTTTTAATCTAATCGTATCCGCATCATTCAGCTTACGCTTATTAATTAATACTGTATTTGCCAAATCAAATAAGCCATTATTCTCACCATTCGCACCTGTAATAAACTTATAAGTCAATACTGGCGCCTCTGTAGGAACTGGTTCATATGATGCCCTTAATGATATAACATATTTAGAAGAATCTGCATTGCTTTTACTATAATATAAAACAGAAGTGTCTTTCTCGTTGACTAATAATTTAGTTGGCGCTTGAACAACACCGAATGAATAGTTTTTATCATAGTAACTGCCAAAATTATCTGTTGCTCTTAACTTAACCTTGTAAGACAATGCAGTTGGTTTAGCATTCAACAATAAATTATTCGTAGTACTGTCAAATTTAAATATCACATCAGAAACAAATGCAGCATCACTTACGATAGAGAACTTAACGACTGCTGCTGTATCAACATGCTTAGAAGTTACTTTATATTTAAAGCCATCTTGGTCGTTTTGTTTTATGATAAATGTAGCAGCACTATCCCCATTCAATAAGATATTAGATGGAGCAGAGCGTTCATTTAAAGTTCTGTTGGAATTAATTTGAATATTTCTATTATCTGAGAAATTAGAACCTGTATTCGATGCATCTATAGCTTGAACTGACCAATATAAATTGCCTTGATCTAATAATAAGGATATAGAAGTATTTGTACCTGCATTACCCGCATCAGGTGTCTTTCTAATACCAGTTATTAAATCAGCATTTGGATCAAGAACATCAGATAAGCCTGGCTTAGTTCCAATAGATATTGCATAAGTTAAACCATCTTTTGGTGTCTTATCATCTGTCGCTTTTTGCCAATTGAATTGAACTAAGAATTTAGTTCCTACCTGACTAAGGATAGTTGAACTACTGGTCTTAGGTTTTGATGGAGCAGCATTTGAAATATAATTAGACTCCGCATAATTATCATCCGCAATCGTAATGGATGAATCTTCAAATGGCACAATCACATTATTTACAATTCTAGGTGTACTTGATTGCGCTAATGATTGACGCACTTTCAAATTATTATTTGAAGGTGAAGGATCGATCACTTTTGCTGACAAATCACGCACATTCTTTAAGATTTTGAAAGAAGAACTGATTGTAGATTCATTGGTTAATGGATTAACAATCTTCTCTGTTCCTACCAATACCACATCTAATACTCTTTTACCACTAAAGTCTCCTAGTGTAGGACGCATAGTGATATAATTACCGAATGGGAATGTTGGCAATTCTTTAAACTTAGTAATACCATTAGTAGCCGCCGTTGTAGGATCAGCTAAGGCCATAGAAGAAATACTTCCAGACCCTGCTCTTACCCCACTAAAGATAATATCTGGGTAACCATCGGTATTGATATCACCCCATGTAGTTTGACCAGATTCAAATGGTTTAATATCTGAATTTGTTTGGATAAACTGTATGGTTTTAGCTGCAGAGTCAATGAATTTATTTTGATAAATTCTAAATACTTGTCCTGTTGAAGAACTTGTACCTGACAATGATAAGTCTAATAAGCCATCATTGTTATAATCAATCAAATCTAAAGTTGCATTTCTTAAAGCAGGAATACTTAAAGAGGTATTCTTAGCAAATGAAATATTATTTGAAGTATCAGAAGTATTCATATAGACTTCTCCTACTCTTCTTCCATCGATATTATCGTATAAGATGGCTAAATCTAATTTTAAATCCTTATTGATATCACCAAATTGTAAACTCACATTAGAAATACCATTATTGGTTAATAAGACATCTAAATTATTTTTAATCGCCAATGCTTTAAATCCATGCTGTTTATTGGCAGTGTCTTTAAATAAACCAATGAACTTAAATACCCCAGATTGTGTGTTATCTACACCAGAATAGATCATATCAACATAACCATTTTGATCAATATCCACAAAAGCAATTTTTGGAGTTGCTAATGCCTGACCATTGAAAATTAGTCCTGTAATATTTTCAAATTTGTAGTTGCCTCTATTTTTTAATATGGCTAATCTACCAGCACCATTGTTGTAATCATTACCTGCTACAACTAGGTCTAGTAAACCATCATTGTTTAAATCAACCCACTTAATTTCTGCGTTTGCAATATTTGCTAAATCATCTCTAAAGTTTGTACCTGATCCCGCTAAAGTTGAACGAGTAGAATCATTTGATAATTTAATAAACTTGCCTCCCATATTTCTGTACAAACCAACTGGAGTATTAAAGTTACCATAATCACCCCCAGTTACTACTTTACCTAAGTAGATAAAGTCAAACACCCCTTTATTACTCACGTCTGCCCAAGCAAAGGATGGTTTATCTAGAGGTTGAATTCTTGTATCCACTAATCCACCTTGGTTTAAGAACTGCCATGGATATTTTAAGACAATTTTTTGACTTGAAGCAAATTTAGAAGAAGAATAGTTTCCATCTACAGATTGTACTGACCAATAGAACACACCTGGAGGTAATTCAATATAATATTGATTAGAACCAATCAATGATGTATTTGGTGTCAATAATTTATCATTTGCAGGGTTTACTTGAACCACTCTTAAATCGCTTAATCCTGGTTTCGTACCTAATTTTAAATTATAGTATAAGTTGGCTGGTGCAGTTTTATCATCTTTCGCAGCATCCCATAGTAATAATATCCTGCCCTGACCTTGATCTATGAATCTTAAATTGCTAGGTGCAGTAGGCTCTTTATTGATATTCTCACCTTGGTCGTTCAAGTAAATACTTGTAGAACTTCCAACTAACTTGTTTCCACTAATCACCATGTCCATACTTCCATCACCATTGGCGTCAGCCCAACTAATTGCAGCCTCTGTATATTGAGGTATGTTTGCATTTTTAGATAATGTGAAATTACCAAAACCACCTTCGTTCAAGTAGAATTTAGTGACTGGATTTGCTTTAACATCTCTTCCAGCCAAAGTAATATCTACTAAACCGTCATTGTTAAAGTCAACCAATTTAATATCTCCTTTCTCAACGCTATCAAGTATAATGCTAGTTGCATTGTAAATGTTGTTGTAAGAGAAGAATGAACCAAATCTAGCATTCTTACTTTCTATAGTTTGGTTACGCAATAATAACAATTGAGGATAATCAGTGAAAGTATTACCAGTTTGTCTTCTAGCAGTACCCATTGCTACGATATCCGTATCACCATCACCATCCATATCGGCAATATCTAATTTAGCATCTCTCATCGCTAAATTCATACCATAGGTATAACCATTATTACTATTTTGTCCGTAATTATTGGTTGTAATCTTAGGATCCAATAATGTATTCACACGAATACCACCTTGAGGAGATCCACTTGTACCAGTACCTGAAAAGATTAAATCAAGATCACCATCCAAATCATAATCTAAGAACCTTGCATCTGCATTGTACATATCAGGGACTGCAGCGTATGCATTGAATTCTTGATCCACTTTGAAATTACCCTTTCCGTCATTTTGATATAAATAAGAGCGGGCATTACCGTTTACATCCTGACCCGTTGTAAACATGTCTAATGTACCATTGTTATTGTAATCTCCAAATGTCATAGTTGCAAATTTCAAACCAGCCACACTAGCAGGTGTACTTACTTCGAATACACCTTTATTATTAATCAACTGTTGGTAGACTACTGCAGCGCCTGATTGACCAATGATAGACAAGTCTAACCAGCCATCGTTGTTTAAATCAACCCACTTCACATCACCATATCTAAATGCACGATTGGCTAAATTAAGATCTTGGAAAGACCCATTTTTATTCTCGTAAATTTTTGTAATATTTCCAATATCATCATTTTGACCAATGACTGCAAGATCCATTAAGCCATCATTGTTGTAATCACCCCAGCTGAATCTAGCATTATACAATCCAGGGATTGCATTTTCAATACTTTGTAAAGGATCCTTAGGGCTGAATATTACTTGCGTATATGCAGACGCATTACCTTCCTTATTCACCATTTGCAATGAAACGTAGTAAGGTTTCTTACTAGAAAGATTTACGTCATTGAACTCAAGTGAATCTGGATAGTTTCTTGCATATACCCTATCTAATATAATAGGTATTGTTGGATTTGATGCTCGGTAGTTGTATCCAGTATTGATTCTTGCAGCCTTATAATTTGATAAAGTATCCACTTTGATATTAGCAAAAATGTACTTATCAATATTGTCTTTTGTAGGCGTCCATTTTACTTTAACACCATAACCATTATTGGTCACTTTAATATTATCTGCATTGATCGCAGCTGGTGCTGTTCTCACAAAATTGTCTTCTCCCTTGGTTTGCAACCATGCTTTTAATACATAGTTATTGCTGTTCCAAGTGACAGAACCATCAGCTTCTTGACCCATTTCCATCCATGTCAAATCCTTGAAACCATCTTTATTCAAGTCAACCAATCTTAAGTTAAATAAACTCCAAACTGTATTTGCATTGAAAGGGATACCTCCAATTTTCTTTTTAACAAATTCTGATTGTTGATTATTGATATAAGCGACTACAGATCCTGAGTTATCAACAGTAATCACATCTGGATAAGAGTCATTATTAATATCCCCTACAGTAACCTTACCATCATTCAATGCAGCGTTCACTTGCATCGCTGATGCAAGTGATTTGAAATTTGCATCTAAATCGTACACTTTATAGTTACCGCCGTTGATTCTGGTTAAGATCTGAACTTTCCTTTCGTTTTTGAAATCATTAATGTATAAATTAGAACCATAATCTATATTGATTCCAGTATGGTACATAAAGAATTTACCTGCTTTTTTATTAGAAACAAACACCACCAATGGATTACCATTTGTTTGTCCTAATCCTATACCATTAGCCCAATTCGTAGTACCAAAAATATCAGGAATTCCATCATTATTGATATCGATGAATTTCACCAACTTAATAGATGAACTCACTTGACTGATATTTGTGTTCGACAAATTAATAGAAGGATTTGGTTCCCACTTCACTTGCTGCAAAGTCGTAATCATCTCTTCTTTTCCGTCAAAATTACCATCCATGAATTCAACATTGGATTCTATATTTTGTCCACCATTGGTTGCCCATTCATTTAAATTGAATGTTGGCTGATCCCACTTATAAGTTAAATTAGTTGTTTGATTCCAAGCATTTAACATGCCACTGTTATTAAAGAATTGCTTAGGCACATTTGTTGTGTCAATTCTGAAATTCAAACTCTTATCATTCACTAGATAAGCCATTTGAGTATTATTATTCGTATTGCCTGCTTTTCTAAAGTAGGCTACAAAATCAAAGTCATCATCCCCATTCACGTTTGTTGCTGAAAGCAATTGTAAATAATCTGCTTTACCCTTATTTAATAAAGGTCTTTTATTTGAACTAAATGATATACTGTTTAAACCAGTTCCTTTATTGATATTCAACACATTTAAATAATCAGACTCATTAGGAGAATTAGATGAGCTATCTACTGTCTTAAATTCTTGAGAATAGAAGATTAATTTAGGTAAACCAGGAGTTACGTCTGATCCAAGATTTACTAAGTGCATTAAACTGGACACATGGCCACCATTTCTACTACCTGATTTAATTTTTATACTTGCAGTGTCTACTCCAAAATTGATTGCAGGAATAAAGATCGTGTCTAATATAGACTTCACATTACTTAAACCTGTTTTAATTTCTGAAGCACCAGAACCCAAAGTTGCTTTTAATGCATAATAGTAGGTCTTATCATTTGGCAACTCATCTGTAATGGTATTTTTTGCTAAGTCTACTGTGATACTCAAAGGCGCAATCGTATCCAAAGAGGTTCTAATGGTATCTCTATATACCTTAACGCCTGCATAACTTACGCTTGCATCTGGCTTCTCCCATGTTAAGGTAATTGCTTTAGCAGCTCTTTGTAAACGTGTGATTTGAGGCGCTGCTAAACTAAACTTACTCTCAAATGGACCCACATCACCAGCTGTTCCAGTTGGGTTAGGTCTAGTTACATTATTATAATCGTATGTAAGCGCATTTAAAGTATCGTTCAATGGAGCACCAGGGATAATATATCTTGATTCTGCCATACCTAAGGCTGGAGAGAAAGCAGATAAACTAAAATCACTATTAGATGGATTGTTAAATTGAGGCTCAACCAATTTATTACTTGCAGATTGTGCTAATAACTTAGGGTTGTCAACAATTGATCCTACAACTCTATAAAGTTTATCATTAAAATTAGCATCATAGCCATTTTCATAGACAATACTATTAAAGATAACAGCACCTCTTTCAGCACCCCAATTCCTTGATAAATAACTATTATTTGCAATTATTGAGTTAACAATTCTCAATACCCTTGTTTTAGGTCTTGTAGAATCATCTCCACCACCTTGTAAATTAAATACACCATTCTGTGTTGTATTACTAATTATCAATGAATTTCTTATTTCAGCAGATGACTGATTTGTATTGAATACAAACTGAGATATATTATTTGTAAAAGTACAAGCATCAAATAATGGATTTGAATTATAATTCACATCCACAGCTGCAGGAGCTAAATTTGAAGTGTACTGTGTCATTTGAGATTCCGTAATGACTAAACCTATGAAAGTATTTCTATTTTTAGGATATGTACTTAAGTTCCAATCATATTGATCTTGAACTCTAATAATTGGTTTAGAACTTGCGAATTCTGTACTAGGTCTTAATACAGCCTTACCCTTATTCTTAGCCATGATTGTATATTGCTTTCTAATCAACTCAATATTTTCAGAGTAAACCCCATTATTTAACATGATCGTATCACCAGCATTACCATTATCTATAGCAAATTGAATGCTCA
>Ga0007758_10133109_pt1 | contig 8747 bp, 6 predicted proteins | sample LauGreFaBDMM15SD_FD_61641 | JGI IMG/M metagenome (GOLD analysis project Ga0007758, IMG submission 61641) | Metatranscriptome of freshwater lake microbial communities from Lake Michigan, USA - Fa13.BD.MM15.SD (Metagenome Metatranscriptome) | ecosystem: Environmental > Aquatic > Freshwater > Lake ... | reverse complement strand
AATTTAAAAGATCCTTTTGAAGATTCATAAAAGATTTAACTTGACTTTCAACTTCGAATTTTCGTATAATTGATGTACGCTCTAATGTAGTGGGCTCTGGCGAGCTGCTGGAGGCTTTGCCTCGGAATTGTTGGCGTATTTAAAAAAATCAAAGAAAAAATGACTATTGTAATTGGTTCAGTAGATAAAACAAGAAGTTGGTTTGATGATGTTGATGATTGGCTAAAACGAGATCGTTTCGTATTTGTTGGTTGGTCAGGACTTCTGCTTCTTCCATGTGCTTATTTTGCTGTGGGAGGATTTTTTACAGGAATTACTTTTGTAAGTTCATGGTATACTCATGGAATCGCAAGTTCTTTCTTAGAAGGATGTAATTTTTTAACAGCTGCAGTTTCAACTCCAGCAAATAGTTTAGGACATTCTCTTTTATTTGTATGGGGTCCTGAAGCTCAAGGGGATTTTACTCGTTGGTGTCAATTAGGAGGACTTTGGACTTTTACTGCTCTGCATGGAGTTTTTGGATTAATTGGATTTATGTTACGTCAATTTGAAATTGCACGAGCAGTAAAAATTCGTCCATATAATGCTATTGCTTTTTCAGCTCCTATTGCTGTTTTTACTGCAGTATTCCTTATTTATCCTTTAGGACAATCAGGATGGTTTTTTGCTCCATCATTTGGAGTGGCAGGTATTTTTCGTTTTATTTTATTTTTTCAAGGATTCCATAATTGGACGTTAAATCCTTTCCATATGATGGGTGTAGCTGGTGTTTTAGGAGCAGCATTATTATGTGCTATTCATGGAGCAACTGTTGAAAATACATTATTTGAAGATGGTGATGGATCAAATACATTCCGTGCTTTTAATCCTACACAAGCAGAAGAAACATATTCAATGGTAACAGCGAATAGATTTTGGTCTCAAATTTTTGGTGTAGCTTTTTCGAATAAACGTTGGCTTCACTTCTTTATGCTTTTCGTTCCAGTAACTGGACTTTGGATGTCAGCGATTGGAGTAGTAGGATTAGCTCTGAATTTACGTGCTTACGATTTTGTATCACAAGAAATTCGTGCAGCAGAAGATCCAGAATTTGAAACTTTTTATACGAAAAATATTCTTTTAAACGAAGGAATTCGAGCTTGGATGGCAGCTCAAGATCAGCCACATGAAAATCTAGTATTCCCTGAGGAGGTTCTTCCACGTGGAAACGCTCTTTAATCAAAATATTCTCGTTGGCGGACGAGATCAAGAATCAACAGGTTTTGCTTGGTGGGCTGGAAATGCTCGTCTTATTAATCTTTCTGGGAAACTTTTAGGAGCTCATGTTGCTCATGCTGGTCTCATTGTTTTTTGGGCTGGAGCTATGAATTTATTTGAAGTAGCTCATTTTGTTCCAAGTAAACCAATGTATGAACAAGGACTTATTTTATTACCACATTTAGCTACATTAGGATATGGTGTAGGACCTGGTGGTGAAGTATTAGATACTTATCCATACTTTGTATCAGGTGTATTACATCTTCTTTCATCAGCAGTTTTAGGTTTTGGTGGTGTATACCATTCATTAGTAGGACCAGAAACTCTGGAAGAATCTTTTCCATTTTATGGATATGTATGGAAAGATAAATCAAAAATGACTACTATTCTTGGAATTCATTTAATTATTCTAGGTTTAGGTGCTTATTTATTAGTTTGGAAAGCAATGTTTTTTGGTGGTCTGTATGATACTTGGGCTCCTGGTGGAGGAGATGTTCGTATTGTAACAAGTCCAACTTTAAATCCAAGTGTTATTTTCGGATATCTTTTAAAATCACCTTTTGGTGGAGATGGATGGATTGTTTCCGTTGATAACTTAGAAGATGTTGTTGGAGGTCATATTTGGGTTGGAACTTTAACTATTCTTGGTGGAATTTGGCATATTGTAACCAAACCATTTGCTTGGGCTCGTCGTGCTTTTGTATGGTCGGGAGAAGCTTATCTTTCTTATAGTTTAGCATCTGTTTCTTTAATGGGATTTATTGCTGCAGTTATGAGTTGGTTTAATAATACAGTTTATCCATCAGAATTTTTTGGTCCAACAGGTCCAGAAGCTTCTCAAGCTCAAGCTTTTACCTTTTTAGTTCGAGATCAACGTTTAGGAGCGAATGTAGCTTCAGCACAAGGTCCAACAGGATTAGGAAAATATTTAATGCGTTCTCCAACTGGAGAAATCATTTTTGGTGGAGAAACAATGCGATTCTGGGATCTTCGAGCTCCATGGGTTGAACCACTTCGTGGACCAAATGGTTTAGATATTGCTAAATTAAAAAGTGATATTCAACCTTGGCAAGAACGTCGTTCAGCTGAATATATGACTCATGCTCCTTTAGGTTCATTAAATTCAGTAGGTGGAGTAGCAACAGAAATTAATGCTACAAACTATGTTAACCCACGTTCTTGGTTAGCTTGTTCTCATTATGTTTTAGGATTCTTTTTCTTTGTAGCACATTTATGGCATGCTGGACGTGCTCGTGCTGCTGGAGCTGGATTTGAAAAAGGAATTAATCGTGATACTGAACCAGTATTATCAATGAAACCTTTAGATTAAAAAATATTCTCCCTTCGAGGCTTTGCTTCCACGAACGTGGAGAGGAGCCTCGAAAGGTACACACTCTCCATGCAGGAGAGAGCACACTCTGGTGGAGGTACCACGCGCAGCTCGGACAGCTTTCAGAAGCACGCTTCGCTCGAAAGCGAGCTACGCGTGAAGCCTTCAACTAGAGGTGCTCAGGCTTTGCCTGGAAGAACTTGATTTCAAAAGAAAGTAAAAAATATTAGAAAGAAATAATTATGGGTTTACCTTGGTACCGTGTTCATACTGTAGTATTAAATGATCCAGGTCGTTTAATTGCAGTACATTTAATGCATACTGCACTCGTAGCGGGTTGGGCTGGTTCAATGGCTTTATATGAATTAGCTGTTTTTGATCCCTCAGATCCTGTTTTAAATCCTATGTGGCGCCAAGGAATGTTCGTTCTTCCTTTTATGACTCGTTTAGGAGTTACTGGTTCTTGGGGTGGATGGAGTATTACTGGAGCTACTGCTTCAAATCCAGGTATTTGGAGTTATGAAGGTGTTGCAGCAGCACATATTATTTTATCAGGATTATTATTTTTAGCCGCTATTTGGCATTGGGTTTATTTTGATTTAGAATTATTTCGTGATCCTCGTACAGGAAATCCAGCTTTAGACTTACCAAAAATTTTTGGTATTCATTTATTTTTATCAGGTTTACTTTGTTTTGGATTTGGTGCGTTTCACGTAACAGGATTATTTGGTCCTGGAATTTGGATTTCAGATCCTTATGGTATTACTGGTTCTATTCAAGCAGTAGCCCCATCATGGGGAGCAGATGGATTTGATCCTTATAATCCAGGTGGAATTGCTGCACATCATATTGCCGCTGGTGTAGTTGGTATTTTAGCAGGATTATTTCATTTAACAGTACGTCCACCACAACGTCTTTATAAAGCATTACGAATGGGAAACATTGAAACTGTTTTATCAAGTAGTATTGCTGCTGTTTTTTGGGCCGCATTTATTGTTGCGGGAACAATGTGGTATGGTTCAGCTGCTACTCCAATTGAATTATTTGGACCAACTCGTTATCAATGGGATTCTGGATTCTTTCAACAAGAAATTGAAAAACGTGTACAAAAAAATCTTCAAAATACTGATGGAAATAAAGCAGAAGCCTATGCCAAAGCTTGGTCAGCTATTCCTGAAAAATTAGTTTTTTATGATTATATTGGGAATAACCCAGCAAAAGGTGGATTATTTCGAGCTGGACCGATGGATAATGGAGATGGAATTGCTGCAGGATGGTTAGGACATGCTTCATTTCAAGATAAAGAAGGACGTGAATTATTTGTTCGACGTATGCCGACTTTCTTTGAAACTTTTCCTGTTTTATTACTTGATGGAAATGGTGTAGTACGCGCCGATGTTCCATTCCGTCGTGCAGAATCAAAATATTCAATTGAACAAATTGGTGTTTCAGTTACTTTTTATGGTGGAGAATTAAACGGTGTAAGTTTTTCTGATCCAGCAACAGTAAAAAAATATGCTCGTCGTGCTCAACTCGGGGAAATTTTTGAATTTGATCGTGCCACATTACAATCAGATGGAGTTTTCCGTAGTAGCCCACGTGGATGGTTTACTTTTGGACATTTATGTTTTGGTCTTCTGTTCTTTTTTGGTCATATTTGGCATGGTGCACGTACAATTTTCCGTGATGTATTTGCTGGGATTGATCCAGACTTAGATGAACAAGTAGAATTTGGAGCTTTCCAAAAACTTGGAGATGTAAGTACTCGTCGTCAAGCAGTATAATCGCACTCGAGGCTTTGTCGCGATAGCTTGCTTTCGAGCGGAGCGTGCTACTGCAGGCTTTGCCGCAAAGCTCAAGGTACTGAAGGCTTCGCCTCGCATAGCCGAGCGGCACAATACGTAGTTACAAATATAAAATTTATGGAAGCATTAATTTATACATTCCTTTTAATAGGAACTTTAGGAATTATCTTTTTTTCAATTTTTTTCCGTGAACCTCCACGAATTGCTAAATAAAATTTTTATCAAACAATTTTCAATTGTATGGCAACACAAAAAAGTTCTCTTCAATCAACAGACGCTATTGTTACAGCATTAGGTACAGCTCTTCGTCCATTAAATTCTGAATATGGAAAAGTAGCACCAGGATGGGGAACCACTCCATTAATGGCTGTTTTTGGTGGATTATTCGCAGTTTTTTTAGTTATTCTTCTTCAAATTTATAATTCATCGGTTATTTTAGATGGAGTTGGAATGAGTTGGAAAAGTCTTGCTTCGAACTAAGACTTTGGAGCTCTTTTCCTCCACTGAAGTGGAAAGTACTTAGAGGCTTTCGAGGCTTTACCTCGAAAGCTCCCTCGCTCTCCTGTGTGGAAAGTTCAATCGCTTCGCGAACCGTACACTCGCGTAATACTGGTTCACGTAGTGAAGATCAATACCACGACCCGTTCCGACCTTCACGTGCACCTAAGACTTCTCTCTTTACCTTCGAGGTAAACGTCCACAAACGTTCGAGACAAAACCTGGTAGCACCCTCGAAATAGAACGTGAAGCGTAGTTTGCCGAATCGTGATTCAAAGATTTCTCTCTTATGAAAGATTTTACTATTTATTTATCAACAGCACCTGTTTTAGCTTTTTTATGGTTTGGTCTGCTGGCGGGACTTTTGATTGAATTAAATCGTTTTTTTCCAGACGGCCTTTTATTTTCATTTTAAAGTAGTCTGTTAGCATCTATGTTTACACTTAAAATTTTCGTTTATACTGTTATTATTTTCTTTGTATCGTTATTTATTTTTGGTTTTCTTTCCAATGATCCAGGACGAAATCCTAATTCAAAAGATTTTTCTTAATAGAATTCTAGCATATGGCAGATAGTCAAGTTTTTGTAGCACTTTTTATTGCACTTATTACTGGAATATTAGCTCTTCGTTTAGGAACAGAATTATATAAATAATAAATTCTTATCTAAAATATTTTCACTGCGTAGAAAGGTCATGACCTCTCCACGCAGTGGAGGACCTTTCCATGTAGTGGAGAGCAATACACCAAGCGAGCAACGTGAGAAAGGAGTTCGAGTCTTTAAAAGTTAACAACCTCCATTCCCGTTCGCGCTTCACGAGCAATACAGATAAAAAAAATAAAATTTTACAAATACGAACAATAGGCATCCATGGCTGAGTGGTCGATAGCAAAGTCCTCATAAGACTTTTCATTATGACATCGTTGGTTCAAACCCAACTGGATGCTTTCCGCCACTTGCACGCGAAGCTCGAAGAGAACTCCCCGATCGCTTCGCGATCGTTCAAGGTAACACTCGAGAAAAAGTGAGCTACCGTGGTAAAGCCTCGTTCAGTACACTCAGATAGAAAACACAATAATATTGGAATATCTTCTTTCTTTCGAGTAATACTAATATTTACATGTGTGTTTATATAATAGAAAGGTATGTGCTCTCCACGCAGTGGAGGTATTTTTTCTTTTCGTTTTTTAGCTAACTTAGAATGTTTCCACGCGTAACCCGCGTAGTTCGAAAGCGAACTACCGCGATAAAGCTTCGGAAGTTCCAAAGAGCATAAAAATTTGAAAAAAAACAAAATAATAAAAAACTAATTTTTTATTATGGTTTTTCAATGGAATTATTTGAATTCGCTTCACTAGCATCGAGAGTCCACACTTTTGAAAAAGCTAAAGCTTGTTTTGCTTTTTTAAAAGCATCTTGAAACCAATTACTTCGACGAGCGTTACGACGGGATTTTGGAGTACGTTTTTTTGGAACAGCCATATTTGAAATTTATTTTCAATAATATTCGAAGTAGAAAGTGAGTCAAGAGGGAGTTGAACCCTCGACCAATCGATTAAAAGTCGATTGCTCTTACCACTGAGCTATTGACTCTTTTTGCCACTGCGTGGCGAGTATCGATCGCTTCGCGATTAGTATCTCCACTGCATGGAAAGAACAACACGCCCTGTAGGAATTGAACCCACGACATCAGGTTTTGGAAACCTGCGTTCTACCAACTGAACTAAAAGCGCTTATGAGTTTTGCTATTTGCTCTCCACCTCCACTGTATGGATATTCGAGACAAAGCGAGCTACCGCGGCAAAGCCTCGAAAGTCATAGTGTAGGCCTCTGAAAAACTGAGCGGAATTGAGAAAATTTTTAAAAATCATGCCTTCACTCGGACTTGAACCGAGACGCGTAAGCACTTGCTCCTAAGACAAGCGTGTCTACCAATTCCACCATGAAGGCTTGGCGGAGAAAGGAATTGAACCTTCGACCTCAGGGTTATGAGCCCCGCGAGCTACCAGACTGCTCTACTCCGCGTTTTTTTCTCTCTTTACACTTCTTCAAGCTTCTGAAGCAAAGCCTCCAGAACCGTGTTTTTGTATTAATTTTTTGTTTTACTCACGTGAGCGCCACTGTGTCGCAAGTATCAGCTTAGCACTTGAAAGTATTTTCTTTCTTTTGTGTTTATTCTTTACTTAAAAAGAGAGGACTACTCTGATAGTATACTTTTTTTTGTAGTAAATGTCAATGTCTTTTCCGAGCTTTGAAAGCTTTGCCTCCACTTCGTGGAGAGTGTCTCGTTACGCGTACTTTCGAGCGGAACGTGGGTAGCTTGCTTTGCCGCGAACACAAGTAAAACGTACTTGATCGCGAAGCGATCGAAGAGTACTATTGAAAAAGAAAAATAAAAATTTCTATATTCTTTTTTCCAATTGACTAAATCAGTTTTTTTTATATACTAAAGGTAAGAAATTTATTTAATACGTATTTTTATTCTACAGTGTCAGAACTGAAAAGAAGCATCACCAGATAAAACAAAAAGATTAAATAAATTTCGTTTGGGATGTAGTCAAGTGGTAAGACATCGGACTTTGACTCCGCTACTCGTAGGTTCGACCCCTACCGTCCCAGAAACGGAATTGAACTTTACTCCGATTGCTTTGCGGTCAAGTACGCTCTACTCGTGTTTGAGGCAACGCTCGAAGCAAAGCACCAACAGCTCGAAAGCCTTAAAAGAGACATCAATCTCAAAGATTTTCTCTAATTTCCTTTACTCGCGTAAAAAACATAATTATTTTTTAAAAAAGTGATTGCAAAATAGTTTTCTATTTTGAGGTAAAGTCTGGGCTCTTTATTCTTCGTGGAGAAAATCCATCGTTTCCCTCTACTCCGTGGAAAGGATTCGCGATAGTACCATAGAAAACAAACATCTCACATGAGAAAAGGTAGAACTGTGTTGTAAGAGAGCACAAAAGGAACTGAAAAGAACCTGTTCGGCATACCGGAAGAAAGAGCAAGGAACAATATATTCATCCGCTTTATTATTTTGATAACAAAATAACAAGAAAAATAATCACTTTCTTTTCTTACAAATAAATTGATTGAAAAGTTTCCAGAACCCAGCTTATACTTTTTTACACCGCAAAACTTAAACCGAAGCTCGCAAAGCTCTAAAAAAAACCGACTTTCGAGTTTCACATGGAGGTGCTTTCTACGAAGTGGAAGCGGTGTAATCTCTTCCAAGTACTGATCGCGAAGCGCGAACGAGCACACGAAGCATGCTCCGCTCGAAAGCTTGTAGTACATACGAGTGAAGAGTTTATCGAACCACACTGTAAATTTTTGTATGAAATATATTCCTCATTCGTGGATTGAATTGAGATATCGAATTCAAAGTTTCGTTTTCGTCCCAATTGAATATTTCGCAGATCCTTTTTTTCTTTCTACTCTTTTCGAACCTAAAAATTGGACTTCAAAAAAATTTTCTTTTTTTTCTCTTTCTTTTTTTTTAAGTTTTTATCTTCTTTTATCAATTCGACCTTTTCCTTTTTCAAAAATAAATTTATTACCAACTAACCTTCGAGTGAATGAACTTCGGAGCTTCGCTTCACTGCCTGCAGAGGACGAACTCGTACAGGCACGTTATTTTCCTTTTTCAACGAAAAATGTTGTTTTTCCGAAATTAATTCAAAAAAATAACAATTTTTATCAAGAAAAATTGAGTTTAACATTCTACCCCAATTGGAATGATCGTTTAAAAGTACCAAATTTTTTTTTGTTTCGAAGTACTGCTCCACTCTCGTTGAATACAAACATTTTTTATTTTCCAAATGTGTCTGAATTCATATCAATAAGCGAACGAAAAAAAT
>Ga0007758_10116462_pt1 | contig 9003 bp, 13 predicted proteins | sample LauGreFaBDMM15SD_FD_61641 | JGI IMG/M metagenome (GOLD analysis project Ga0007758, IMG submission 61641) | Metatranscriptome of freshwater lake microbial communities from Lake Michigan, USA - Fa13.BD.MM15.SD (Metagenome Metatranscriptome) | ecosystem: Environmental > Aquatic > Freshwater > Lake ... | reverse complement strand
TTCAGACATAAGATCTGGAATGTACCCTGAATTTACGAAATCGTTAATGCAAATTAAGAATGTGTCCTTGATTATCTGTCCATCTGTAATAATCAGAGCGTGAGGTTTTCCAGGTTTTTAACCGCTTTTTTCGAAAAGTACTTTTATGTCTTCTTTGAATGAAACTTAGTTGTAATTGCCTTTAATCAATATCTGGAACCAAGTAATTTCGTGAAGGAAGGTGGCTAATCTTGACAGTGATTGTTTCCCACTTCCACCAACACCAAGAAGTAGGGCATTTCCGCATGGTTTCTGTATGATGCGACTAATTCGTGTGATGTGTTCCACGGCCTGTCTAAACAAAACGATGTTCATTGCAGGCAGAACATTGTTTTAATCCTCCAATCTTGCCTCTAAACACTGCTGCAACTTTTCAAACGACTGGATGGGTGCAAAAGAGAATTCTCCGCTCTGCCAATGCGAGATGAAAGAAGTGAAAATATTCGGAGGGAGATTCCCTTCTTCATCTGGGACACCATATAATTCTTCTTTTGTGCCGTACTCGTCCAATTCGTTTACGCTCTTAAAAACTTCATCAAAGTGTTCATGGTCTTCTTCCTAAAGTCTATCTACGAACACCCGTCTAGTTTCGTGTAGGAAACATTTGGCAACGCTAGCTGATTCACCTCTGTACCTGTCAGGTTTCATTGTGAGCAGACCTTCAATTACTCTAGAGATATCACGCAGGTTGAATATATAGTGGAACTTCTTTGCGGTTGGACTGAACCTAGGGTTGACCAAAATTTTCTGGAAGACCTTATTGACAGCGAGAACACATGAATCGGTCATGTTCTTTATCTTAGGGTCGAACTTCTTGAGGTGGTCGGAAAGAATCATTTTTTAAATGCCTACTACTGCGTCACTAGTTGGATTGGTAATAGCGACTGTTGTGAAGAATCGCTGTGTCCTGTTGGAAATGCGTCCACTGCCCATCTTAGGGTTGAACGTACACATGAAGGTGAACCGCTCGAGAGTTATCAATTGGTCCAATTCTTCACGGTTGTAAGTTGCTTTCTAGTCCACGATCTGTTTCAGCAGTTCAATCGCACTTTGAGTGTCCTAGGCGTCGGATAAAGCCATGTTGATATCGTCAATAAAATAGAAGATCTTTGAGAGCCCCCCTTTAGGACCAAACTTACCATTCATGATTTTTTCCATTTTTCCCATGATGAAGTTATAGAGAGCCATTGAGTCGATGTACTGATTGAAGCATGTTGCTGCTTATCCTGTTTGTTTGTCTTTATTGGTTATAGTATCGAGGAAGTATTTGATGAATGTAGTCTTGCCGGTACCTACTGAGCCTACGAGACATACTGACCGATTGGCTTGGTAATGTAGTTCCATTAGTTAGTTCATCTTCTAGATTTCGAGGTTGGGGACAATAATTTCGAATTAATTCAATTTTCCATCCAAATTTTCCCATGAACTTTGGACTTTGTCGCTCCAATGGATCCAATTGTCAGCTTGAATGTCAAAGTAGTAATCTAGAAGCGGCAAGGATAGTTTACCGAGCTCCTCAACTTTGTTGCGGAAGTTTTGTTCAAAGTATTTAATTGCCTCTGTGGTATTAGTAATGCCACCAAATGCCCAGATTGCTCCTTAGTAGAATATCATCGAGACTGTGCGTTTCTTTTCTTCGTCGCTTTTGAGTTCGATAATTTTTTTGCGTTACTTGGCATTAAAGAAGTAACTATCTAAGATTGTCGTGATTGTCTGACAAATTGCCATGCGCATCACAGGCACAATGGGGTCATAGTCCTTAAGATAGGTTTCCATGAACGTTTCTTTAATAAGAGTCGAGTCATAGCATAATTCCACTTGGGTTTTGATCAAAGTAACGAGGTTATTTTCATCAGAATTTTTGAATTCAATGCCTTCGATTTGTTCATGTTTCAAAAGTCTTTTCATCAGTGTAGCTTTCCATTGGTTAAGATATGGGAACCACCCGATGTCAGATTCATTGATACAAAGGCAACCTCCTCTAGAAGCAGTAGCTGGAGTGGCATTACGCATGTCTTCTATCTCAAGAATCATTCGCATTGGACCTGTCATCGCAATTCGTTCGTTTGACGCTAGAGTGAGTACTTTGTTATCATCCATCACTGTGTTCATTGCTTCAATCCATTCGGGATCGATATCTCCATCCAGAATCATGTATTTATTGACATATTCATCTGATTAAGGAGGGAAATTTTTGGACATGTTGCGCATGATTGAAGATAGTACACCATTTTTCCAACCCAACTTGGGGTCGACCTACCCAAACAATTCTTTGCGTTCAATAGACTTGGGGTTCAGATATTCGGCTTTAGTCTTGAAGTTCATCTTGTTCCAGGTTGCTACCAGAGTCTTTATCACTGCAGACTTGCCACACCCTGCTGGGCCGATAACGAACATACAGTGGCGTACTTCCAGAATTTCAGCCATTTGAGCAACTTTAAGGACCATCTCGTTTTCATCTCGGTAGTCGAGATTTTAATCTCTGATGTAATTCAGGTCTTGGAGTACGAATTTAGTAGCGTTCATCATGTCTTTGTCAGGTTCTTATGTAAGAGGCACGCCAGGGAACAAGTCATAACACAATGACTCGAAAATAGGTTTGTCGTCTGTTACAACACGAGGGAGGTTGAAATTCTTTAGGGCATTCTTGAGAACCGCAAATTCAGTAGTACTAGGGCCTGATAAACGCTTGAGTTTACCAGCCATTCTGAGAAGAGCCTTCATTGCTCTTAGTTTCCAGTCGTAGTGAATACAGAATGATAGTAACTCTTCTGACAGTCCCTACAGAGTTACGAAACGTGAACTTAATATTTTGGCTTCTTTAAATCCTTCGCTCATCAACATGTTTTCTGCAATCAGTTTGAAGTCAGCTTTGGTCATTGCACAAGGTCTGAATTGCACTTTGATCGATTCAGGCAATTCAGCCCGCCCCTTTTATCCAGGGTTCATGGTAATGAAGTAACCAACGTACTTTACGATAGTTATTTCGTCTTCATCTACGAATGTGAACCTGAAATTTGTGGCATCAGCAAGGACTGCCCTCACTGCATCCAATGATCTCAAGAACTGTCCTGCCACAATCGAGAGCACTTCAATTCTGATGGTGTTGAACTCGTCAAAGCATCCCCAAGCACCTGCTTGCGAAAGACCCTTAATCAAATTACCCACACTGAAGCCTGTCATTTGTTTAGAGCAGTTGAACACGTAAACTGGGACCCCCAGAGCCTTTCCTAGGTCTTTTGTTGTTTCAGTCTTACCTGTACCTGCAGGGCCTTGAGGAGCGCCGCCCATAACCAGAGACAATGCTTGTGTAAGTGTAATTTAACATCTGTCAGTCAAAGGGGTAATCACCAGTCTTTCACTGTTTCCTAGATATTCATATTTGTACTCCTGAATCCAATCACAGACTCTTGCGAATGATGATTTTGTCTCGCCACTGCCGTCGTCTTCAGGGTCATCGTTAATTTCGAATCTCAACTGGGACTGCCACCTGAACGCATTAATTTCTTTCACGTTGAACTTTACAAGGTCATCTACGACGTCTCTTTCGTGCACTTGAATGGTGATGATAGAAATTGTTTTGCACTTGAGTGCTTTCCAGTCGGCATCATTCATGCCGTGCAGAGGGCCTGCAATCACCTTTTCTATTAATTTATCTAGTTTCACCTTCGTATTTTTGAAACAAATGCGCATTGATTCTTCATTGCCTTCGTCAAGAGAGTCGAATGCCCTTGTTACTTCATCTGTCCATGCCACCATGTCAAGCATAATAGCCAGTTGAGATACTTTATCATCGATCCATGTAACTTGGTCAAATTTACTACCTTCATCATTGATTTTGACTCGCTATTCATTCAGCCAGTATTTCAGTGTGGCCGAGACGTGTCCTTCCAGCTCTCTTAGCCAGTCTTCCACTTCACCCACGCAGTTGAAGTTTTTGTTGAATTTGACTATCTCTCCATCTAACGAACTCATCATATTGGCCATCTTAGTGATCATTCCTTCGCCGTCTACTTCAAACTTGATGGTCTTGAGCCCGTTGAAACAATCCTCCAAATTCTTTGCGACTTCTTCTGGCTTTGCACTATTGGAAAGGATAGTCAGAAGTGTTTTGTCGGAAACGAACTAGAATCTAGGGAATTTCTTCTTCTTCTTGTCCAGGTAGATGGTCAAGTCACGTTCGCATTCGTTTAGAACCTTGATTTGTGAGTTTAGGTTATCAACCCTGCCTTCCACCACTGAACCCTCCTTTACAGTTTTGTAGGAAACCATATCTCTGATCATGAGTTTGAAGTTGTTGTTCATTTCGTCAAAGCGGAGTGATGTGTCTCGCAAATTTGTCTTGACATCCACAGACTGCGTGAAAATTGGTTCAAGTTTCATCCAGTTCTTTTGTAGTTTGTCGAATTCAGACACGAGAGTGTTGATGGTCTTAAGTTCTCTTGTAAGTGTGTTGGCAGCATCTTCAAAGTGCGCTATTTACTTCTTTTGACCCAACATGTTGAGCAGTTTACCAAGATCTCCATCCACAGCGTCGATGATATCATCCGACTTTTCTAGTTGTTATGTGTCTTTTTCAGGCATATGTTTCCAATTGAACGCTTTTTCGTCCCAAAACTTTTTGATTTTATCGAGTTCTTTCTTTATTTTAGTCTGGTTCTTAGCGATTTCTACAATATCAGAGACTTTCTCGGTGTATTTGTCCAGGTCTAGCTTTTAGAGATCCTTAAAGCAGAAATTTGGATCATCAGGATTGACTTTCGAATTAGTTTCGTTGCTGAGCAAAGTCCAATGTCTTTCCTGCATTTCGTCTGAGTGGAGGTCATTCATTAGTTCGAGGGATTTATTCATCTTCTTCACATATTCTTGAGTCTGTGCGAACACTTTGTAGTCCCTCTACTTCTGTTACAATTTCTTTATTTAGGCCTCTAGGGTTGCACACTCGAGGATCATGTCGTCGAAAGGTATTTTCTTCCAATTGATGGTCATCCAGCTATTGAAGAGCAGCCACACTTAAGATGCAATGTCCCACAGTTCCTTGAGAGTGGAAAGCATCTTTTGACAGTGGCTGATTTCGTTGAACAGACTAATTTGCAGGCTGAACAGCTCTTCGAGATCTTTCAGTTCCTTACTCTCGTTGTCCAGTTCGTTAATGTAGTCGCGTAGTTCGTCAATGTTTTTGAAAGCTCTGTTGATGACTTCAAGGTTGATTTGTTCAGTCCAGTTGAAAGGAGCTGTTTTTTCTTAGCTCTGCTTGAAATCGATAAGTTTCAGTTTGAATTTTGTTGAGCGTTCCATAATTCCATCTCCTTCTATCTGTTTGATACTAAGGATTTCACTTTCAATGTTGTGGATGTTGGTATTTAGCTTGTTCCACGCAATTTAGGCGGTTTCTATTTCTTCCAACTAGTTTTCGCTAACATTAGATTATTCAAACTTCTTGAGTTGTTGAATACTGCTCTTCATCGGTTCTTTGTAGCAGAGAACAAGTTTGTTTACTTTGTTCATATCTCGGATGCATTTGAGCACAGACTAGAGCAACGCCTTATCCCCCTTCTTTGGTTTATCCTTTATGCCATCCTCGATGCGTGATGTAAAGCCCAGAATGTTATTTAATAGATTATTGGTATTGTTCTACAAGAATCCGTTATATTGGTCAATCTACTCCTCAATGATAGTATCCAGATCCTTCATCAACTGATGAGAGTTGATTTTTAAGAAGTCGATCTTGTATTCACTCTTCAGTGTGAGTCTGCGAGTCTTCTTTTACTTGAGTTTCTGTAGCATTTGGTTGAATTCCTAGAGTTTAGGAGTGGTTTCACGTGGACGCACTTGTTTGAATATTTCTTTGATACTTTACTAGGGTGTGTTGTCCTAATCAATATTTTAGATATTGTCTTCTTCTTTGACTTCTTGTTCTTCAGCTTCTTCTCCCTCTTCTGCTTCCCCCTCGTGCGCTTCATCCTTAAAAATTAAGGCATCAGATGCGCGTAGTTCATGTTCTGTTGGCTACTACTTGTTGTCAGCGAGGAAGTCGAGGAATGTCTTATGTGCGTCTTGGGATTAGAGTTCCTGGAACTCGTTGAAGCAGTTGTTTTTCCAGTTGTTGCACTCTTGTTCGGTCTTGCGGACGCGTCTGTAGATCTTTGCTAAAACACTACGGAATTTAATGTTTTCCAACACTTCCTGCATTTAGTCAGTATTCTTGTTGTTTTGTATCACATCAGCTCTATCCATCTTGGTAGAAATGATAGTGAACTTTTCAATCCACCTGTCGACAAGGCCAAAAATACTATCATCCTCCCCGGGTTTAGGTTGGAATTCCAAACTAAACGTCAGCAGTTTGTTAATAATGGAGATGTCGATCTCCAGCAGTGGTTCAACTAGCGAGTCCTTTCTGCTTTCTGGTTAAAGGGCTTCAAACATTTTGGACATATTGAAGAGCACGATGTCAGTAATGCCCTTTGCTATTTCTTCATTGACTTAGCAGATATAGTCGCTCCACTCTTTAGACTCTTTCGGAATTTCCACTTTCTTATTGGTGCTGAGGTAGTCATCGTGGATTTTCTTGAGTTCTTCCTCAATGTCCTTGTGCACTTCGAAACTTTTGTTATCGATTTCATTGATCAGATATTCATAGTTGATGCTTTTGTTTTTCCTTTCCTAGAGAGGCAGCTTCTTTTTGTTCTCCAGGTGGGTGTAGATGCTGAGCAGGTTTTGCTTCATGGTTTGCATGACTTTGTAAGTGAGTTCCACCTTCCTTTTACTGCTGACCAGCTATTTGTTGTTGTCCCCTTCCCAGGTTAGAGTTGTGAGAGCTTGTTCGAGGGTGTTGTCCATTTCCTTGATTTTGTTGGTGATGAGTGGACGTTCCACGCGGTGTAGGTCACTCTGAATGATATTCTACATGAACACGATTTCGTCTGCAATCCACACGTTTTCTCTTTAGAATTCACTCTTCTCCTAGATGACTCTTGCGTTGTCAGGCACGTGTAGATTGAACTGCTGGAAGTATTTCACTTCTTTCAGCAGACGCACGAGTGCTGGGTCGAAGTTGACCTGAAGTGACTTGTTTTTGTCATCTTTCTGTTTCATTAGTTTCAGTTTTAGTTTGTTTATGCAACTGTTGTCGACTTAGTTTTAGAATTCTTGTATTTTCTCAAGTTGATATTTCTCAATCTTTTCTTTAATTGCATCTTAGAGCTTCTGAACTTCTTGGTATTCTTCACTGGCACACAGGGATTCACTCAGTTCCTCTTACTTTGCGAATACTGGCACGAATCTGTCCAAAATCCCTGCAGCCCACTTGATAGCACCTGAACTTGCTGGCATGTTCCTCGGGATAGGACTCTTCGGGTCCTGTTTCTCAATTAGACCCCTGCAGCGGACGAAGATGCCATGGCAACTCTTCAAGTCCTTCTTGTAAGCATCTAACAAGCTAAACTACTTCTTGGTGATCTCTTCGTCGATCTTAGGTCTCAGGATGAGTTCATCAAACATCTCAAACAGTTTGAAGCGGGATGAAAAGGTGGTGTTGTCATCGAAACTCTGGCAGATGACTGATGCCACTCTCTTGTCTATGTGTTTCATCGCGGTATTGAATTTGTTCTAATCCTTCTGGAACTTCTTCCTGTTTTCAGGATCAGGGTCTAAAACATCCATCACATCCTAGTCCACCGAGGTAAACGCCTTGCGTGTCTCAATGAAGAGTTCCATGATGAACCTGATGTCCTTGGTGAACTTGTCACCCTTGGTACCTCCGATGTTGATGTTCTGGAGTACCTGCTAGTTGAGGTTGGTGTCGATCACCTGCTCCAACTCTTTACACCTGTTGATAAAGTCGTCCAAGTTGAGGAACAGTGCATTGTGCATGATGTTCCAGTGACCCTTGCTTTTCTCCCAGTACTTTTAGTAGACTGTCTTGAATGCGAAGCATGATTCCCTGATTTCAATGATCTTAGCTAACGATTCTCGCACATCACCCTCGTTGAACTTAGCTATCAGCTCACGTCCATTCAGTTATCTGCGAGATTGGGTGATAATCTCGTTGCAGATCAGTCTGATTAGAGTGACCAAGTTGGTGTTGCTCTTGTAGTACATGCTAGTCTTCTGAATGAGCATGATCAAGTGCATAATTGGAACATACACTTCTTTTATCTCAGTAATGTTATTGCGCCAAACCAGTTTCTCGAACTACTTACGTAGTGTGCTCAGATACTTGAAGTTGTCTTCAGCTTCTTCCTTGGCTTTAATCACTTCATCTTTAAGATTTGTGAAGGATGAGAGGTAGGTGCTCTGGTTCTCTCGTAGGAACTCAACGACCTGTATGATATCTTGGGAACTCAGCTGTTCCTATATCTAGGTCAGGTTGTGGTTGCGTTTGTTCCAGAACTCAATTTCATTAATGGGTCCGGGATTGGGGGATTCTTTCTTTATTGAACTCTCAGGGTCCTGTTTAAGGACCTTTTTGACGAGTTTTTTCCACATAGTGATGTTCAACTCCTATATCATCTTTTTGTCTTTGACCTGGGACAGGTTGTTGATGTAAGATTTACTGGGCAGAGGGAGCTCAGTCTTACCCTTGATTTGGCCTTCTACAGCTTTGGTTTCGACGCTGAAGCCGGAAAGCTTGTCCACCATGTCCTCCCGTGATTTCTTGCTCCAAGAAGGGAGATTCTCACGTTTTGAGAATACAGGGAGGAACACTTCCTCGATTGTCTTCCTAAGCAGGTCCAAGTTGGACTTGTTCACCTCATTGAAGAGGAGTGTTGAGTTGTAGTTGTCTTTCTTGATGGGGAGTGTGCCTGCTTTGAAGATGCTAGTGATCTTATCTCCAAACTTGCTAGCTACGTCCCAGCTTTTGGTCAGGATCACATCCTTCCCTTGTTTTTTGATCCAGAGATAGGCGACATGTCCGTCCTCCTTCTCACAGTCCTTGAAAAAATCTTTTAAAGACTTCTTGTT
>Ga0007758_11382356_pt1 | contig 9406 bp, 9 predicted proteins | sample LauGreFaBDMM15SD_FD_61641 | JGI IMG/M metagenome (GOLD analysis project Ga0007758, IMG submission 61641) | Metatranscriptome of freshwater lake microbial communities from Lake Michigan, USA - Fa13.BD.MM15.SD (Metagenome Metatranscriptome) | ecosystem: Environmental > Aquatic > Freshwater > Lake ... | reverse complement strand
TTTAAATTGGAGTTATTAATGGCAGCTATGAAAGTTATCAATATTTTGTGGAGTTATGACGAGTTAAAGTTTATCTATTCGGCGGTGGTATATAGATATAACATAACGCATTTTTCGAACAGGCTCAAGTTCGCCTATACTCTATTTTATATCGCGGATAAATTGAAACTGTTATCGACGGCCCGACGTTATTACCTCAAGCATTCTTTTCGCAGCGGTGTGCCTGCAGTAGAAGTGGTAGATGCCACTGCGATCTTCGATCAGTTTAGGCTTTCGTTCCATGTAAGTCGGATATATGATTTGCCCAATTTTAAAATTGATTCGAGATCAAAGTCTTACGTATCAGTATTGTGCCCGGCATTCGATCTTGACACCATATCCGCAGGTTTTTTTGGAGTTTTTGCTTTCGCAAAGTTTAGTGCATTAAATGGACTTCCTACGAAGATAATCCTCACCGATTATTTTGATTTTGATATCAGCCGCTTCAGAACCGCCTTATCCAGAACGCCAGGTCTTGAAGATTTGTTAGATCTTGTTGAGGTTCAGTATTGTGGAGATAGATCGAAAATTATATCGATTCACCCAGATGATATATTTGTAGCAACGGTTTGGTATACCGCTTACATAGCCAACAAAGCCCAAAGTCTGACAAACAAGAGAAAATTTATTTATTTGATACAAGATTACGAATGCAATTTTCTACCCCATGACAGTTCGTGGCTTCATGCGCGTAAGTCTTATGATTTCGCCTACGTTCCTTGGTTTTCTACCAAATTCCTCTTGAATTTTTTCAAGGAAAATGGATTGGTTAATCAGGATGCTAAGCAGTTTGTTGATTTTTGTATCTATAATAATCCAGCCACGATCGACGCGGGTCACCGACGGATTGCACGTCATGGCAATGTAAGAAACTTCGTGTTTTATTCGAGAATGGAAGTCAATCGAAACATGTTCTTTTTGGGTTCGTATGTAATTTGTGAGGCGGTCAAAAGAGGATATTTCACTAGTTCTATATATAGTTGGAAGTTTTATGGAATGGGTCTGGGTAAAGTGATTATTAGATTGGGGCCTAACTTGGAGTTGGTACAGTTGCCCCGGATGTCGTTGGAAGCTTATTACGAAAAGCTATATGAGTTTGACTTAGGGCTTACCTTGATGGCGTCACCGCACCCCAGTCTTATTCCGTTCGACTTGGCTGCAATCGGTTGTAGGGTCGTTACCAATAATTATTTCGGTAAAGATCAATCCTCTTTCCTGGAGTATTCGAACCTAATCTCCAGCGCCGAACCAGATTTAGAGTGTTTACTCTCGGAGTTAAAGAAAAACATTGAAGAAATTGAAAAGGGTGTGGAAAAACCGTACTATTTCAACTACCCGAGATCCTGGGTGGAAACATGGACGGAGGAACATAAACAATTTTTGAAAAAGCTAAAATTGTGAGAAGTCACCATTCGGTTTGTACGCGAACTCCGCGCCCCCGTTGGTGGGAAACAAGAATTCGGAGCAGCTCGTATGAAATTACCGTGGATACTGTGCGTATAGTCATTACCCGCTTCTGCTACGTCGGATCAAAAATGGTTTTTGTAACTCTTTTAAAAGATTAAACCCTCCATGCCATCGAGCGTATATAGATTTATATTTGTTGGAGTGGGTACTGTATTTATTAATCTATCATCGTTTCTGTTATTATCTAAGCTAAACTCTGTTCATACCTCAATAAATATCGCAATCTCTTTTTTTTGCGGTTTAGCTTTTAACTATGCATTAAACTGCAAATATACCTTTCAAAGCAAGACTAGTTTACCCAGAGTGCTCGGCTATGGTGGCCTAGTCACTTTTAATCTGGCAATTAATTATTTATTTGTTATTATTTTTTGGAATATTTTTGAGCTCGAGGCATTTTATGGAGTTCTATTCTCCGCTGTGGTTTTACCGCCGATGAACTTCATAGTTATGAATCATCTCTTTAAAAGTTCGTGTCCAGTTGCGGTGAGTAAACCCGAGCAATAGGTTGCAATGGAGTTTACGATAAATATTTCATAAGTAAGATATAGTATGAAGGTGTCTAGAAATAGCTGATCGTACGGCAGAGGCAGAGTTTATTTAAAGTTTATTTAACGCAATTGCAAAATAAAGCTGCAGGGTCGAGATAAACGTTTGACGGTAAATTCCCGAAACGGCAACGAGTCTTATCCTGTCCTTAAACTTTGCTGTCCTCAATAACCTAAAGACAGATAGGCTACTACGATTCGAGGTAGAAATTGTAACATCCGCTCCAGACAAGGCTATTAAGTTTTTGTCTATCCACATGCGATAAGTGCCGTCGATCACATTGCCTAATCTAGAGATTTTATCTAATAGCCGGTCGTTTCTGCCAACTAACGATTCTGAGTGTTGCCGATACAAAATCTCAGATTCTTGATCAAAATATATCACTCCATCCGCTGCTGCAATGCAAATATATGTCCACCAGTCATGAGCGACAACATCTACCTTACCTGCAGCTCGTAGTAACGATAATGCCGCGTGATTGAATAACATGGTGTTGCCGCCTGCGATTGATTGCACTAAGGCGTTACGAAAGGTAGGTGGAAACGCGTACTTGGCAGACATGCCCAAACGTCTACCAGATTCATTAATATAAATGGTTCGGCTACAGTAAAGGAATGGATTTCCCGCAGCACTGCTAGCTAATGCCATTTCGATTGCCCTGCTAATTTTATTGGGTAGCCATACGTCGTCTTGGTCACAATAACAGAAATAGTCACCTTTCAGCTCTGACCGCATAAGTAGGCTGAGAAAGTTTTGTGCATAGCCGTTACGAGGCCCGGAAAATATCTGAATATAATCTTCCCCCCAAAGTTTTACATACGATTTAAGAAGTTTAACGGTGTCGTCACTTGAACCGTCGTCACTTATAAAAATACGTAAATTTCTATGCGTTTGGTTCCGAATGGAATTGATTTGCTCCTCAATGAAGCGAGAACCGTTATAAGTGCAAAGAAGAACGTCAACTTTAATATGATTCATATGCAGAATAAAGGATGAATGTACAAATGCAAAGTCTAGCCTTGATTAGCACAGGTTAATCCTGCTAAAACGCGTTGAAAATCATATCTTTCATCGTTCCAAGTTACGAGTAGGCCATTATTTAATAGCCTACTCTATTAAATCGAAGGATAAGTTACTATCTGTACTTACTAGGCTGCTGTGTTTCCGGAATATAGCTAAAATTTGAGTACGCATACGCAGTTATAATTAACAGCCCGGACAATCCACTCAAAAGAAAGATACTGAGCTCGCTAACAGCACCAGTCGTAAATAACCCTTTCAGTTCAGTAAAGTAGAAATAAAAAGGGTTATATTTTAATATTGTATATTTATTCAAAATACCTTCGCCAATCCAGAGTATTGGAGTAATATAAAAAAAACCTTGAAAAAGAAGCAATAATAACTGAGCTAAATCTCGGAACTTCAAATAATAAATAGCGACTATACTTGCGAATGCAAACACTAAACTTAGTGTGTAGGCAGCTATCAAGAGAGTGAAAAAAATAAACCTGATAGAGCTGGAACCTAACACTATATATAAGGAAATGAGAAAAATCGCCAAATTTATCCAGTGCTTCATCGCCGTTTTTAGAACTTCCCTAATCATATACTTATATAAGGGCACACTATATGAGTACAACTTATTTTTTATATTATCAATTGCGTATATCAACTCCATTGTAGTTCCAGTAATGAAAATCCACATAAAAAAACTTAATACTATTTGAAAAGCATTAATAGGAGATAGCGATATTCCATTAGCCTCATACAATAAAATAATACCAATCGCGGGAAGATAAAAGGAAAGAACTGGCAAGACCCTACCCATCCAAGAAGTTGGTAGTTGGTTTCTGTATTCTATGTAAGCAACATGTAAAATGTAAATCATTGTGGTCTGCAATACTCCATTTCAAGAGCGGCAATCGTGAAAAATCAGCTAGATCCTTTTGCGCTGCAGATCTAAAGTGTCCATCCAAGCCTCACTAAGTCGAGTAAGGCCGCAAACCGCAATACTTTTGGGGTCACATGAACAACATCTAATAAGTCGCAGCTACCTCCCGCGAATTACACCTGAATTTCAGCCCGGCGATATCGAGAAAATTTGTAGTGTATTTCACCCATGCCCTTCAACGAACTTACAGCTTGAAATATCGAGCTCAGAATCCCGCAGATTCAGGGTAGCGAGCATGAAAAAGACATCCGCAGGGCTAAGTATGCTCACTGTCAATCCTTCCGTCGCCTCTTTGAGTGTCGTCAGCGAATCTAACGACGTCATCGACTTCCGGCGTAGAGGCCTCCAAGAGGATCACCTCCTCCAAAGTAACAATCCTATGTTTGACACCGGGCGGAATCGACCAAATTGCCCCCGCCGATAATAGCTTTTTCTCAATTACACCCGGAGTAGCTTCATACCAAGCTTCAACACTACCGCTTATTAAAAAATTCGTTTCAGTCTTTACCATATGCATTTGTAAGCTTGTTTTTGTATCTTTTTTAATATATAGCTTCTTCATGACGTAAAGTTTCGTTTCGTCACCTACATTTTCGCCCCTGCGATAATTTATCCAAACCTCTCGCCCCCAAGGCTTGTTAACCGTCTTTGATGAATCTTCATCGTAGTGCCAATTAATAAGAGAATTATTATTCATGTTTAATGCTGAAGCCTCCATCTACATTTAAGGTTTGACCTGTGATATACGAATTGTTTTTGCTTGCAAGAAATAATACAGCATGAGCTATCTCAAGAGGCTGCGCGATTCGATTTAAGAGAATACTACTAATCTGCCTTCGAAGCCGTTCGCTCATTGTATTATGGGTCATTTCAGTGTTTACAAAACCAGGCGCCACAGCGTTGACCAAAATATCTGGCGCAAGCTCCTTAGACAGGGCAGTAGTCAAGCTGATAACTGCGGCCTTGGAAGATGCATATGCCGCACGTCCAACCGTAGAATAACGCCCTTTAATCGATGCGATGTTGACTATTTTACTGGTTGCATCAGTTCGGGAAAGCGCCGGAATGGCGTTTTTAACAACATTTACTAATCCAAATACATTGACCGCGTATACTTTGTGCCAGTCCTCGATTGTTAGTTGTGTGAACGGCTTTGAAATATTCACCCCCGCCGAATTGACCAAAATATCCAATTTGTCAAAAGCACTCATGGCCCGCATTACCTGATCTTTATCAGTTACATCAAAGACCACATACGGACACTGCAACTCCCGTGAAAGCAAAGTTAACGATTCTGAGATATTACTACCATGCAGGACGACATTGTAACCTTCGATTTTAGCCTGCCTAGCTATCGACGCACCGATTCCACGTGATGAACCAGTAATAAACATCGTTGCACCTACCATATCATTTCCCTTTAATCGAGCGCAGAAGTACCTTGCGGTCCAAGTGCCTTTTGTAAACTAAGCTTTCCCAAATTATAAAGAAAATGAGCGAAAGGTTCGTGGTGCATCACGGCCATATTTAGGAAAATTAAGCTCGTGAGAATATTAACCTTGCCCACATCAAAATTATTCGATCGCATGTACTCCAGAAAGACTCGACGAGAATCACTAACTAATATTCCAGGATTATGAGAAATCATAATGTCGGTCTTTGAGTCGCCGATTAGATAATAGTCAAACTTTCCCCTTTTAATCATTGCATAAGAAACTAACATACCACCGTGAAGTTTTGCCAAGTCATAATATAAATCACCGAATTCTATGTTGCCTGCGAAATCCTGCCGCCAGTCGAGTAAGATAAATTGTCCGGAAACTGTCTCCAAAATGTTGTCAAACTGCAAATCTCCATGAAAGTTTGTCGCGATGCCGTTACATACCTCCGACCAGTCTATTCTCGCCATCATTGAAGCCAATGATTCGACCATTTCGCCGTTGATTGTGGTGGCTTCATCTACCGCGTTAAATTTTTTATGATAGCTATCGATCCTGCCAATTGTCTTATCACGGTAAAAATTATAACAAGACAGGATAAATTTCTCACTGTCCTCGTCAGTAAGCATTCTGCGCACCCATAGATTTGAACTCAACCAATCGAGTAACTTTGACACCTTTTCCGTTGTCAATACAGCATATAAAACTTGTCCATCTTCTTTGGCGTAGGCGTAAAATGATCCATGTATATTAGTTACCGCAGGTACCAAACCATTAAGTTGCTTGGATCGCAAAAAGCGATTTTTGGTTATAGTGGAATTCTCGAAATATTTGATAACAGTATTATTTACAAAGTAAATGTGCTCATCTGGTTTGCTAAAGTCAAACGCCGTTGCGCTCATCGCCTTGGCTTGGGTTGCCTCAGAGTACCCGTCTGGATTGCCAACGTCGTACCACTTAAAGCTTAAAGACTTAAGGGATCTACCTATCAGTGAAGAAAATCCCCCCGAAACTTGAAACTCTTGCGTTGGATGCTTACGGCTACTTGCTAATCCGTCAAAGAAAATATCATAATCCCTTACTCCAGCCAAACCTATAAACGCCTGTTTATTTGATGTATTTATTTTATCCTGCAATGAAACTATCAAGTCTCCCTGTACCCCAACAGTACAGTACTGGTCAGGATTCACAACGGGCGAGACTCCCAGCCAGTTGCGATCGGGCAAAGGGATAGGGTCGTCTACCAATGTATCCACAGCATAAAATATGAAGGGACACTGTAGATAATCACGGCATTGCAACAGAGAGTAGCCAGGGCCTGCGCCTGGTCCGTCATAGTTGTCGACTTGAACAAACGTTATCCTTCGGCTTGCATGAGCGCATGATAAATAGTCTTTTATGTATTGGGCCTTGTGCCCAACTGCGATAACAATCTCTATCTCATCCGGAAATTTTTCAATTATGTGAGTAACAACCGCCTTGTGGTTGATAGGCATCAGCGCTTTGCTCAACCCATGTGTTATTGCCGACATGCGTGACCCCAATCCCGCTGCGAGAATACAAACCTTATAAAACATAAAAACCTACAACCTTTGCCAAGAAGTATTAATTCAAGTGGACTTAATGTAACTTAAGCAAGAATCTAGTGTATCCGCTGAGCTCACCAGAGGTTAACCATATTGTTAATGGTCACTATATTTTAATCCGATAGTTTTCCGGATAAAAAACATAGAATCTTTAATAGAATATTTCAAAATATTTCTGCACTGTCTAATACCTATTGGAGCCGTATTTTTTTCGCATACACTATCTTTCTTCTTGAGCGTATATCATTAAGTTTTATTCGTGGCTTTCCGTGTTTATTTGGTCGACTCTATCAAACAACAATAACACGTTTTCGCTTGCAGATACGTCTGCAGTGATTACCGCGGCCTAATCATTCGCTTAGGCCCTTTTCGATAAATTCTTGCTCCGAACAATATCCTCGAAAGTTGTCGCCGTCGAAAAGAAAATCCAGTGCACTAGACTGATCGCTGTCGCAAATACTCTCGATGAATTCACGTTTAAATAAGTGAGCATTATCATGTATAATATTAAAATATTTAGCTGCTTTGGTATGTAAGGAGCATTCGCCCCCCCCAGCGGTTCTTACACAGGAAAATGCACCAACATCGGATGCCTGACTAAATCACTGGCAAGAGGGACCACCGTAGGCCTAGTTCTTAATTCTGTGTCGTTGTTAATGAGAAAAAACTATCATATTGATGAATCTACCCTCGTCCAAAAGCTGGACTAACCCAAAATTCATACCTCAGTTATAACTTAGATCGTTAGCTGCGACTTCAGGATCATATGAGGTCGCATACTTGCTAAGTTTGTTGGCGTCTGACCCAGCTTCAATTACGTGACTATCAGTAGAAATAACATCTAACTCGGAGACTTGATCGTACATAAACTCGATAAACTCGGGAAGAATACGATTACGGACTCTGGTTGCAACTCTTTTCAGACGGTGCCAATCAAACGGAAATGTTGCATGTATCTGAAGATGCTTAGCTTTAATTGGTCTTTCAAATATAGTTCTAAATTAATACCAATTTTTAATAGTTCATTAGCCGCTTTGGCCTTCAGTTCCACGACAGCGGGCGCCGAGAACACATAGTGGCCGGCAATTAACGCCTTCTCACGGGCGTCGGCCTTTGTCCCATCAAGCATCCACTTCTCCCACTTCTTGGATTCCAAGGAAATACTTAAAAATTGCTCCGAAAGGTCAGATAAACCGTTTGCCTCAAGCACCGTGACTAAAGCTTTGCTCTCGGTAACGCCAAACTCTGGGGCCACATTTGCCGCATGAATACCAAGGCGCGGATGCATCTGCAGCGCCTCATTGGAGAGATAGTCAGTGTTGTGCTCCTTCATAAGTACGCCATACATATTACAAATAGCAAGCATTCTTTGCAATTGAATTGGCGCCAGAACATCATTTTCAACACATAGAGTCGATTCGAAGCACCCCACATTGCGCATCTCCATCACTTTGGTACCACATTGGACCACAACAAATGTGGGGGCTGGTATTTTATTACGTACGCAGAATTTCTTAATAGCTGCTAGGGTGTACTCGAGACTTTCCTCGGAATTGGTACTACCACTCTGTTCTTCTGTCCCGACCTCAAAAACAACTTTTTTCCCAGATCTCTGAGCTTCATGCCAACAGAATTCATAGAGTTCATAAACTCTATCTAGGACTTCATCAACGTTCGGCACCCCATGAATATCTAAGCTAGGGTCAATGTGTAAAACTTGGAACCCTGCGTCGATATCAGCTTTGTAAGAAGCCTTGGCGGATAGCATGGCGCGGCGCAAACAGAGCTTTTGCTCCACTTCCATGATGTTTTGCCACGGGCCACCGTGGTCACGCGCGAGGAGAACCTGGCCTTTCTGGTTTTTACTGGTAACGTAATTAGCGAAAGCTTGCGTGGTCCAGTTGTTCACGTAACCACCACCGAATAAATCAGAGTCAATTTGACGACGGCTCGCAATCATCAGAACTGGCACATCATGCTCTTTAGCTAACTCGATTGTGGCGTCTACACAATTGACACTCATCGGCCCAACACCGAGCAATGTACATTTTTTCCTCTGCACCAACCGCTTTAAATTATCGCCAATCATACAGTCCATTCCCCTGAAAAATAACACTTTTCCTCTGGGAGTTTAGCAGGATCATATGGGGTGAAGAATTTTCCTAAAATATGAAGGCAAGCCTCCGCCACCGCGCGATCACCTCCCGACCTCTCTGTCACGAAATCCGCATGTTCCTTGGCAAGTTTGTCTGCATTAGCCGGAGCAATAGCGTAGCCAACTTCACGCATCACATAATGATCGAAAATACCATCACCCATATAAATTACATCATCAAGTGCGTAGCGCTCCTTTATCCACTCAACACGGCGAATTGTAC
>Ga0007758_10048611_pt1 | contig 9624 bp, 9 predicted proteins | sample LauGreFaBDMM15SD_FD_61641 | JGI IMG/M metagenome (GOLD analysis project Ga0007758, IMG submission 61641) | Metatranscriptome of freshwater lake microbial communities from Lake Michigan, USA - Fa13.BD.MM15.SD (Metagenome Metatranscriptome) | ecosystem: Environmental > Aquatic > Freshwater > Lake ... | reverse complement strand
TATATGGATTATAGAGTACCATTACATGTTGCCGGGTAGTTTGCATATGTCACTAAATCACTCTGTCGGACTTGAATTACATAACTAGTAATATCAGATCCACCAGTGTATGGCTCACTCCATTCAATTTTAACGTTGGATCCCGATATTGATGTCTTAATTCCAAATGGTACATTAGGAATCTAAGCTGCTAGGATTGAAACGACATTAGAGAAAAGACTAACTCCGACTGAGTTTCTCGAAGCTACCCTGAATAAGTAGGTATATCCTTGTGTAAGTCCAGTTGCTGTGTGAGATTTGCTTTTTAGACCTGCGATAAGTTAAATGAACTGATTAGTTCCTAATCCTCGGTCATACCAGATTTGGTAGTCTTACACAACAGTGCCTCCATTAGAAACACCATCAGACCAAGTGAGGCCGATCTGGGTAGCTAAAGTTACTGATGGATTGTTTGCCAAATTAAGTGGTGCATCAGGTACAAGAACAATTAAAGCAGTACCGCCCACAGGAGACGGAGGAGAGTTACCGTTTATGTTTATCGCAGTCACCTAAAGGCTTATTGTTTGACCTAGTACTAGACTAAACGGAGCAGCAGTCAAGACCGACAAAGGCACTGTGCATTCAGTATTAAAGGCGATTGTCGGATCCGAGCCATTACAATGACTAATTTGAGTCTCGAAGGTATTTCGTGAAGTTTTGATTTCCACTATGTAGCCTAAAATCTGTTAGCCATTAGATATAGGTGCGTTCCAATCAAGAACTACCTAGTTAGCCACTACAGTAGATGTAGGCTGAGCTGGAGCAAATGGCACTGCAGTACACAAAATAGACTTTGGTGCGCTTCCTAATGAAGAACCATAGCTGTTCCTTGCTTCTACTTTGAACGTGTAAGTCTTTCCAGCGGTTAAGCCTGTAGCAGTGTATGAGGTTGTAGAGTGATTTGATTTCAAGTTGGTAAATACTCCTGTTCCCAAAGCATTGTCGTAAAGAATAGTATAGTCCACAACTGGCGCTCCACCATTCGATGCTCCTTAACTCCATGAGAAGGTTATTGTTGTCGCAGTTCTGCTAGCAACAGTTTCTGTAAGACCCACGGGTGGATCTGGGCTTGTGAGAATGATTGCTCCATTGCCCACAGTCGACTAAGCAGATGCTCCATATTTGTTGAAAGCAACAACGTAGGCGTAAACGCTTGAGCCCCATGGTAATTAGTAAACAGAACTTCTTAGAATGTTAATCGGCACGAAACACTTAGTTTCGCTGATGACGGCAGCGTTAAGAGCTCCATTGCAGTTTGTTGATTCGACTGAGTAAGTTGAAAGATCGCTTTGCTGGATATAGATCATGTAGCTGTCAATAGGTGAGCCGTTGTCACTTGGCGCTGTCCAATCTATCTCTACATTCAAACCTGAGATCTTTGTCGTTACTTATAAAGGTGCGCTAGGTTTCTGAGCTGCTAAGATGTTAACTACGTTAGAGTACACGCTGTAGTCATAGTCGTTTAGAGACTGAACAACAAACGTATAGGTAGTTCCTGCAGTTAGGCCAGTAGCAGTAAATGTTGTCGTTGTCGATGAGATGCCGGACTAAAGAACCTGATAATCTGGTGATTTGTTTGGATCAATGTAGGAAACTTAGTAACTGGTCACTGGTGATCCTCCATCTTTAAGTCCGATGTTCCAAGTTAGTCCAATCTATGTTGCTAATGTAATCGCTTCAACGTTGGCAAGAGCAAGTGGCGCATCTGGATTTGTTAAGATTTTTGCGCCAGTGCCTTCAGTTGAAACTGGTGAACTGCCTTTGATGTTTGTTGCGACTACTTAAGCATATATCATTGAACCCCAAGCTATGTTGTAAGGCTAGATTATTAGACTGGAGATGGGAACTAGACAATACAAATCTGTTCGAGTTGTGCTCAAACTTCCATTGCAAGCTGCATTTTCTGAGTAAGATCCATCGCTCTGTTTAATTGTGATCAAATATGAAGTGATTTCAGTACTGCCATCGTCGGGGCTATCCCACTTAATTTTAACATTTCGATCAACAATTGATGTTACTGGAGCAGCTGGCTAATTAGGGGGTTAAGCAGCGAGAATTGTCAAAATACTTGATGTAACAGAAAGTCCCACTGAGTTCCTCGCTTGTATCTAGAACTTATATACGCGACCCGCAATCAATGGAATAGTAGTGGCATAAGAAGTTTGTGTTGCAATTACAGTATCTAGAACTGTGCCGAGATTTCCCGTTGATTAGTCATAAGTGATTGTGTAGTTCAGAACAGCTTGACCACCATTGTTAGGTGCTGGGCTCCAAGTAAATCCGATAACTGACTTTGTTGTGACAGCCTTGTTGTCTGCCAAATTGATTGGCGCATTAGGCACGAATACTACAATACCTCCGCTACCAACAGGTGATGCTGGGGAACTTCCGTAATTATTTGTAGCAATTATGTATGCTTTGATTTCTGCTCCTTAAACAAGACTGTAGTCAGGTGCGTAAAGAGTACTGAGTGGAATAGTGCAAGATGTTGCGGCTATTACTGTTGGGCTCAGTCCATTGCAGACATTGTTGTCAGTGATGTAGGTCAGACTAGAAGTTCTCAAGTAAATGCTATACGAAGTTATTGGTAACCCGTTGGCCAGTCCATCAATTAGAGGAGCAGTCCAGGATACTGTGACTTAGTTAGCTGTAACAGATGTTGTTGGTGCTACAAGTGTCGAAGGTTTGGTAGCGCACAATATTGAAACTGGCTGGCTAAGTTCACTGTATCCGAATGCATTCAAAGATTTCACCTTGAAGTTGTAAGTTAGTCCAGCAGTGAGTCCGCTCGCTGTCAATTTCTTAACTGTGACATTAGATTGTAGAATACTGTATGTGTCGCTACCTTAAGACATCCAGACTTAGTAACTCTGAATAGTAGCGCCGTTGTTGTATTATCCATCTACCCAAGTGAATGTGATGCTCGAGGCAGATCTGCTTGCTACTTCTTCTGTCAAGGTTGTTGGTGCGTCTGGATATGTCATCAAGATTGCGCCATTGCCTGGAACTGAATCTGATGAGTCTCCATAGTTATTATGAGCAACAACTTTAGCGTAAACTGAAGAGCCCCAAGGTAAGCTAAATGGTGAATTCCTTAGTATTGAAACTGTAGTAGTGCACTTAGCTGCTAACAGAATAGCAGGCTTTTCACCATCGCAATTCGCTAACTCAAGACTGAAAGTCACGTTATCACTTCTCAATAGATAGATTATGTAGTAAGCGATCGGGGAACCTTTGTTGTCGGGATGATTCCAAGTAACTATTATATTGGTTCCGTCTAAAGCTGTTTGGACGTTGTCTGGCTTTTCAGGTTTTTAAGCTGCTAATATGTTGTTTTAAGTAGCAGAACTAGAAACAACACTGTAACCGAAATTGTTTCTTGCTTAGATCTGGAAGCTGTAAGTTTTTCCTGTTTCAAGATCTTTTGCGGTGTACGATGTTGTATTCCATCCTGTTTCTAATGTTGAGTAAGTTCCAGTGCCCTTCGCGACACTGATCTTGTAATCAATTACTGGTGTTCCTCCGTTAGAAGTGCCAAGAATAGACCAAGTTAGACCAATTTAAGTAGCAGAAGTGATTTCTGGCACATTTTAAACGCTTACTGGAGCATCTGGAATTGTGTAAATGTTTGCGCCATTACCTGGATTCGATGAAGCCGAAGATCCGATATTGTTAATAGCAGTTACCTACGCCCATATACTTGAGCCCCAAGTCAAAGAGAACGGAGCTAAAGTGAATGAAACACTTGGAATGGTGCATTTAGTTGCGCTAACAATTCCTGGTTAAGTGCCATTACAGCTTGCTGTCAATGCTGAGAAAGTAACTCCGTCACTCTGTCGGAATTCAATCAAGTAGGAACTTATGGTGGCGCCACCATCGAAAGCTGGGGCGGCCCAAGAAACTATAATGTTAGCGTCGAGAGCTGATGTTGTTGGGGCTGCTGGCTTGTCGGGTTTCTAGGAAGCTATTATTGAGACTGCATTCGAAAGTGCGCTGTATCCAACTGAATTTCTAGCCTCTACTTTGAATTTGTAAGTTTTACCTGGTATCAGTGTCGTGGATGTAGTAGCTGTGCTAAATGTTCTTGTTTTGACATTAGTAGCTAAGACAATGTAGACGTCTGTGGATTAGTCAAATGAAACACGATAGTCGATGATCGGTGAGCCACCAGTTAGGAAGCCGTCATTCCATTAGAAACTAATTACTGATGCTGATGTTACCAGAGGTAAGTTAGCTAATCCGACTGGAGCCGAAGGAACAAGTACAATGATTGCGCCACTTCCAGCATCAGATGTTTCTGAGTTGAGGTAGAAGTTGTAAGCAAGTACTTTAGCGTAAACTTTGTCTCCCTAAACTAAACTATATGGTCCAGAAGTAAGTGCTGATAGAGGAATCGTGCATTTTCTGTCAACAATTCTGGCTTCTAAACCTCCATCACAATATTGTTTGAGTTCTGTAAAGGTTCCGTCTGATTATTTGATAGTTATCAAGTAACCAAGGATTGGTGAGCCGTTCGAGTTTGGTGCATCCCATTGCAAGATAACATTGTCATTCAAAACTGATGTTGAGGGAGGCACTGGTTAGTTTGGAACGAAAGCTGCCAATAGACTCAAAGTAGGTGAATATTCAGAGTAATCAAATGAGTTAAGTGCCCTTACTCTGAAAGTGTAGGTTTCACCACTAATGAGTCCCAAAGCTTTGTAAGTAGTTCCCTAAACACTACTGCTCAAGACAACATAATTTGCTGGTAGTATTGCGGCACTAACTTCGTAGTTAATAACTGGGGAACCACCGTTTGTAGGGCCTTAACTCCAAGATATACCAAGTGTTGTAGCTGACCTGTCAGAATAGATTTCAATTGGGATGGACGGAGCGTCTGCGATCGTTATAATAACAGCGCCGTTTGCTGAAGCAGATGGAGCCGATGATTAGTAGAAGTTAATTGCTGAGACTCTTGCGTAAACACTTGATCCCCATGTTAGTAAATAGGGAGATGCTCGTAGATTTTGAACAGGAATCGTGCATGTGGTTGCAGTGCTTAAACTCATGCCACAATCGACTGTATTTTCTGTGAAAGTTGTATTGTCACTTCTTTAAATTTCAACTTTATATCCAGTTACGGGGGACCCACCATTGGTAGCTGGGGCATTCCAAGTAATAACAACACTAGTTAAACTTATGCTTGTTTTAACGAATGAAGTTGTGCCCATAGTAGGAATATCTGGTTATTAAGCCGCCAGAATAGTCGCAAGAGGGGAGAAGTTACTTGCTCCGAACTTATTTCTGGATTGAACTCTGAAGATATAGGTTGTGCCAAGACTTAATCCAGTCACTGAGTACGATGTACCTGTTTAAGTAACGACTGGTTAGAAAGTGACTCCTGCGCTACCTTGATCACTCCAAAGTGTGTAGTTAGTAACTGGCGTGCCACCTTCAGATGCGCCTGGCGTCCATTTCAAACCAATTGTAGTTCCGAATGTGACTGCGAGATCGTTAACTAAAGTGAGTGGGGCATCTGGAACAGTCAATATAATTGCTCCCGTCGTAGTGGGAAGTGAAGTTGTTGACCATCCATAGATGTTGTAGGCTGATACTGTGGCAGTCACTGTAGCACCCCATGGAAGATTGAATGGTGATGCCATCAAACTTGAAATAGGGATTGAGCAAGTTCTGAAAGAAACGACTGCTGGCAAAGTTCCATTACAATCACTTGTTATTGTTGAGTAGGTCAGACCATCTCTCCTTAGAATCTTGATTTCATACTCGGTGATAGATGAACCTCCATTATCAGGTAAGTCCCATTATACTACAACATTAAGAGAACTGATCGTAGTTGTGGGTGGACTTGGCTAGGCTGGTTTCTAAGCAGCTAGGATTGTGACTGGTGTAGAGTAATCGCTGAAGCCAACGCTGTTTCTCGACTTTACTACGAAATTGTAAGAAGAACCTTATTGAAGCGTGACCTGAGTGACATACTTTCTATCTGTGACATTCTACGCCAACTGCACCCAAACTTAAGGTCCTGTTGCTAATGTGTAGAAAACACTGTAGTCGATAATAGCTGCGCCATTGTTTGTATTTCCATCGCTCCAAGAGAATCCAATCTTGGAAGCTGTAGTCTCAAGAGGTAAGTTAGTCAGAGCAGTGGGAGCTGCTGGAACTGCTTAAATCAAAGCGCCATTTCCAGTTGGGGAAACTACAGAATCACCATAGGCATTTGTGGCAATAACTTTAAAGATTACCTCAGCCCCAACAGCTAAACTGTAAGGGAAAGCTGTCAAAGTTGTCAATGGAATAGTGCAATTTGTGAGCGAAACTATTGGAGATTTAGTGCCGTCACAATTTGTGAGATCTTAAGTGAAGTTTCCATCTGATTGTTTGATTGTTATAGTGTAGCTTGTAATTGCAAGCCCGTTCGAGTCAGGAGCAGTCCAATCAAGAATCACATTCTCAAATGAGTTAGCTGATGATAAGATTGTAGTTTATGAAGGCTTGGTCGCGCTTCGAATCGAAACTGGTTCACTCAAAACACTGAGAACTGGGAACGTATTTCTAGCTTGAACTTTGAATCTGTAAACTAGACCAGGTGTTAGACCTGTTGCTGTGAATGATGTGCCAACTTATCCAGTGTATTTTACAGTATCCGTCAATAAACCTTAATCCCATGTAATCTAGTAGTCGATAACATTTGAGCCACCTACGAAAACTGGTGGGGTCCATGTGAATGTGATCGTTGATCTAGTTCTTGCCGCAACTGTTTCAACTAAGTTGGTGGGTGGATCAGGACTGGTCAATATTACAGCCCCGCTTCCGATTTCCGAAGGTAATGAGTTTCCATTGCCATTGTAAGCGATTACTGTAGCTTTAATGTTAGAGCCCCACGGTAGTAAGTATGGAGATACGATCAACACTGATATAGGCACTTAGCATGTTGTTGCTAAGTTGCTAGTTCCATTACAGTTTGCTAAGTTAGTTGAGAATGTATTGTCGGACTAGCCAATTTAGATTATATATCCTTAAATAGCATTACCATTGTCGTTAGGGGCGGCCCAAGTAATCGTAACAGTAGATCCAGTAACAGTAGTAGTGGGAGCATTAGGCTTTGAAGGCGTGAGAGCTGCCAAGACACTAACAGTGTTCGAACCAGTAGTGCTGAGACCGAATGCATTTCTTGCAAACACTTAGAAAGTATACGTGCTTCCTAACGTGAAACTCTACAAAGTTACATTAGTCAGTTTGATACCAGCTTATCTTTGAACATAAGTTCCAGAACCATTGGTGTCCATCATAACTGTGTAATCTTCTACTGGAGTTCCTCCATTATTTATACCCTCAGTCCATTAAAGTGTAATCTATGTACCTGCAGTCGATGCAGTGACTTTCATAAGAGATAAAGGTGCATCTGGGAATGTTAGAATTATAGCGCCATTTCCGGTGACAGAGAATGGTGATGCTCCGATTATGTTACTGGCTAAAACTCTGACTTTAATGCTAGAGCCCCATGGAAGAGAGTAAGGACCGGCTCTCATTGAAGAAATGGGCACTGTACATTTTGTTTCTGATACAACAGATGCTAGAGTTCCGTTACAATCAAGTTAGTTCTCACTGAACGTAATACCATCACTCTGTAGGAATTGAATAGTATAACTTGAGATTACTGAACCTCCATAGTAAGGTGCAGTCCATTGCACAATTATGTTGCTTGAACTGATTGTTGTATTAACAGACGTAGGAGTATCGGGAGGTTATGCTGCTAAGATAGACACACTACTAGATTTTTCACTGAAACCAACTGAGTTTCTGGATTTAACTTAGAAGATGTATGAATCTCCTAAGGTAAGACCAGTAGCGGTGTATCCAGCCGAAGTTACATTAGACTGAAGTACTACTAAGAATGATAAACCTTTTCCTTAGTCATACCATACCTAATAGTCAATTACAGGTGTGCCTCCGTTCGATGCACCGGGCACCCAGGTCAAGCCTATTGAAGTTCCCATAGTAATTGCTGGGTTGTTGGCGAGACTTACTGGGGCGTCAGGAACGAGCACTATCACTGCTGCTCCTCCAACTGCCGACACAGAAGATGGTCCGTAGTTGTTTCTGGCCTAGACTTGCGCTTGGATAGTTTGACCTAGCGTCAGGCTGTATGGAGCTGCGGTGAGTATTGAAAGTGGCACTGTGCACTTAACACTTTGAACGATGCTGGTCTGCGACCCATTACAGTATAAAGCCTATTCGGAGAATATGCCGTTTGCCTGTTTGATAGTCACCAAGTAGCTGGTGATAGGAGTGCCGTTGGGTGAAGGGGCGGGCGTCCAGCTGATTTAGACTTGGTCAGCAATTACTAGTGTGGTGGGGGCAACTGGCATTGAGGGGACTGTTGCGCACAAAATAGAAGCTGCAGCACTGGGCGCACTGTATCCAAATGAGTTTCTAGATTCTACTTTGAATGCATATGTCGTTCCTGCATTGAGATTAGTCGCCGTGTAAGAATTTGCTGTGATATTAATTGCTAGTGAGATGAATACTGCAACTTAATTGCCTTGATCGAAAGTAACTCGGTAGTCTATCACTGGAGCACCACCGTTGGTAGGTCCTGCTTACCAAGTGAAAGTAATTGAAGTTGCTGATCTTGCAGATACTGTTTCCTGAAGATTAACTGGTGAGTCAGGACTTGTTAGGATTACAGCGCCATTGCCTTCAATTGAGAATTATGAGTCTCCATACAGATTGTAAGCTACAACTTTAGCCCACACACTCGAACCCCAAGTAAGTTGATACTTAGAAGATCTCAATACTGAAATAGGAATAGAGCATGCAGTGTTTGAAGCAATAGTAGTGTCATTACCGTCGCAGTTAGTTTGATCTTGTTCGAATGTTACGTTATCAGAAGTCCTTATGTAGATTGTGTATCCTTGAATATCAGAACCTTAAGCACTAGGAGCGTTCCAATCGATAACAACGTTAGATGAACTAACGGTAGTGGTCGGAGCAGCTGGGGCATCTGGCATTTGTGCTGCTAACACTTGTTTTACATTCGAGTAAACACTAGAAGCAAAGTTGTTACGAGATAGAACTTAGAACTTGTAAACAGTGCCAGTAGTCAAACCTGTCACCGTGTGGTAAGTAGTCTTAATACCTGTAATATTCGTAGTGAAGCTACCTGATGCTGGTCCGTAGTTGATAGAGTAATCGATTACTGGAGTGCCTCCATTCTTTACTCCAATCGTCCAAGAGAGACCAACTTAAGTTGCAGCAGTAATAGTGGGAACATTTTGCAAATTAAGTGGGGCATCAGGATTTGTAAGTATGATTGCGCCATTACCTTCATCAGATTGTGGGGATGATCCAATTATGTTTATTGCTGTCACTTTGGCATATACTGGTTGACCCCATTCAAGGAAGTAAGGTCCAGCTATGAAAGTTTCGACAGGAATAGTGCAATTATGCGCAGTTACTATAGCTGGAGCCGATCCATTGCAATAGATAGTATTAGCAGAGAAAGTAACGTTATCTTATTGACGTAGAACGATTTCATAACCTGTTATTTGAGTGGCCCCATCGAAAGGAACGGGCCAAGTTACG
>Ga0007758_10063433_pt1 | contig 9649 bp, 5 predicted proteins | sample LauGreFaBDMM15SD_FD_61641 | JGI IMG/M metagenome (GOLD analysis project Ga0007758, IMG submission 61641) | Metatranscriptome of freshwater lake microbial communities from Lake Michigan, USA - Fa13.BD.MM15.SD (Metagenome Metatranscriptome) | ecosystem: Environmental > Aquatic > Freshwater > Lake ... | reverse complement strand
TTAAATTTGGCGATCGATTGTGATGCGGCAGGTATTTGGGAAAAGTATGGTGTTCGGATTATTGGCGTAGATATAGCGGCGATTGAAACGACGGAGGATCGCGAGAAGTTCCGATTGAAAATGATTGAGATTGGCGTTGGGGTTTGTAAGGGTCGTACGGCTCGTTCATTTCTGGAAGGAAAGGAGATCGCACAAGAAACGGGATTCCCTTTGGTCATTCGTCCATCTTTTACCTTAGGGGGTACAGGGGGTGGTTTTGTTCATGAAGCCAAGGACTTTGACGCAGCATTAAATAAAGGTTTACACGCTTCCCCTACGCATGAGGTGTTGGTGGAACAATCCATCATGGGTTGGAAAGAATATGAATTAGAATTGCTTCGGGATCACATCGGTAATGTCGTCATTATTTGCACGATTGAGAATTTTGATCCGATGGGAATTCATACGGGAGATTCTATCACGGTGGCTCCTGCGATGACTTTGCCAGATACCATTTACCAACGAATGAGAGACACGGCTATCAAGATGATGAATGCCATAGGTACTTTCGCGGGGGGATGTAATGTCCAGTTTTCTTTAAATCCTGATACGGATGAAATTATAGCGATCGAAGTAAACCCAAGGGTTTCTAGATCTTCTGCTTTGGCCTCTAAAGCTACGGGCTATCCGATAGCCAAAATTGCGGCCAAAATGGCCATTGGGTATAATTTGGATGAGTTGACCAATGCGATTACAGGAACGACCTCAGCGTATTTTGAGCCTGCCTTGGATTATGTGATTGTCAAAGTGCCAAGATGGAATTTTGATAAGTTTAAAGGAGCAGATCGCACGCTTGGTTTGCAAATGAAATCGGTGGGTGAAACCATGGGTATTGGGCGTAATTTCCAGGAGGCGCTTCAGAAAGCATGTCAATCCTTAGAGATTAAGCGAAATGGGATGGGAGCGGATGGAAAGGAATTGCGCGATCAGGATGCGATTATGCATTCATTAGCCAATCCTTCTTGGAATCGCTTGTTCCATATTTATGATGCCTTCAAAATGGGCATTTCATTTAAGACGATTCAGCAATTAACTAAAATCGACAAGTGGTTTTTGAATCAAATTGAGGATTTAGTTCGTGTGGAAAAAGAAATAGAGAAGTACTCGGTGCATAATATCCCCAAGATTTTACTCGAGGAAGCGAAGCATAAAGGTTTTGCGGATCGCCAAATTGCACACACATTACGTTGTTTAGAATCAGAGGTTTATGATAAGCGAAATAGCTTAGGCATTAAGCGCATCTATAAATGTGTGGATACCTGTGCCGCTGAATTTGAAGCAAAGACGCCTTATTATTATTCTACTTTTGGACAGGAAGGTGCGGATGTTTTGGATAATGAATCCGTTGTATCAACGAAGAAAAAGGTGGTTGTTTTGGGTTCGGGGCCCAACCGGATTGGTCAAGGAATCGAATTTGACTATTCTTGTGTGCATGGGGTATTAGCAGCCAAAGAAGCTGGTTATGAGACCATTATGATAAATTCAAATCCTGAGACGGTGTCAACGGACTTTGATATAGCTGATAAATTGTATTTTGAACCCGTATTTTGGGAGCATGTGTATGACATCATTCAGCATGAAAAACCTGAGGGTGTTATTGTCCAATTAGGGGGTCAAACGGCCCTGAAATTAGCCGAGAAGCTATCAAAATATGGCATTAAAATTTTAGGTACTTCTTTTGAGGCTTTGGATTTAGCGGAAGACCGAGGAGCTTTCTCCAGTCTATTGAAAGATTTAAATATTCCTTATCCAAGGTTTGGCGTTTGTGAAGATGCGGATAATGCAGCCGCACTTGGCCGCGAATTAGGCTACCCTTTATTGGTCCGCCCATCCTATGTTTTGGGTGGTCAGTCCATGAAAATTGTGATTAATGAGCAGGAATTGGAGCAACATGTCGTTGATATTTTACGCGATATTCCGGGCAACAAAATCTTGTTGGATCATTTCTTAGAAAACGCGATTGAGGCGGAGGCGGATGCCATTTGTGATGGGGAAGATGTCTACATCATCGGTTTAATGGAGCACATTGAGCCTGCAGGAATACATTCAGGAGATTCTCATTCAGTGTTACCTCCTTTTGATTTGTCGGATCATGTGATTAAGCAAATTGAAGATCACACGCGCAAGATTGCGGTGGCACTGAAGACTAAAGGTTTATTGAATATTCAATTTGCCGTTAAAGATGAATTGGTCTATATCATCGAAGCGAACCCACGTGCCTCTAGGACCGTGCCATTTATTTGCAAGGCATACCAAGAACCTTATGTCAATTATGCGACGAAGGTGATGTTGGGCGATAAGAAGGTGAAAGATTTCAATTTTAACCCGGTTAAAAAGGGATATGCGATTAAGATTCCTGTGTTTTCTTTCTCGAAATTCCCTAATGTCAATATGGAGTTGGGGCCTGAAATGAAATCAACAGGAGAGGCGATTTATTTCATTGATGATTTGAAAGATGATTTCTTTCGCAAGGTGTATGGAGAACGAAATTTATATTTAAGCCGTTAAGTAATCATGTTAAAAGTACTCGCTTTTGGATTGGTGTTTTACTATGTAATTTGGCCTTTGTTGCGATTCCTGTTTAAGGGATTTATCATCACGCAGGTGCATAGAAAGATGTCGGAGCAAGATATTCGTTCCAAACAAGCCGCTTCACAAGCGCGTAGGGAAGGGTCGATTGACGTGGATTATGTTCCGCCTACAGGAAAGAAATCGGGTAAAAAACCGAAGGCCGACGATGGAGATTATGTGCCTTATGAAGAAATTAAAGACTAGTAAATGTTAAGAGGAATTGTTTGTTATTTCTTGTTGGTATTTTGTTTGTTAACGAAAGATGGAATTTCGTTAGCCTTTGATGTTTTAGTTGAAAAGAATACCATTTCTTTAGAGATGAATTTTGAAGATTCATTTGAAGAAGATGGATGTAATGATTTTTTTGCGAATGAAGATTTTGGTTCGGATTTAGACCAAAATAATATTGATGGTTTTGCTGATAAATCTATTAACGATCAGTATAAACAATCCACTTTACATGTGCTCCTAGAGCAAGAGAGTCCCCCTCCTCGCACGGCGTAATTCCGCGTGCATTATTGAAACAAAATCATAAAATCTTCTTGTCATCCATGCGTTTTGCGCATAGAAAATTAATTGCTAAGAAAACATACGCTTTGGCGTCCATGTTTATCTCAATGGTTTTTGTGGTCTATAGCCAAGAAAAAACTATAAAAATCAGATAAACAGAAAATTGAAAGATAAAGTATTGATTGAAAAACGGGTAGAAATAAAAGAAAAGAAGCCTGTCAATCAAACTCCCAAGTACCAAGAATACAAACCCAATATAGAATGGGTGGATACATTTAAAACACAAACCCCTTCCTACAAGCAACATGGAGGAAGGCCTAACTAAGTAGAAATGAAAAAATACCTATTCGGATTAATACTTTTAACAGCCTGTACGGCCAAAAAAGAGGAGCTAGTCGAAGTTCAAACATTGGAAGTTTCTTCCCCCATTTCATTAGACACGACCATTCATCAGGAATTTGTGGCTGATATACATGCTGTCCAAAACGTAGAAATTAGAGCCAAGGTGAAAGGCTATTTGGACCGTATTTTGGTGGACGAAGGCAAACAAGTCAAAAGAGGGCAGATTATGTTTACGATCAATAGTCAAGAATATGTGGCTGATCTAGCCCGAGCAAAAGCGGTTTTAAGCCAGGCATCTGCTGAATTAAAAGCAGAGGAATTGACTTTGGTAAATACCCGCTTATTGGTAGACAAAAATGTGATTTCAAAAAACCAATTAGCCATATCGCTTGCCAAAGTGGATGGACTGAAAGCAAAACGCGAAGAAGCGCTAGCACATGTAAGAGCTGCCGAATTGAAAGTAGAACATTCCAATATTCGTGCACCATTTGAGGGTATCGTTGACCGATTGCCTTTTAAACGCGGAACTTTGGTCGACGAAGGAACTTTGTTAACAACGCTATCAGACAATCACAATGTCTTTGCTTATTTCAATGTGTCCGAACAGGAATACCTTGCTTTTAGTGAACAAGACGGAGTAAATAAATCGGCATCGGTGGATTTAGTGTTGGCCAATGGGGAAACCTATCCAGAAAAAGGTTTAGTGGAAACCATTGAAGGGGAGTTCGATAAAAATACTGGAAACATTGCCTTTCGTGCCCGTTTCGGAAATCCGAATAAACTTCTGCGCCATGGGGCATCAGGAAAAGTACAATTGCCTAAAAAAGTAACGGGCTACTGGGCAGTTCCTCAAAAATCTGTTTTTGAGATTCAAGAAAAGAGCTACGTTTTTGTGAAAGGTGTAGACGGTGTTGTTAAGATGAAAAGTATCGTACCTGACTTACGCATTCCTCATTTTTACTTAGTTAAAAATGGATTTTCATCCAAGGATACGGTTTTAATTGAGGGCATTCAGCTCGTGAAGCAAGGCCAAAAAATCATGTCGACCTTCAAGCCGATGCGCCAATTATTAACGGAATATAAAACATTGTAATATGGTACAACAATTCATCACACGACCGGTATTGTCGATCGTTGTATCGATCTTTATCGTGATTTTAGGGGTGATTGCCATGCAGCAATTGCCCATTACGCAATTCCCAGATATTGTTCCTCCTGCCGTAACTGTGACCACAAAATATACAGGTGCGAATGCCGAGGTATGCGCTAAAGCCGTAGTCACCCCGCTCGAACGTGCTATCAATGGAGTAGCTGGAATGACCTATATGACGTCTGTTTCAGGAAACGACGGAACGAGTATTATTCAGGTATATTTTGAAGTAGGAACCGACCCGGATGTGGCGGCGGTCAACGTGCAAACGCGGGTTCAAACCGTACTCGATGAATTACCCGAAGAGGTTATCAAAGCAGGGGTAATCACCGAGAAAGAGGTGAATAGTATGTTGTTGTATGTGAACCTCTTGAGTGAGGATAAAGACATCGATGAGAAGTTTATTTATAATTTTGCAGACATTAACGTGCTTCCTGAATTAAAAAGAATTGATGGGGTTGGGTTTGCGGACATCATGGGCCAAAGAGAATATGCGATGCGTATCTGGTTGCATCCAGATCGTTTATTTGCTTATAAACTCTCCGCAGAAGATGTTATTCAAGCCTTGCGCAATCAAAATGTGGAGGCCGCTCCCGGGAAAATTGGCGAAAGCTCAGGTAAACATCCGCAGGCATTACAATATGTCATGCGTTATACGGGGAAGTTTACTCAAGTGGCTGAATATGAAAACCTAGTCATTAAGGCAACTGAGACAGGCCAAATTTTACGCTTGAAAGATTTGGCTGATGTGGAATTTGGATCGCTAGATTACGATGTACTTTCGAAAGAAAATGGCCGGCCCTCTGCTGCCATTTTATTAAAGCAAAGACCGGGTTCAAATGCGGCAGAAGTAATTGAAAATGTTAAAAAGCGATTAGCTGAATTGAAAACGACCACTTTTCCTCCAGGTATGGGTTTCACTATTTCGTACGACGTTTCCCGTTTCTTGGATGCATCCATTCACGAAGTTATCAAGACTTTATTAGAAGCATTTCTGCTCGTAGCACTCGTGGTTTTTATCTTCTTGCAAGATTGGCGCGCTACGTTGGTTCCCATTATTGCCGTGCCCGTTTCCTTAGTTGGAACCTTCACTTTTATGCTCGGTTTTGGTTTTTCAATTAATTTATTGACTTTATTTTCTTTGGTTTTAGCCATTGGAATTGTTGTCGATAATGCGATTGTGGTCGTGGAGGCGGTTCATGCCAAAATGGAAGAAAAAGACATGCCTGTTTTAGCTGCGACCCAAGAGGCGATGCACGAAATTTCAGGGGCAATTTTAGCGATTACCTTAGTGATGGGGGCGGTGTTTGTTCCGGTTGCTTTTCTTTCAGGGCCGATAGGTGTGTTTTTCCGACAGTTCTCAGTGACCATGGCCATTTCCATTGCTTTGTCAGGTTTGACGGCATTGACTTTAACTCCCGCATTATGCGTGTTATTATTGAAAAAGCCAGAACATAACCAAAAGAATTGGATAGGCAAATTCTTTCATGCCTTCAATCATCGTTACGATCAAATCGCACAAAAATACTTGGTTTTGGTAGGCGCTTTGATCAGTAAACGAATTTTGATGTGGTTAATTTTGCTTGGTTCCGTCGTTGGAACAGTGGTTTTATCGGGCATCGTCCCGAGTGGATTTATTCCTTCTGAAGATCAAGGAACTTTATATGTCAATGCGACAACGCCGGCTGGAGCGACCTTGGAAAGGACGGAGCGTGTGATGGACCAAGTATTTAAATCGATCAAAGGAGTAGATGCCATTGAGTCTTTTTCAACATTGGCCGGATATAGTTTATTGACCGATGGTTCCGGAGCTTCGTATGGAACAGGGATTATCACCTTGAAACCTTGGGAAGAGCGTAAGGAAACGGTGGATGAGTTAACCGAGATTATTCGAAAAAAGACGAACGGCATTAAGGGTGCAAGTATTCAATTTTTCCCACCGCCGGCCGTTCCAGGTTTTGGAAATGCCTCAGGTTTTGAGTTCCGTATTCAGGATCGAACGGGTTCGGGGGATTTACAGAAGTTGGCTGGCGTAGCGAATGAGTTTGCTAAGAAATTAAATGAGGTTCCTGAGATTCAAAATACGTTCTCGAGTTTTGACCCATCCTTTCCACAATATATGTTGGAAGTAGACCAAGAAGCCGCTGCGCAGAAAGGGGTAAATGTATTGCCGGCGATGGATAACCTTCAGACGTTGTTGGGTAGTTTTTATGCCACGAACTTCATTCGCTTTGGCCAAATGTACAAAGTAATGGTTCAGGTAGATCCGCGTTACCGGGCTCATCCAGATGATGTGTTGAAGTTTTACGCCAAAAATAAAGCTGGTGAAATGGTTCCTTATTCATCTTTCGTCAAGATGAAGCGTGTCTATGGACCGGAGCAATTTACGCGTTATAACATGTTTACGTCTGCGATGGTGAATGGCGAACCGGCACCAGGCTTCTCTTCAGGAGCTGTTTTGGATATCATAAGGGCTGAGGCATTAAAAAGTTTACCGCGTGGCTACACACTTGAGTGGTCAGGTATGACGCGTGAAGAGGATTTAGCAGGGAATCAAGCAATTTTCATTTTTGCGATCTGTCTGCTATTCGTGTATTTATTGTTGGCCGCGCAATATGAATCCTTCTTGTTGCCATTCCCTGTATTATTATTCCTTCCTATGGGAGCTATGGGTACCTATGCCTTCTTGTATTTATTCGGCTTGCAAAACAATATTTATGCCCAAGTGGCGCTGGTGATGTTGATCGGTTTGTTAGGAAAAAATGCCATTTTGATTGTGGAGTTTGCGATTGCCAAACAAAAGGAAGGAGCCACGATCATAGATGCTGCTAAGGAAGGCGCTTTCTCCCGTTTGCGACCTATTTTGATGACGTCTTTTGCCTTCGTAGCAGGATTAATTCCGCTAATGCTGGCATCTGGAGCGGGTGCGATTGGAAATAGGACGATTGGTACTGCCTCTGCTGGCGGAATGATTTTAGGTACGGCAGGAGGTTTATTGGTAATTCCGGGCTTGTATGTGGTATTCGCATCGCTCTCGGCTAAAATGTCTAAAAATGAAAAATAATTATATCACAATATTGATAGCGTTGAGTTTGTCGTCTTGTACGTCAAGCATTTTGAAAGAGCAACTTAAAATAAATGCTGAAATTGAAACTTATCGAGTTTCGAAAGAAAACCCCTCAGTTTCAGATGTACAAGAGTGTTGGAAGCGGGATACCTTGTTATTGCAATTAATAGATTCAGTTTTGATTCGAAGCAATGATATCAAGATCGGCTTTTTAGAAGTTGCGATGCAAAAGGCTGATTTTGGTTACCAAAGAGGTTTAAGAAAACCTACCGTCAGTGGATTAATACAGCCCAGTTTGAGGCGATTTGGAAAATATACGATGGATGCCGTTGGAAATTACGATACCAAGTTTTCAACCAATATCACTAAGGAACAAATCATTCCAGAAAATTTACCTGATTTTCAAGTCGGCTTACAATCAAGTTGGGAACTGGATATTTGGGGGAAGTTAGCCAAACGAAAGAAGGCGAGTGCTCTTCGTTACATCGCCTCAGAATCAGGACAGCAATGGATCATAACCTCCATCGTGGCTGAAGTGGCGAGTTCCTATGGCCAGTTGATCGCATTAGATAAAGAGTTGGACATCTTAAAATCCAACATTGAAATCCAGCGAAAGGTCTTCGAATTGGTACAAGTGCAAAAGGAAGCCGGTGCGGTGAATGAATCTGCGGTTCAGCAGTTAGAAGCTCAATGGTTAAACTCGCGGGCACAAGAAGGAGATGTGCTCCAACAAATTATTAGTCTAGAAAATGCGATTCGTCTTTTCTTAAACAAACCCAATGCCCCTATTTTACGATCCAAATTTCCTTTTCAATGCGCGCTGGACAGTAGTTTATTTGCTCGGGTAAAAATAGATCAATTAGAGAATAGGCCCGATATTAAGCAGGCAAAATTGAATTTAATGGCTGCCTTTGAAACCAAGGAGAGTGCAGTTTTAGCACTGAAGCCTTCTGTTGTTCTATCAGGGATATTAGGCGTGCAAGGATTTCTGCCTGCTTATTTGTTTCAACTTCCATCTTCTATGGCTTATCAATTAATTGGCGGAATCACGAGCCCTTGGTTGAATCGCTATGCCCTAACTGCCGATATTTTGCGATCCGAATCACACTGGAAGTCGCAAGATTTAGCCTATCAAAATATTCTCGTGAAGGGATATCTGGAATGGGATACTCAGGTCAAGTCATTGGCCTATTTGCAAAAACAACAACAACTGAAGCAACGGGAAGTACTATTGACAAAGGGAGCCATAAATACGGTAGGGACCCTCTTTTTAACGGCTAATGCAAGTTATTTAGAAGTATTGACCGCGCAACAAAATGCGTTAAGATCAGAATTAGAGTTATTAGAAATATCTCGAAATCAGTGGATGCGCGCGATTAACTTGTACCGTGTTTTAGGAGGAGGCTGGTAGCACTAGACTTGCTATCACTTTCGGAAAATCTCGATGCTCTAACACTTGTCCTTTTTTGGCAACATCTTCTGGGGTGTCGCTTGGATCTACGGCGAAGGAACTTTGAAAAATAATACCACCCTCATCGTAATGTTCATTTACGAAATGGATCGTTATGCCAGATTCTTTCTCTCCCGCTTCCACAACAGCCTCATGCACGAAATGACCATACATTCCTTTACCGCCAAATTTGGGCAACAATGCTGGGTGTAAATTGACAATTCTTTGTGGATAGGCTTGGATAAAATCGCTAGGAATCAGCCATAAAAAGCCGGCTAAAATGACCCAATCGGTGTTCAGTGATTGAATTTTTTTCAACAAGGTTCCATCTTTATATTCAGCTCTATTGAAAACAGTGCAGGGAATAGCTAACCTTTCTGCCCGTGAAATAACACCAGCTTCTGGATTGTTTGAAAAGATATGCGTGATTAAAACCTCTGTGGAATCCTTAAAATATTCAAAAATTTTTTCGGCGTTTGAGCCAGAACCAGAGGCGAAAATGACTAAATTTTTCAAGGGG
>Ga0007758_10054088_pt1 | contig 9854 bp, 9 predicted proteins | sample LauGreFaBDMM15SD_FD_61641 | JGI IMG/M metagenome (GOLD analysis project Ga0007758, IMG submission 61641) | Metatranscriptome of freshwater lake microbial communities from Lake Michigan, USA - Fa13.BD.MM15.SD (Metagenome Metatranscriptome) | ecosystem: Environmental > Aquatic > Freshwater > Lake ... | reverse complement strand
CTTAAGGTAAATAATAGGGTTTGAACCTACAATCCTCAAATTCACAGCTTGATGCTTTTACCAATTAAGCTATATCTACCTATAAATAATACTAATATTTTAAGTTTAAAACAATCAAAAATAAAACATGTTTTACACTAATAGATAAAAGACGTTAATGGAATTAAAAAAACTACAATAGAAACACAAATATAAGAAACATAATCTAAGATAGAACCTGTTTGGTAAGTTAAAAGCTTCAGAGAGATCTGATTAAAACTTTTAACAATCCCAGAAGGCCCAAATTTTTCTAGTAAACCACGATCTATACTTTTGTAACAAGTATGTAAACATAAATATAAAAGTTGCTGACCTATAACTTCATTATAAATGCGATCTACGTACCATTTTTTATTAAAAAAAGAATACAGTATTTTAAACATATCAAGATTTTTTAATAAAAAAATTTTTGATAAATAAAAAGTATATAACAAGTAAGAACACGTAAAACCTAAAATAGTAACCAAAAGTGGAAGCAGTTTAAAAAATATATTTATAAACTCTATATCTAAAATTAAGTAATTATGAGGTAGTACAAAAAGAGAAGCTCCCCAAAAATGAGTTCCAAAACCTATAAAAATGTCTTTTGTTAAAAAACCAATTAAAACACTAGCTATAGATAAGAGAAATAGTGGCAAACCCATTTTCCACGACGCTTCATGAGCATGTAAGTATAAAAACTTGTTTCCATTAGGATTAGATAAAAAAACTAAAAAAAGAAGACGTGTAGAATAAAAAGAGGTTACAAAAGCGGCGAAGCAACCTAAAAAATAACAAAAATGACCTTCAATTGTATACTTTGAGTAACTAATTTCTAAAATGACATCTTTAGAAAAAAATCCTGATAAAAACGGAAATCCAATTAAAGCTAAAGACCCCACTAAAGTCATAGAATAAGAAAAAGGCAAAAGATTTTTTAATCCACCTAGATTTCTCATGTCTTGTTCATCACCTGCAGCATGAATTACGGAACCTGCAGACAAAAAAAGTAAGGCTTTAAAAAATGCGTGGTTTGATAAATGAAAAATGCCTACATCGTAGCTAGATAAACCGCAAGCAAACATCATATATCCTAATTGACTACACGTAGAATAAGCAATAACTTTTTTCATATCATTTTGAAATAAACCTGTAGTTGCCGCAAAAAATGCAGTACAAGAACCCAAAAAACAAATTAAATTTAAAATAAAAGAAGAAAATTCAAAAATATAAGAACAGCGCGAAACTAGAAAAACACCTGCGGTAACCATGGTAGCCGCGTGTATTAGAGCAGAGACAGGTGTAGGTCCTTCCATAGCGTCAGGTAACCAAGTATGCAAACCCAACTGAGCCGATTTTCCCACTGCACCAAAAAAAATAAATAAACAAATTAAATCAATAATTGGAAGTTTTATACCCACTAGTTGAAGCTCAAAACCTACTAATAAGGGCGATAAAGAAAAAACAATGTCGTAGTTAAGTGTGTTAAAAATAAAGAATAAAAAGAAGATAGCAAGCAGCAAAAAAAAGTCACCAACTCTGTTAATTAACATAGCTTTAATAGCAGATTTGTTAGCCTGAATTCTTGTAAACCAAAAGTTTATTAACAAGTAAGAAGAAAGACCAACACCTTCCCATCCGACAAACATCTGAATAAAGTTATTTGCAGTAACTAGAATTAACATAAACAAAGTGAACAAAGATAAATACGACATAAATCGAGTTTTATGTGGATCATTTTCCATATATTCAACAGAGTATAAATGCACAAGAGTAGAAATAAAAGTTACAATAACTAACATGACACAAGTTAAACTGTCAAAACAAAATGACCATTCTAAAAATAACGAATCAGAAAAAAGCCAAGGTGTTAAGTGAACTATAACTGTTTGAGCAGAACATAAATTAATATAACAAACAGTTACTGAGAATAAAAAAGATAAAAAAGTACAGAATGTAGTGACAAAACCAACGCCTAGAGAAAGCCAACGCCCTGTTAAAATACCAAATAAAAACCCTATTAATGGAAATAAAACAATTAAAAGATACATACCAACAGTAGTTTATAGTAAATTTTGTATGATTAATTTAGAATTTTTAGAACCCAAAACATTTTTTAAAACTAAGTTAACTCTAAAAAAGTTTTCTGTATCAAAATCTAAGGTATTAGAATTAAATACAAATGCCATAGGTAATATAAAATTTATAGAAACGTTAGGTGTTAAACTAGTCTTTTTAATAGAATTTAAATATTGTTTAAATTGTCTGGTGTTAATGCAGTTATATAAGAAAAAATCTATATCAGATTTTTTGGTTAAAACAACTTTAAAATTAGAATCAAACTGCTCAACTTTTTCTTTTTTACCGGAAATTAAACTAAAAGTTAGTAAAGGAAAAACAGAAAAATTTGAATATAATAAATAAAAAGCATCTGTAGGGGTTAATTTTTCAATTGTTGAAATAGAGTTTGTAAATTGATTTAACGAAAAACTAATAGTAATCTTTACCACGGTAGGCTTTTCAAAAATACTACTAAGACAGTACTTAGTTATAAAATCATTTTTTAAATAATAATTACTAGATTGAAAAATACGTTTTGTCATAACAAAATAAGCTATAATTTAAAAAGATTCAAATAGAATATTTAAACAAACCATATGTGAAAAGGACAACACAACGTTTGGATTTAAACCAACAACAACAATTAAAACAAAAAGAGGTAACAAAATTAAAAACTCTTTTAAATTTAAATCTAAAAACTTTACAGTGTATATATTTTTTAAATTCCCAAATAATATTTTGTTACAAAGCCATAAAGAGTATGCCCCACAAAAAATAACTCCTAAGCAAGAAATAGTACCGGCAGTGCTATTAAATTTAAAAATACCTAGTAAGAGCATTAGTTCTCCTATAAAACTACTTGTTCCAGGTAAAGCAATATTGGCCATAGTAAATATTAAAAAAAAAGAAGAATATAAGGGCATAAAGTGTACAAGACCCCCGTAATACTGCAAAAATCTTGAATGATACCTGTCGTAAAGAATTCCTATCAAAAAAAACAGCCCACCGGATACAAAACCATGACTAATACTTTGCAAGATTGAGCCTTCTATTCCTATTAAATTAAAACTAAAAATACCTAAAACAATAAGATTCATGTGCGCAATAGAAGAATAAGCAATTATTCTTTTTAAATCAGTTTGTCTAATAGCACAGAAGGAAGCAGAAACAATTCCAATAAGAGAAAAAATATAAACTAAAGGAGAAAAGTATAAACTAGCGTAAGGAAAAAGCACTAAACTGTACCTTAAAAAGCCGTAAACACCAAGTTTTAAAAGTATTCCTGCTAAAAGAACTGAACCCACAGTTGGAGCTTCTACATGAGCTTCTGGAAGCCAAATATGTAAAGGAAACACTGGTATTTTTGAGGCAAAAGATAAAAAAAAAGCTGCCCACAAAATTTTTTGTTCATTTAAACTTATTTTTATATATGACAAGTACTCAATGTTACAAGTACCTACATAAACATAAATGTAAAAAATTCCTATTAACAACAAAATAGAACCGCATAGAGTGTAAAAGAAAAATAAATACAACGCTCTTATTTTTCTTTCACGAGAACCCCAAATTCCTATAATTAAAAACATTGGAATTAGAATAGCTTCAAAAAACATGTAAAAAACAACTAGATCTAATATAGAAAAAATGATTAGTAAAAAAAGTTCAATAATTAAAAGTAAAATTGAATAATATTTATAAGAGTTATCATTTAAAATAAATATTAAAGAAAGAAAAACTAGAAGACTACTAAGTGAAAAAAACAGCAAAGAAAGACCATCTATCGCAAAATTTAAAGAAATATTAACTATAAAAAAATTAATATTAATTAAAAGTTCTTGCTGGTAGACACTGTTAGTAAAATCAAAATCTATAAATAAAATAGAAGACAAAATTAAAACACTTCCAGAGATAATTAATGAAAAAAACTTTACAAAGGTTTTATTTTTAAAATCAACAAAAAATAAAAATGGTATCCCCAAAAGTAATACAAAATAGATGGACGCTAGTATCATAAATATTTAAATTTAAAAGGTATAGTTATCTATCAATTTCACCAAACACTATATCTTGTGTTCCTATAATAGTAACAACATCAGCAACCATATGACCTACCGACATAAAACTTAAAGCTTGAAGATGTCCAAAACCTGGAGCTTTTATTTTACATCGATAGGGTTTTTCCGTTCCATTAGACAACAAATAAACCCCAAACTCTCCTTTTGGCGCTTCAGTAGCAGTATAAGTTTCTCCAACAGAAACAGAGTAACCCTCGCTATAGTACTTAAAATGATGAATAACAGATTCCATAGAATTTTTTATTTCTACTCTAGAGGGCGATACTTGTTTAGATGTATTAGATTTAACAGGGCCCTCTTTAATAACACTTAAACACTGCTCAATTATATTTAAAGATTGCCGCATTTCTTCAACCCGAATTATATAACGATCATAGCAATCTCCCGAGTTTCCAACAGGTATTTTAAATTTAAATGCAGAATAAATTTCGTAGGGTTGAGATTTTCGCAAATCCCAAGGAATTCCAGAACCTCGTAACATAACTCCACTAAACCCCCACTCTATTGCATCTTTTGATGAAACTACTCCAATATCAACAAGTCGTTCTTTCCATATTCGGTTTGAAGTTAACATTTCTTCAATTTCATCAATACGAGTATTAAATTGAAAAACAAATAAATAAAGATCATCTAAAAACCCTAGAGGAAGATCTGCGTATAAACCACCAGGTCGTATATAAGCTGCATGCATTCTTGCACCAGAAACTCGTTCATAAAACTCCATAAGTTTCTCTCTTTCTTCAAATGCCCATAAAAACGGTGTCATAGCACCAACATCCATAGCATGACACCCTACAGCCAGCAAATGATTTAGAATTCTTGTAATTTCTAAAAAAAGAACCCTAATAACCTTTGCTCGATAAGGAACTGTTAAATCTGAAAGTGTCTCAACCGCCAAAGAGTATGTATGCTCTTGAGCCATCATAGAAACATAATCAAGCCTATCAAAGTAAGGTAAGGCTTGCAAGAAATTTTTATTTTCAATTAATTTTTCGGTACCTCTATGCAATAGTCCTATATGTGGATCTGCTTTTTCAACAATTTCTCCAGACAATTCTAATATTAAGCGTAAAACGCCATGCGCAGCAGGATGCTGCGGCCCGAAATTAATTGTAAAGTTTTTTACACTTTTTGTCAGCTCTTTTTTTTTTAATTTCATACAACTTATATACTAGATTCAGAGTTAAAAAGACGGTGCTCTTGCGATAATTCAACCAAATTAGAAACAACTCTTTTTTTGTTTGAGTTATAACTTAACTCAAAGTATCCGGACAACGGAAAATCTTTTCGCATAGGAAAGCCTTCAAATCCATAATCAGTTAAAATGCGACGAAGGTCGAAGTTTTGGTTGAAAAAAATTCCAAAAAAGTCCCAAATTTCACGTTCCCACCAATTTGCATTAAGAAAAATGCTGGTGATAGAGGCCATAAGTTGACCTTCTTTTAAAAAAGTTTTAACTCGAATTCTCTGATTGAAGTCTATACTAATTAAATCATAGACAACAGCAAAGCGATAATTAGAAGAATTAAAATCGACTCCGGAAACACAAGAAAGTAATGTATATCGATAATTAATATGATTTTTTAAACATTGAATTGAAAAAAAAAGATGGGTAGACAAAACTACTATTATGGATTCAGATTTTTGAATTGAAAAAAGAATAAAAGGAAAAACAAAACCTTTATTTAAAATTAATTGTAAAGTCATAATTAAAATTTAAAAAAGAGAAGATGTTAAAAGCATATAAAGTGACAAAAAATATATTTCATTAGGGAAAAAAAAAATTAGAATAAGCACTGTTAATAAAATAGAAACTAGAAAGTAAACGGTGGTTATTACTTTAGAGTTAAAAACAACATAAAAACCTGAAACTCTACTATATATTTTAGGTTCAAAAAAAGTTATTTTAAGAACTCGTAAGTAATAAAACATGGACAAAGAACTTATTATTAAAATGAGTATTGCTGGCAAAACTTTAGAAGAAAAAACTACTTCAATAAGTATAAATGCTTTTGATAAAAATCCAGTTAAAGGCGGTATACCTCCTAGTGAAAAAAAAACTAAAAGTACAATTAACGACAAAGTTTTATTGTAACCAAAAAAACCAGAAAAATGTGTAATGAGCAAAGATTCATTACATATTTTAAAAAGTGTATTTGAATTATAATAGCATATTACTATAAAACTCCATAGTATAATAGAAGTTAAAGTATAAACTATGACAAAAAAAAAAGATTTAGAAAACCCTTCAATGTTTAACAAAGATAAAGAACAAATAATAAAACCTACTTGAGCAATTGAACTATAAATTACAAGTCTTTTAATTCTTAACTGTTTTAAAGCAAATATTGCCCCCCAAAAACAAGAAAAAATACCCACATAAAATAATGCAGTTTTAAAATTAGAAAAGTTAAAGCTCAAACAGTGTATCCATTTTATCAAAAAATATAAAATTGAAATCTTAGGCATTACAGAAAATATAATTGTGGAAAATAAAGGAGAGCCCTCATAAACGTCCGGAGCCCAAAAATGAAAAGGTGCACAAACAATTTTAAACAATAAAGTAGATGTTAAGCAAATAAAACTAAAATAGATTATGTAGTTAAATTGCGAACTTAATAAATTAAAAGGTTCGAAAAACAAAATACTTAGGTTGTTTAAGTTTAAAGTTCCTAAACAACCATATAAAATTGAAGAGCCCAATAAAAAAATGGCAGACATAAAAGATCCAGAAATAAAATACTTTAATCCAGATTCAATAGAAAACGACGAATCTTTTTTAGAAGAAGAGAGTACGTAAAAACAAATAGATTGCATTTCTATGGATAAATAAAAAGAGATTAAATCGCATGAACTTATTACTAAGTACATGGAAAGTAAAGATAGCAGCATTATAGTTAAAAACTCAAAAAAATTTATCTTTTGAATTTTAAAAGAACAATATAAAGTATCGATAACAAATATAAAATATAAAGTTAAAAAGATTTTGACAATTTTTGAGCTATTATCATTAATAAAAACAAGATTAGAAAAACAAGCTAAAATTTTAGTCTTTAAAAGGATTACTAACAGACAACACCCAACAAAAACTATTTGAGTTGCAACTTCAAAATCTAGTACTGGAAAATTATACTTTAAGTTATTTATAATTTGAATTGTGTACAACACTTGCAAAAAAATAACAACAGATAAAAAAAGTTCGGGGAAATATGATTTAAGTAGGATGGAGTCCATTTTAAATTAATTAAAAATTTTTTTAAACTAAGAATATATATGGCAAAAACAGCTGCTTTCAATACTATAAGTTAAACATTGCCCTAAAAAGAGAAAAATTTAATAGAAGATTTGATAGTTATTTAATGACTATTGATACCCAAATAAATGTAAAGACTGTTATACTTTCTATGAGAATTGAACTCATGTTTTCACCGTGAAAGGGCGATGTCCTTTCCATTAGACGAAGAAAGTGTTTCTTTAATTATTAAGATTTTCTTAAAAAAGTTAAGAAGTTTTTTAGACTCAAAAAAGTATAACTGGAAACTGCTAAATTCTTTAAAATAAAAAGAATTAAAGTATAAAAAAGTAAAACCATAATTTTTTAATTTACAGTAGTTAATCTTTAAAAAAGTTACTACTAGAAATAGATTTTCTTTACATAAAATAAAGTTTTGAACTTGACTATCATAGTTAAAACTAAACAGTAAATCTGGAAGCTTAAGGTTATTTTTGCACAATCTTTTATATTTGTACTCTAAACCGAAAGTTAAATCAGAAATACAAAAAATAAAAAAAATAGAATTTAATTTTAAAAGTTTTTTAAGTAAACCTTGGTTAAGTGCTTTTTTTTTTAATTTCATTTTTTAAGTGCAATATTTGAAGGCTTATGTAAGGGGGGGTACTCTGCCCAATATTATTTAATAAACTTATCTAAGTCTCTTTCTTGACTTGTTTCTTTTGCCATTCCTTCTCTTAATAAATGGAGACACAAAAATAAATTTAAACGAAAAGCAGTTTTTTGCTTTTTTGTATCTAAAAAATTTAGTTGGCTTACGCTTACCTGAAACTTTTTGTCTTTTTAAAAAATTATAGATAACTGCTTTTTTAAGGATACAAAGCATTTTACTGGCTGAAAAAGCAGAAAACAAAAGTCTATTATTTTTAAAACTGACTGTTTTTAATGGACTACATTGTAAAAAGTTTTTAAATGTAAATTTAAAAATTTTTATCTTCTTAAAAAGGTAAAATTTGTAATGCCTTTTAGGTAGAAATCCAAGTAAACCCTGACTAAAAACTTTATATCCACCTTTAACTGGATAAATAATTATAGTTAGTTGAGGTTTTTTTAATAAATGTAATAATTTTAAAGAAGTTAAAAATATGGATAAAGTTTTTATTTTGGTTAAATAATTTTCTGAGAAAAAGAAAGATTTTAATTTTAAATTTTTAAGTTTATTATGAGAAAAATTTTTGTTTTTTAGGAAGGTATAATTGCCAACAATATTTTGCATTAAACCTTTAAGAGAATAAGAATTTTCTGTATCTAGTAGACAAACTGCGCCAAGAGAAACAAAAGCTGAATTGGGTTTAAAACGCTTTCTAACTAAATTTTTTGGAAAAATATTTTTAGAGAGTAAGGTCTTGTATTGAGTATCAGTTTTAAAAGAGTTAAAAAAAAAAGTGTTATAAGTCATATTAAGTTGTTACAATTTTAGTACGTATGGGCAACTTATTTTGAAGCGATAATAAAGATTTTATGGCTAAAACAGTATTGAAAGTCTCAATTTTACACAGCAAACAGCCTAACCCTATTCGACAACTCCAAAAGTTTATCGCACCTTTACCTTTTCCCATTCTAACTTCTAGAGGCTTTTTAGTTACAGGTACTTGAGGGTATTTAATAACTAAAACACTACCCTTCTTTTTTATAAATTTTTTTATCGTGAATTTTATAACTTTAAAATGGTTTGAACTTAAAATGCCAGTTTCTAACGAGATTAACTTAGTATTCCCGTAGCTTAAAGAATTAACAGAAACTATTTTTCGAAAATTTTTACCTTTATGTGATTTTTTGGGTTTTAAAATTTTTGGTTGATACATAAAATTTGTTAAAAAAGGTACTTAACGTTTTTTAATTGCTTAAAGAAAACTAACCCACAACTTAAAACCGAAGGTGCCGTAACGGGTATAGACGTGTACTTTAGCGTAGTCAACATTTTCTTTTATACACTGAACAGAGACAGAACCTACTTGAATGCGCTTAAACGTTGCTCTTGTTTTTCCCGAAATTTTTCCAGACACTATAAATTTAAAACCTTTAAAAATATGTTTTTTAGTTTTTAAAATAAACGTAAAATATGTTTTTAAAAAAAATAAAAAAGCACTATGTGCTCGTTTTTGTAAGTAACAAAAAATTAAACTTAGAAGTTGAAGAATAACTCTTAAGTTTGCACTTTTAACTAAGAATAAAAGACTTATCTTAATAAAATCAAAAAACAAATTAAAGTTTTTATTAAAGAGTTTTAACTTAAAAGATCTAAATTTTTTATATAATGTTACGAGCAGCTGTTTGTTCTTATATTGCAAACTTTTTAGTTTATTAAGAACAACAAGTTTAAACTTAATTTTTGTTATTTTTTGAATTTGTAAAACATTAAATAACTGTAAATTATGAATGTTGGTTTTTTTAAAATTTGATCTTAG
>Ga0007758_11360304_pt1 | contig 9880 bp, 1 predicted proteins | sample LauGreFaBDMM15SD_FD_61641 | JGI IMG/M metagenome (GOLD analysis project Ga0007758, IMG submission 61641) | Metatranscriptome of freshwater lake microbial communities from Lake Michigan, USA - Fa13.BD.MM15.SD (Metagenome Metatranscriptome) | ecosystem: Environmental > Aquatic > Freshwater > Lake ... | reverse complement strand
CAAATTCTGATAATCTCCAACACCAAATCCCATGAAAAATAAGTATAGCCTTGTGCGTTTACGCGCGTCCCGTCGTCGTTATATTCCCGGAATTCTTGCCACCGTGATTGCCATGGCTTTGGCGATGAAGCCAGCGCAAGCCGCCAGCGGATCATGGAATGTTGATACGGCAGGAAGCTGGGAAACCGCTGCTAACTGGAACCCCGCCGCGGTTCCTGGCACCGCAGCCGGTGATGCCGTCAATCTCCTTTTCAACATTTCTGCCGCCCGCACCGTCACCATCGGCACTGGCATCTCCGCCACCGTCGGCGACCTGAACATCGGTGACCCGACCGCCACCGTTTTCGCCTACACCCTCGCTGCAGGAGGCACTGGCTCGATCAGGTTGGATGGCGCTGCCGCAGCGGATGCGACAGTCGATTTTTCCGCAAACGTGGTCAACGTGATCAGCGCCCCGATCACCCTTGTCGACAACGGAGTCTTCCGCTCCAACGTCGCAACTCAACAGACCCTTAGCGGCATCATTTCCGGCACGGGCAAGACGCTCACCTTCAACAATGACCTCAACGGCACAGCCACTGCCGCCGCAAGCAACAACGGCCAGTTCGCCGTCAGCGCCGCCAACACCTACACAGGCGGCACCGCGATCTCCGATGTCCGGGTCAACGTCAACAACGCCGCCAGCCTCGGCACCGGCGCGGTCACTCTCACCGGCGCAGGACAGGTATACGTCTCCTCCGCAGTCACGCTCGCGAACAACTTCACCCTGAACAGCACCGGTTGGGTCGAAACAGCAGGCAACTTCGGCTCATTCCGCCTCGACGGAGGATCCATTTCAGGAACGGTTACCATGTCCCAGAACTCCATTCTGGGATCCAACAGCGGCACCGGCTCTCTTACAGGCGTCGTTTCAGGTGCCTTTGGCATCACCAAGGTCGGTGCTGGAGTTATCAGGCTCGCCCCGACTACAGGCAACAACACCTTCACCGGCGGGATTTCTATCAACGCCGGCGAACTCCGTGGCGAGGTTCCAGTCACCGCTGCCACCTACACTCCCTTCGGCACCGCCGCAGGAACAGTGACGGCAAATGCTGGCACCACGCTGCGCATCGCTACAGGCGGCACTACGAACGTCCTGACGATCGCAAACCCGATCAACCTGAACACGGCCACCCTCGCCCACGAGGACGGCAACTTTACCCTTAGCGGGGCCATGGTTCTGAACGGCAGTAACACCGTCACTGGCCGTTGGGCAAGCAAAAACCTCACCCTTTCCGGTACGATCAGCGGACCTGGTTCCATCGTCAAGACCAATTCGGGCGGCAATGACACCTTCCTTACGCTTTCCGGAAACAACACCTTCTTCGGCGGTATCACCGTCATTGATGGCACCGTCCGTGCCAACACCGCCACCGCCCTCGGCAGCGGCGTCTCTGTTCTCGTTCAGAACAACGAGAATCCGGCAGCCGCCAACACCAACGCACTGCAGATCTCCGGCGGATTTACCCATGGCACAGGAAAAACCCTCACGCTGCGCAACAATTCCACGTCCAACATCACATTCGCCAGAGCCGCACTCGATAACGTCTCCGGCAACAACACCTGGGCTGGCACTATCCTCCTCGATCAGGGCACCAACCAGACGCTTACGTCCACGTCTGGGCTTCTCACGATCTCCGGCAATGTCAACCAGTCGGCAACGCCTTCGACTTGCCTGTTTGTTCGGGGCAACGGCACCGGACTTGTTACTGGCAACTTGAACCTCGGCTCCGCGGCCATCTTCAAGACTGATGGTGGTACCTGGACCGTGAGCTCCACCGGCAATACCCACGGCAGCGTCACGGTCGCCAACGGGACTCTCGTCGCCGGAGCCACCAACGCTTTCCAGACCTCGAATGCGCTTGTGCTCGGCGAAGGCAATGGCAACAACGGCCGATTCAGCATCAACGATGGTTTCAGCCAGTCGTTCAGCTCGATTTCCAACAATGCCTCCACCACCGGCTCCCACACGATTGATGGCGCCGGCTCGCTCAACATTGGATCAGGTGGCATCATCCTGACCGTCAACGATGGCACCGCCGTTAACGACATCACCCTAGCCGCTCCGGTCATCGGTTCCGGCACACTCACCAAAGCGGGAGCAGGAAACCTCGTCTTCAACAGCACGACTGCGGGCCCCCTCCTTCTAAGCGCTGGAACCCTTAGCGGGACCGGCACCGCCGCGGCAATCACCACATCGACTGGCACCACAGTCGCGCCAGGGTCCACCACCACAGTCGGCACCCTCACCGCTTCCACCCTCTCACTCGTGGATGGCACGGTAGCCGTCAACCTCGGCAACACCGGCACCGACCTGATCAATGTCACCGCTGCAAGCGGCCTCACCCAGAGCGGCAGCACGGTGATCGCCGTCACTCCGAACGGTGCCATTAACACCGCCTCCACCTTCTACCCGATCTTCGCTTACTCCGGCACCGCTCCCTCAACCGCTGGATTCAGCCTCACTGGCTTACCGCCACGCGCGGCAGGAACTGTCACCGACAACGGCAGCGGACTTATCGGCATCACTGCCACCAATGACCGTGTGAAATGGACCGGCGGAACCAATACGACTTGGGACGTCAACACCACCGCCAACTGGCAGACAGTCGCTGGCGCAGCCGCCGTGGCCTATCTCCAGAACGACGACCTTCTCTTCGACGATTCTGGAACCAATACCTCGATCACCCTTGGAACCACGGTGACTCCGTCCGCTGTGGAGTTCAGCAACACCACCGCCGTCAGCTACACCCTCGCCGGAGCCGGAGTCCTTTCCGGGCCGATGAGCCTGAGCAAAACGGGAGACGGCACGGTCACCCTGAACGGTATTGCCGCCCACACCTACACTGGTGCCACCAACGTCAATTCTGGAACGCTTTCGATCAACACCGGTGCCTCCACCCTCAGCGGTACTAGCGGCATCGAAGTCGCCTCTGGTGCCTCGCTGCGCTTGTTCTCCAACAACGCCGCCAACTACACATTTAGCCGCAACTTCTCTGGTGCGGGCACCGTGGTTATCGACCCGAACGCCGGCGGCACAGCAGGCTCGCGTGAAGTAACCCTCTCCGGAACCAGCACTGGCTTCACGGGTGCCCTCCAGTTGACTCCTTCCGGCACATTGGCCGCCAATGGCAGCTTCCGTTTGCTTACCAGCCAGGCGGCCCTCGGCTCCAGCACGATCACCGTCAATGAACGCGCCCAGCTCTGGCCCAAAGAGAGCATCACCAACAACATCACAATCAGCGGATACGGCTACCAGGAACTTGGAGGCGGCACCGCAGCCGCAGCCGCCACCGGAGCAGACGCTAGTTCGCCTTCACTGCCCAGCGGAGTTTACGCCGGAAATAGCGGCATTGGTGCCATCCGCATGGATGCCACCACGATCTCGGGCAACATCATCCTCAACGGTGACGCCAAGATCATGCCCTACGGCGTCACCGGCATTCTCTCCGGCACCCTTTCCAACACCGCTTCTACTGATGACCTCGTGGTCGGCGGAGGTGGCTTAGGCAGCACCCTGGTCATCACCGGCGATGCAACAGCCTTGGAACGCATCTGGGTCAACGGCGGCGGTAGCACCGGCAGCAACGCCCTCGTCATCGGTAACAACACCGCCACTGGAACCCTCGGCTCCGACGACGTGATTCTCTACCAGGACGCGGCCGCAGGCGGCGTCCGCTTCCAGCGCACGGACGGCTACTCCCTGACCGCCGGCCAGGACATCATCGCCGCTCACAACGGTACTGCCACCAACCTCACCAAGGGCTTCGTTCACGTCAACACTACCGGCACCGGTCTCAGCGTCGGTGGCAGCGGAGCAAACCTGATCGACCTCTCAGACGGTACTAACGGCGGTGCCATCAACGTCGCCAACAACCTGACAGGTGCCATCCTCAACATCGGCTCCGGTTCCACCATTGAGACGGGCTACCTCGGCGTCGGTGAAGCCACCAGCATTGGTGGCAGCGTCAATCAAACCGGAGGCTCCGTGGCCATCAACGGGATCAGCTCCAACAATGCCAACAACCTCAGGATTGGCCACTGGGGAACGGAAAGTTCGACATACAGCATCAGCGGAGGTTCCATCAGCTTTAATGCGTCCGCTCCTGCATCCACGCCATCCTTGTTAGTCGCAGAACTCGGCGGGGGCATCTACGTCGGCATCGACGGCCAAGGCACCTTCAACCAGTCCGGCGGCACAGTCACGACCAACTGGGTCGTGCTCGATAACCGTACCGATACTGTGGCCGGAACCAACATGGCCACCGGCATCGACCAGTATAACCTCACAGGTGGCGTCCTAGAACTCAAGTCAGCCTTCGGCATCATCGGTCGTAACCTCACCACAATCGTCAACCTCGGGGGCGGCACGATCCGCAACACGGCGGCTGACAGCACCACTGTGGCGCTCAACAGCGTCATCAGCACCACCGCCTCTACGACCACCACGCTGGATACCGTCAACAGCACTCGGAAGTTCAGCCTGATGAACAATGTCACCGGCACTGGCACCCTCCTGCTTTCCGGCGGCGGCGCGCTGGATCTCAATCCGGACAGTAATACTAGCCGCACCGGCACCTCCACAGGCACCGGTACCCAGACGATCTCCGCGATCCTCGACGGCACCAGTGCGGTTACCAAAATTGGCACAGGAACGACTACCTTGAGCGCAGCGAACACCTACAGCGGTGCGACTACGGTAAGTGCGGGACGTTTGAGCATTACGGGAAGCCTAGCAAACTCGGATGTGACCGTTGCAACTGCTGCGACGATAGCTGGCGAAGGATCAGTCAAGTCCCTAACATTTGGTTCAGGGGCTACCAATTTGTCGATTGATGGAACCACTAGTAGCGCGCTTACTTCAACTGGCGCCTTGTCGGTAGGAGGCATCGTTACGGTTGATTTGACAGCTGTGTCACCGGGAACGGTCAAGGTTTTGAACCATGGCGGCACTTCCGCTACTGCAGCGAATTTCGCTTTGGCAAATCCTACTGCATACAGGAACTCCACGTTTGTTGTTGGCACCAATGATGTAACGATTGATGTCAGTAAAAAAACACTCACTTGGGATGGAGCCACTGCCACCTGGGAAATCGCTGGCACCGATAATGACTGGAATGATGTGGCCAATGACAATTACTTCCAAGGCGATGACGTTGTGTTTGATGAAACCTACGTGACAGCAAATCAAACCATAACCATGACGGGGGCGCTTGCCCCATCATCGATCATCGTGAATAACGATGAATGGAAATACACGATCACAGGTAGCGGGATCACTGGAACAACGGGTCTTGTAAAAAATGGACTATGGGATCTCGATCTCGGTGGTGCTAATACATTCACCGGCGCGATCACCGTCAACAACGGCATTCTCCGCATGTTGTCCGCCGGAGCCCTTGGCTCCGCCAGCGCCAACATCACCGTCAATGGGGATGGTGTTAGCGGTGGCGCCCTTGATCTCGGAAGCGTCGCAGCCAATACGATTAACCTTGGCACCCGCTCCGTGACGATCTCCGGTGTCGGCATCGGCACAGGTGCCATCGTCAGTGGTGTGAACGACCAGCAGAATGCCTTCCAGTTCGTCAATCTAGCCGCCGACGCCAGCATCGGTGGCACCGCCCGCTACGACATTCGTGGCGCCTCGTCCATTCTCAACCTTAACGGTAAGAAGCTAACCAAGATCGGCAGCAACTTGGTCTATGCCACGGTTGACGGCACGGTCACCTCCGGCGATGTCGATGTCGACTCCGGCACCCTCTCCTTCTGGAACGGCACCGTTCAAGGCACCGGAAATATCCAGTCCAATCCTGGAGGAACCCTCAACGTGGAACGCACGGCCGCAGGCAAGTTCACCCGTCAGGTCACCCTCAACGGCGGCAACCTCGGCAGCACCGACGGCTCCACCCTCAGTGGCAACGTGGTTTACACTGCCCCATCCAATATCATCAACACGGCGGACCTTACCCTAGCTGGAACGATCAGCGAGGTTTCGGGTCCCACAGACCTCGTGAAGACTGGCGGTGGCAACCTTATCATCAGTGGCACCAACTCGCTGACCGGAAAAGTCAATGTCTCCACGGGTATCTTGCGTGTCGGAAACGACGCTCAGCTCGGCCCGGTCCCAAGCTCTCCGCTCTCTAACTCAATCACTCTTCAGAGCGGCGGACGAATCCAGGGTGGCAGTAGCGCTGGAAACGATCTGACCATCGACTCCAATCGCGGAATCTCCCTGCCCAGCGGCGATGGCGGCCTCCACGTTTGGACCGGCTTCACCATGAACTATGGCGGTATCGTTTCCGGCGCCGGAAACTTCACCAAGTCCGATGGCGGCACCCTGAACTTCACCGGTAGCGGCTCCTACACCGGTGCTACCAAGTCCACCGGTGGCACCATGAACTTCAATGGAGCTACCATCCCGACCACGAGCTCGCTCGCCATCTCTGGTGGCACCACCAACCTGAATACCGGCACTGTCATCACGGCGGCAGGTGCCGCGACCTCCGGTGGTTCCGTGACCAACTTCAACTCCGGAAGCTCACTCACGGTCAACACCCTCGGGTCCTTCAGCGCCCAGGGCTCCACGGTCAACATCGCCAGCGGAGCGAGCATCTCCACCCCAAGACTGGTGATGTCCGATGGCAGTGGCGCAGCCTCTACCTTCAACCAGACCGGTGGCAGCTTCACCATCACCGGCATCGACAACAGTGACACCACCTCGGCGTCGCTCCTGATGGGTCACTGGGGCAATGGTTCCAACTCCACCTACAACCTCTCCGGCGGCTCCCTCAACGCCTTCGGCGCGGAGCTGAAGCCAGGCTGGGACAGTGCGGCGGTCTACTTCAACCAGACCGGCGGCACCTTGAACGCACTCGGAATCGACCTAGCGAACGGACGCGGTAATGCCGCTTCATTCAACCTTCAGGGCGGTCGCGTCAACCTCGGCGCCAGCGGCATCTCGGCCAACGGATCTAAGCAGGTCAATGTCGGCGGCGGCACCTTCGGCGCCTTCGCCAACTGGACTGGCTCACAGCCGCTCAACCTGACTGGAGTCGTCAGCAGCGTGACCTTCAACACCCGCGACTCGGTGGACAACACCACCCCGCGCACCATCACGCAATCTGCCGTGATGTCCGGAGCAGGCGGCGTCATCAAGACCGGAGTCGGAAACCTCGTCCTCTCCGGAGCCCAGACCTATACCGGCACAACGACGGTGAACGGCGGCAAGCTTCATCTCAGTGGCTCACTCGCTTCCAGTGTGACCACGACCAGCACCGGCAACCTCCAGGGTGGAAACATCAGCACCATCGGAACCGCCACCGTGCCAAACCTCACGCTTAACGGCGGCGGAGTCACCGGACGCATCGGCACCACAGGAGACTTGGTCAACGTGTCCGGCAGCTTCAGTGTTTCCGGCCCCAGCACCATCACCGCCAGCCCGAACTCGGTTCTCACGGTCGGTTCCCGCTACAAGATCATCGACTACGCGGGCTCCATCGGAGATTCCGGATTCGCTGGCCTGTCGCTTGCCCCGCTGACGAACCCGCACATCTCTGCCACGCTCTACAACAACACGGTCGATACCTCCGTCGATGTGGAGATCGTCTCGTATGATGCGCTGGTCTGGAAGGGCGATGCCTCCACCGCCTGGGATGTCGAGACCACTGCGAACTGGCGCCTCACCTCCAATGCGGGCACCTCAAGCAACTTCTACGACTTCGACGCTGTTATCTTCAACGACACAGCGACAACCGGAAATGTGGCCCTCAGCGGAAACATTCAGCCTTCCGCCGTCGTGTTCGAAAACACCACCGATCTGAACTACACCCTCTCAGGCTCCCCCATCACCGGCCCAACCACACTGGTCAAGAATGGCTCCGGCAAGGCGACCCTCCTGAACAACAATACTAATACGGGAGCGGTTACCATCAATGCCGGCACGGTAGCGATTGGAGATGGCGGCACGACCGGCGCGCTCGGTGGCTCTGGCGACATCACCATCGGTGCCGCAGGCACCCTTGAGTTCAATCGCTCGGATACACAAACCTTGAACCGCCGCTTCATTGGCGGTGGAACTCTGGTGAAAAACGGAGCAGCCAGCCTTACCACCAGCACCTCCGGCAACAACGCCGATGTCATCGTCAACGGCGGCACCTTCGTTGCCCGCGGCGGTGGATTCAGCGCCGGCTACCTCGTCGGCAAGACCATCACCGCCAACGCCGGAGCGACGCTCGACACCGCTGTCCACTCCATGGGCAGCTCGGTCGGTGGCGGTGGAAATCCTCCTGCAGTAGTCCTCAACGGCGGCAACTGGACCCTCAATGGTGAGCAATACATGCAGTTCCTCACCATGACGGCCGGTACTACCACCCGCGTCGGAGCCCTCGATGGTATCCGCACCCTCGCTGGCTCGGTCTTCACGATCAATGCCGCCGCCACCAGCTCCATCATCGACTCACCGCTGAACATGGTTAACAGTGTCACCTTGGCGGTGAATGACGGCGCCGCCATCAACGACCTGGTGGTTTCCGGTAACATCTCCAACACAGGTATCATCACCAAGACCGGCGCTGGAGCCTTCCAGATCACTGGCAACAACACCTCCACGGGTGGCATAGCCCTTAACGGCGGAACTCTCGAAGCCTCCTCCATCGCTAACGCCGGTGGAGCGGGAAGCATCGGAATCTACACCACCGGCACTCCCGGCTATCTCGGCATCGCCAACGACTCCACCTTCCGCTACACCGGAACTGGAGTTGAGACGACAACCCGCAACCTCTGGATCGACACTGGCACCCAGAACAAGACCATCGAAGTGACCAGTGCCACCGGTGACATCACCTTCAGCGGCACCGCTGGCAACATCAACAAGCCCTTTACCAAGACTGGTGTGGGTGCCTTGACTCTGGCCGACGTGATCAACGTGGGTGCCACCGTCACCGTCGATGGCGGCAAACTCACCCTCACGGGAGTCAACGTCTACACTGGAAACACCACGGTCAACGCAGGCACACTGGAACTCACCGACAACGCTCAGCTGAAGTTCGCCCTCGGTGCCACCTCCGGCTCCAACAACAGCCTGAGCGGTGCGGGAACGGCCACATTGAACGGCGACTTCGTCATCGACACCACCGCTGCCGACGCCCTCGCCTCCGGCACCTGGACCTTGGAAAACGTCGCCAGCCTCACCGGTGCCTACGGCTCCAGCTTCACGGTTGTCGGCTTTGATGACGCCGGCGGCGACAAGTGGACCAAGGTCAACGGCACGAAGCTCTACACCTTCGATGAGACCACCGGCATCCTGACTCTGGCCTCCGCCAGCGCCTTTGATTCCTGGGCCACCGCCAAGGGACTCACTGGTGCTGCTGGCTTCGAAGCAGGCAAGGCCGACGATCCAGACAACGACGGCAAGAACAACCTCTACGAATTCGCCTTTGATGGAAACCCGCTCTCGGGTTCAGAAGATGCCAAGGTCGTCGGAAAAATTGCCACCATCGGAGGGGATCAGGTGCTAACCCTGACCATGCCGGTCCGTAGCGGAGCCACCTTCTCCACCTCGGTTGGCGACCAGCTCTCCGCGCTTATTGATACCATTACTTACCGCGTCGAAGGCGACTCCGATCTCGGCACCTTCGCCAATACGATCAGCGAAGTCACCGGTGGTGATGAAACTGCCATCCAGGTTGGATTGCCCACGCTCTCCACTGGCTGGACCTATCGCACCTTCCGGGATGCAGGCACGGTGCTAACAGCTCCACAGACCTTCCTCCGCGCTAAAGTCAGCGAGTGATCTCGGTAAACTAAGAAACCATTATCAAACGGCGCAGCAGGTATTTCCTGC
>Ga0007758_10171079_pt1 | contig 9995 bp, 9 predicted proteins | sample LauGreFaBDMM15SD_FD_61641 | JGI IMG/M metagenome (GOLD analysis project Ga0007758, IMG submission 61641) | Metatranscriptome of freshwater lake microbial communities from Lake Michigan, USA - Fa13.BD.MM15.SD (Metagenome Metatranscriptome) | ecosystem: Environmental > Aquatic > Freshwater > Lake ... | reverse complement strand
TCCAACTTCAGCTGATGAATCTACAACTACAACTAATGCAACTACAACTCCAACTTCAGCTGATGAATCTACAACTACAACTAATGCAACTACAACTCCAACTTCAGCTGATGAATCTACAAATACAACTACTGGATCTGGAGTTAGAATTTTACAAACAAGCTAGTTTTAAGTAGCTGGATATCGTTATATTGTTACTGTTACAAAGTTACGTAATACTAATTTAGATTAACGGGTACTTCCATCGATTATTGCTAAACGTTTAGTAGGACCATATTCATTTAGTAAAACTTCGATAAAACCTCCTAGTCCTCCAATATCAGGTACATTTAAAATAAACTATAACGGTGATGAGGCTTCATTAAAAGGTAATACAACTTTACCTTTCAATATTGATGAGATTAGTTTGAATACAGCCCTTAATAATATATCAGGTTTCAGTAATGTTCAATCATGGAAGACAGGTGATTGTGAAATTGGTTGTTCATATTTCATTAAACTCGGAATACCAGGCGCAGCGTCATTATTTCAAATAAGTAACAGTGGATTATAGGGTGGAAGTGATTATACAAAGCCAACTTTTACTGTTTCCGAATATTCACCTGGATCAAATAATATTTTTTCAGCTCCTATGTCGGCTGAATTATTCTATACTGCTCATTCTAATCCTTAGGTGGTAGTTAAGGTGAATGGTGTTTATAGTTCATGTTAGGATAGAAATTGTGATTTAAATCTTGCTAGAAGTACCACACCAATATTGCAATCCTATTCTTTCGATGAATCATCAAGTTAGCTCGTTGTTGTACTTTCTAATCCTACAGACGAATCCATATCAGAAAACTTGGTATCCTTGTCATTTGGTGGTTAGGAATGTAATGGTTTGGTAACACAACCAACTTAAAATACGTTTTCCTGTATTCTAGCTGGTTCAAATTTAGAAGCAGGAGATTGGGTACCATATGTAAATATAGATCCAATTGGTTTCCCTAAGATCGATGATGGATTATCAAATATATAACAATAACTTTCAATAACTTCAGTCAGTCCTGCTCTAGGATCTTTGTTTGGTGGAACACCAATAACTATTAATGGTACTGGATTTCCTATTAATGCTACTAGATTGAATAGATTTTCGATAACAGTTGGAGGAGTGGCTGTTCCATATGTAAATTTTATAACAGTCTCACCAACTTACTTAGTTTTTTTATCACCTGCATAAGCTGCAGCTAATGAAAGTACTATAGTGATAACAAGTTTGAATTAAACTGGTTTTACTGCTTCAAGCTCAAGTTTTGTTTACTCAAAGTCTGTAACACTCTATGTTATGGGAGTTAGTCCTAATAGTTCTTCTCCGATAAAGAAAGCACCTTTAAAAATTTGGGGTAGAGGTTTTAATGATGAGATGAAAGTAGAGTTGGTATAAAATAACTTAAATACTGGATAGACACCTAAAGTATATTAATTAAATGTGCTTTCTGTGGTATAGGATGAAAGCTATTAGGATGAAACAGGGCTTTCAATGATAAACGCATTTCTTGGGGGAGGTATATCTGGTACCTATAATGTGAGAGTAGTTAGTTCAACATAAGGATACAGTTCCTATTTTAAGTCAGCAACTGATGATGATTTTTCATATAGGGTATTGGTAAAAAGTGTAACACCTAATAAGGGATCAAGTGCAGGAGGAACCTTAATTACAATAACAGGTGAAAATTTCACTCCAGGCTCTGTTCAGGTCTTTATTGGTAATGCAGTTAATTGGTTATGTTAGCTTGTTAATGAAAGTACAACACAAATTACATGTCTAACACCAGAAAAAAATAATGCCAATGATTATGATAGCCCTGTTGATATTGTGGTTACCTCAAACATTATCGATGAGTCGAGAACCTTATGTGACGTGGGTAGTTTGTGTACATTTTAATATGTTGACGAAATGACTCCATTGCAAACGCTTCCGTTAAGTGCAATTTATAATAAGGCCCCATCTTCTTAAACATATGTTTCATCTACCGGCACATCGCGTCTTTTGTAGGCATAGAGTACAACAAAAGATATGGGACACAGAATAGCCAACCCAAGAAGAAGAAATTTAATAACTCTTTTAGCCCAATCATTTACAAAGCCAAATTCTTATGTTCCATATTCATACGATGAAACTGTAACAGTTGAAGGAACGCATTTTGGTACATCTCCTACTGTTGTAATAGGTGAATTCGGTAATGTAACAACATTTATAAGCAACTCTGATGAATAACTCTAATTTAATTTCCCTAATTTACCTGCTGGATTCTATTCCTTTACTGTTGTGAATAATCCATGGGGTTATGCAAGTGGTAGTTGGAATGCTTTTGTTGCTTTGAAAGTTGTGAGTGTATCACCGAATACAGGTTCAGCAGGTGGTTAATTAATCACAATTAATGGTTAGGGTTTTAATACACCATAAGTGGTTGCATAGTCCAGTCAAAGGTAACTACCAACTGTAACTATAGGAGGACTTGCTTGTTTAAATGTTTAAGTGATTAGTTCATCACAAATTACTTGTTTGACTCCATCAATCACATCAATCAGTACATCTAAATAAAATTAAGTTATTGTTTATTAAAAGAATATTACCTCTTTATTAATAGATCAAACTTAATCAGCAGTCACCTTTACATCAGATTTTTCAGTAACTCCATAAATAACTAACATCAAATAGTCTACTTTTACAACACCTGCTTAATTTTATATTTAAGCAAGTGGTAGTTTCATATATACCGCTATTCCTTAGGTTGTACTTACTACAAATACTGGAGAACTCTTTGAAGGAGTTATTGTCTCAAATACTCTATCTTTAGTTAACGCCAGTTTTAGTAATGTAGCTGCAGGAGATTATTAATTCTTCATCATATATCCAGATAATATTTACTCATATTATTTAAAGAATTAGATTATAGTATAATTACCAGCTATCTCATCACCATCGGTGGTAATGAGTTCTATTATTGGAGGAGCTACGCTTACATTAAATGGTTAGGGTTTTTCTACAATTTCAACAAATAATTTTGTATCGGTATGTGGATTTTAATGTTAGGTAGTATAGTCAGCATTTGACTCATTAACATGTTAAACACCAGCATTGATGACTAAATCATCTTAATAATTATATAAAATTTTACCATATGCTTCATAGGTAAATCTGAGCTAGACTAATATGACATAAGATAAACCCGGGGTAAAAGCTTCGATTCTTGTTGATAATAATATGAGCTCTTTTTATTATTCTAATTTTAATAATTGCTTTGTTTAATATGATTTTGGGGCCCTTCTTAGACTCAAGCTAAAATCATTATAATATATTCCCTAAGTCTAAACATTATCATCAAAATTCTAAGGTGGAATATTTGAATATTCTTAGGATAATATCACATTTACTAAACTTTTTACAATCGATAATAATGTACATTCAGGTTGGAATTATTTCACCCTTAATGATGATGAGTTGATAGCTGATATTAGATATCTAAGATATCGGGATCCAAATGGAGCCATTGGTTCACGTTGTATGCTAGCAGAAATATAGGTATTTGGATGGGTACTTTATTTCTAGGATACTAATTAAGAAAATGTCATATGTAATGTTTCAGCTTAAGTGAATAGTCAGGTCAGTGCTAATTAATTGGCTAATTAGGTAATATATAAATCTAGCCTTACTCCAGTAGTTTCATCACTCAGCCCTACTGATGGTAAATCTATTGGTGGTTTTGTATTAACCATAACAGGTACTGGATTTGGTACATCTATTCCTGCTGTTAGTGTTTTGATTGAAAATGTTACATGCACAGTTCAATCTGTCTCAGATACAACAATTAAATGTTTAGTTGGTAATCAAAATACAGATGAATATGCGACAATGGATAATTCATTCTCGGTTACAGTTAATTAATAATAAGCTGCTATCACTTGTAATTAATTTATTTATGCTGATCCATGGAGTGATCCATTGGCTTGGGGTGGAGATATTCCACCTAGAGATGGTGATGTCGTGATAGTTCCTAAGGGTAAGGTTTTAATGGTTGATATTCCCGTATCGCCAAAATTATATTGTGTATTGGTAGAGGGAACAATGCTATTTAGGGATGGAATGGATATTAATTTTAATGTAAATTATATATTAGTACGAATGGGTACACTTACAATCGGTACCTGGGATCAGCCACGTACCAGTAAATTAACAATAACATTGTCAGGTGAACTATTGGGTTAATAATTACCAAGTTTCGGTAATAAATTTATTGGATGCCACGAATGCTAGCTTGATATACACGGTGCAGTTCGTAATGTTACATGGACAAGCCTCTCTGAAACAGCCAATGAAGGCGATGAAATAATTTATCTATAAAAAGCAGTTGATTGGTAAGTAGGAGAATAAATTGTTATTGCCTCTACAAATTGGAATCATTAGTAAGCAGAGACAAGAACAATTTAATTAATTTATTATAATCAAGAATCAAATACATCAACAATTAAATTTACACCAGGACTTAAATATAGACATTATTCTGCTGTGGAGATTTATGGTAATTAGAGTTTCCCTATGCAAGCTGAAGTTGGATTGTTATCTAGAAATATTTTAATTTAAGGAAATCCAGATGACTCATAAAATGGATATGGTGCACATTTGATGGTTCATGGAACAAATAGTGCAGTGGGTAGAATTAGTTATGCTGAGTTTCGTTATGGTGGATAGTAAAAAATAATAGGACGATATCCAATTCATTTCCATTTAAATGGACCTATGTTTGATTCATATGTTATAGGTAATAGTATTCATGATTCAAATGCTAGAATGATTACAGTTCATGGGGTTAATTATTTACGTGTGATAAATAATGTAGGATATAATTGTTTTGGTCATGCATTATTTTTGGAGGATGGTATAGAATAGTATAATGTAATATAAAATAATTTAATAATGGGTAATAAATAAATATGGATTTTATAATAAACTGATATTACATCTGCTAGTTATTGGATAACAAATCCATTAAATTATTTAGCTAATAATCATGCAGCTGGTTCTGAATGGTTTGGATTTTGGTATTAGATTAAGGAACATCCTGATGGTGCATCAGCAACAAGTGATATATGCCCTTAGGGATTAACTATAGGATAATTTACAAATAATTATGCTCATTCTAATGCTCATTTTGGATTACGTATTTTAAAATTAGCAAGTGCTTAAACCGCATGTGGACCTACACGAGTTGATACATTAATCAATCCATGGTCAAAAAATCCATAAATAAAATCTGTATTTGAAAATTTCACCACATTCGCCAACGATGAGAACGGTGTATTAGCTGAATAACTTGGATGGGTTGTATTTGAAAATTTCATGGTAGCCGATTCTAGAGTAACAGCATTTTAAACACACTAAACTAATTTCACCGATGAAGGAGCTTTAATAAATAATTGGTTAATTGTAGGTCAATCACGCGGTAATGCCAATCCTACTCGTAATTATTATCGTAAGGCTAAAGCAATCTTGGCTCCAAGGACAAATGGTTTCGCTGCAAATAATATTAGACTCCATAACTTCAATTCTGATATGATAATTCTTTAATCCTGCTCTTAATGTGATAACATGGAATAAGTTACAGGGTCCAAAAATTCAAAGTTTAGCAACTTCACATTCACAAATACTACTAATGTTTAATATATATTTTGGTAGGTACATCGTAGGGAAATATTTTGGGATTTAGATGGTTCAATTTCCGGAATTGATGGAGGTGCATATATATTCCCTTATAAAGCATATGCTCTTGATGTACCAGGATGCTTTTATAATTAATCGACAAAATGGGATAACAGTACCTTATGCTCAATGAATAAAACCTTTGTGAGGGATATTTTAATAAATAACCCATTACCCGAAACCAGTTTTTTGATGGCTGATATGTACATTTATCGTGTTTAAAATGGTACAAACATGTCTTTAGCTGCATCTAATCAATTCGAGTTGGTAGATTAATATGAGATTGATAGTTCAATGGATCTGAAATAAAGTTGGGCTGATCCATTTATAGCTGGTTACACATATAATATTCATTGGAATAAGGGAATTGATTTTACTAATGTTGGGGTTTAGGCTTCGTAATATTTTAAAGCCACAGATCCAGGGGTCATACTAAGATTTAACTATTCTAGTACAAGAGAGCTATATGATTTAACTAGAATCGCAGCAGGTGTACGGACAACAAATTTTACTCAGGAAAATACCACATATTTGATGTCTAAAATAGAATAGTTGGATGTAAGTACATGTAGAAACGGCGATCAATTCCATGATAAAGTTAATAAATTCTTCTATGTATGTTTCAGTGGAAGAAATAGAACAACCCCATGGGAATACATAAATATAAACGCAGTTTAATGTCGATTTAGTTGCCCAGTATTAGCACCTGTTGTATCTATTTAGAAAGTACATATTACATGGTCTGACGAATCATCTTGGCCTTTGGGATCATATCCATCAGCCTCAACAGATGAGGTGGTTATTCTTTCTAATTGGATCGTAACATTAGATATGGTAACACCTAAATTTAAGAACTTAATAGTTGATGGTTAAATAATATTTTAATAACAAAATACTAGTAGAAGATCACTACAAACATAAAACCTCATTTAACTTCATGCGTAACAAATTTGGATCAGATAGGGAAGTATATAAATAGGTACAGCTGCATCCCCATTCACTGGTTAAGGAGCAATTATTCTTCATGGAACAAAAAATAGTAATTCTTTGATCATTGATCCTTTCATTACTGCATCAAATAAGGTGTTAGCTATTACAGGGTAAATATCAATATATGCAGTTAAACCAGCTTGTGTATGGACTAGGCTTATAAGTTTTGCAACCAGTGGATCTAATTAGATATAGGTTGCATGTGCTAATGGATGGAATGTAGGTGATAATATAGTAATTGGACCATCAGGACGTGATCCATCATAGCATGAATATTTATAAATATCTGCTATAAATGGTAATACTATTACACTTAATAGATAGCTTGTGAATAACCATTACGGAGCACCTAATGCTGATATAACAGTTAGTGGAACAGGTACACTAGATATGAGAACAGCTGTCGGTCACCTAACTAGAAATTTTAAGATCATAGGATTTAATGATAGTGCTTAAAATTGGGGTGGACATTTATTGGTTACATAGGTAGATTTCACAATAAATGAAACTACCTACTAATATAGAGGATCGGCTCAATTGAGTGGTGTTGAATTCATTAATATGGGTCAACCCAACTCTCTATAAGGTGGATTAAATTTCTAATTTCTGGATAGTAAAACTTAAAGAAATGTATCACTTATTTAAGGATGTTCATTCCGTAACTCATCAGGAATGCTATTGAATTCATAATTTTCAAATGATGTTTAAGTTGATAATAATGTATTTTATAATGGTGTATGGAATTTAGTATAAATGACAGATGGACTAAATATGTCATTCACAAATAATCTTTTAATTGGACTTATTTAACAACCCAAGTAAAATTCAGCTCTTGGATAGTTCGTTAGTTCTATCGCTCCATTTATTATGAAAATTTAAGGTAATGTAGGTTAGGGATCATAGGATACTGGATTTTAATTATATGCTTCAGCCTGCTCGGGTGCAGATGAAATTGCCTATAAGACAAGCAATAATACTATATCAAGTTGTATTTAAGCAGCATATACTTACGCATAAACCAATCCCACCTGCGCTCTTGTTATTTATCCTATGGCATTCCATTCTTTAAGAGGTGTTATGTCATGTATGTTAACCGATGAAATTCGTGTCTAAAATATTATATTAGCAGAAAATGATATTAGTTTGGTAATGAAGACAGGTCTTCATAACAACTATAATAATGTACATTATGGTTCTAATTGGTATATCACGGCATTGGCTAGACCAAATTGCCCTTAATGCTATCAAGCTAAATTAGGAACACCCTGCAAAGGTTAAATTGGATTAAGAATGGCTGTCGCTACCACTATTGCATTCCCTCCTATAACTGTTATGGTTTCATCTGCTGCTGATACTATATGTAGGATTGAATAATTGGATGGAAGAAACTATATAACAAATGCTAATTTCGTAAATTTCAGATAAAATTATTCAAACTTCGGCAGTGGGTTCGAATAATGTAGCAGTAACTTTGTGATGTCACCACATCCAGGTTCATTTGATGTTACCTTTGGACACTATCTCTCAAAATCTAAATGTACCAACTGTACTTTTGATTCACTTGCAAAATTCTTGACACCTTTAATAGGTTAAATAGGATGGTTTGGTGGATGCGGTAATATGGTCTGCTCTGGACAGCATCAAGTATTAATTTAAGATTCAGATGGTTCATTCTTAGGAAAAATATCATCTGCTATATCACCTAATCCATATTTTGGTCCATCTATGGTTGAATGCTCATTTTAAAATTAATGGAATGGCTATCATTGTATAACTGATAGAATCAGTACTCTAGATTTTATGTCAATAGCTCCAGATTATAATACACGTTTATATTCACCTGTAATTTTAACCAATGGAAAATTCAATAATACAATAAATGCATTCAACGAATGGAATTGGAGAGGTATAGAACCATTAAATACTAGAGAAAACAAATTTGCTGCTCTGATTGAACTTAACTCTACTATTAACATGACAAATGCAGGTTAAAATCCAAGTGATTCATAGTATTGGTTATAAAAGAGAACTTAAGTTTAAGGAAATTAAAGTGATTGGGTAATTATATCATATTAATTCTAGACATCTTAATCCATTTAAGTATTAATTGGATAAAATAATACAATAGTACCCCCACTTACAGGTAAAGGTACATTTGATCTTAATAAATATGTTAATACTTGCGGTGCAAATCTATATTTTAGACAAAATAATACAATTATGTTTGTTGTAAACGGATAATAAGGTTGTATTGTAAGAATCAGGTAAATCGACTCAATTATGATATCTTCACGTCTAGAGGTAGAATATGATGACTTCTTTAAAGATAGTTAAATAGGAATAAAATTCTAAAATATATTCTTAGGTTATTTAATGAGCTCTGGCATAGATACATCATAGGTTAAGGTATTAGGATATTCTAAAGGATCCGTTATTATAGACTATGTAATTCCCGTAATAACAAATGGAACATAAAATGTTACTTAGGCTTAATAATAATTAGTTAGCGTTGCATAGTCATTGAATCAATCTATGTCGTCACCGACTTCCGACTTTTCATAATTAGGATACAATCTGTCTGTTAGTAAGTTAGTTAGTCCACCCGTCATTAATCTAACAGGTATCCCATCAACCACCAAAGCATACAATGGTACATATGCACAATATATAGCTGACATAATTGCAGAAGAGCAAGTTAGTGATGAAAGCATTAATGAAGAGACATATGATGAAACAAGTTCAACCCCAGTTTCAAATTAAACTAATTCAACCACAGTTTCAAATCAAACAAATTCAACCACAGTTTCAAATTAAACTAATTCAACCACAGTTTCAAATTAAACTAATTCAACCACAGTTTCAAATCAAACAAATTCAAACTCAACTTAAGTGAATTCTACAACAAATTCAACCACAGTTTCAGATGAAACAAGTTCTACCCCAAATTAAACAAATAATACCCCTATTTCAGATGAAACAATTCAAAGCCCATAGAAATAAATATACAATTATTCTTCTCTCGACTCAGAACTCCCAGTTACTTTAACATCAAACTAAACGAAGATGCCGAGTTGGGCGATAATATTAATAACTTTGTTCGTCTTTATTGTATTAGGTATAATAGGAAAATTGATAGCTAGTAAATTAGCGATCTCCTTATCAAGTAATACGAGAAAGGTACTTCCTGAATAAGATTAAGTAGATGGATAAAATAATTTGAATGTTTAGTAAATATGATAAAAATAATATATATAATATATAAAAA
>Ga0007758_10027826_pt1 | contig 10369 bp, 1 predicted proteins | sample LauGreFaBDMM15SD_FD_61641 | JGI IMG/M metagenome (GOLD analysis project Ga0007758, IMG submission 61641) | Metatranscriptome of freshwater lake microbial communities from Lake Michigan, USA - Fa13.BD.MM15.SD (Metagenome Metatranscriptome) | ecosystem: Environmental > Aquatic > Freshwater > Lake ... | reverse complement strand
ATTATTTACAATTATTATTTATATTTTTAAAAAGTATATACATTATTTGATATGAAAGTTTATTATTATTAGTATTAGTATTATTACTATTAGTATTATTATTATTACTATTAGTATTATTATTATTACTACCATTATTATTATTTGTAAGTTTCAAATGCAAAATCATCACTTTCTGATTGTGATCCAGATCCTGAACTATCTGAAGCAATCCAAGCATTTTCACCTTTTTCACCTTTTTCACCTTTTTCACCACTAGGTAATGTAGCATAAGTATTACCTAATGATACTAATCCTTTTTTATCCATTTCTCCAAAAGCAGAATAATCAGATGTATTAGTATGAGCTGAACCTTGTGTTTTAGCCATTTCAATACTAACTTGTTCATCATTTAACATTGTTCTTACATGTATAAGAGTATTACATATATCTGTAAACCAATTCTTAAAATTATTGAAAGTAGTACCAGTTCTATTCAATGGGTCATTTGTTATCATCCAATTTAAAAATTGTTCAATTACTTCCTTTTGTTCTTCTGTTGAAAGTTTAAAACCACCAGGATAGAATTTATCAAATACTATTGATAATAATGAAATATATTCTGATGAATATAAAAATGGATTATGATCATCTTGACCTAATACTAATGAAAAGTATTGATCATCATCACTTGCAGTTGCACTACTATTAAGATGAAATTTTAACATTCGTTTAATTGCACTTTGAACATTTGTTGTTATTTGAGAATCTCGGAAGAGTTCAGCAACCTTACTATGTTTAATATTTTTGAATAATGTTTTCTCATCATTAGCAATAGTATGAGCTTCTTCAAGTTCTTCTTTAAATAAAGTATTGAATTTATATTTACTAATGTAATTAATTATAGCACCATCTTTTGATTGCCATGTAGTTAACCAATCTGCAGGTGTTAATGCTAATATTTGTCTTGGTATATTCATCATAACATCTGCTTTACTAGTAGAATTATTATTAGATTTTTGTATTTTATCGTTTCTTCTTTGATCTAATAATTGAGCTTCTGTTAAGATTCTACCTTGATTACCTGTTGGTTTATTGATTGATCTCCATGTAAGATCTAACTTAGCGGTAGAATGCCTTGCTAAGTATCCGTCCCAACTGAAAAAGAATACAGTACGTGCAGTAATATCCCAAAATTTGTTGTATAAAGAGCGAAGATAAACAAATAAAGTAAGCTGATTACGTAAACGTTTCGATTGTTGCCATCTTTTAGTAGTATTAGTTTCATATGTTGTGTGAGGAGGTGCCCCTTTAGCTTTGACATAGGCAATGGCTGGTACGAACATACAATACTTATACCAGAAGTAAAAGAGGACAACGGCAATTGGTACAAAAATAAGAGCTAATCCTCCATCCATTTGTAATAACATATCAAACCCAAGTGCAGTATATGATATGCATGTAGGAATGGCTATATCAATAACTTGATCAGATAAGAACTCACTAAACATGGCGATACATGTAGGGATGGCAATAATCCAGAAAATAAGGACACCAAGTTTGTTATTACGACTATCACGACATTGTTCAAGATCATAATCATCTAATTGACGAAGAATTGAAGCAGCCGAGAGGTCTTTGCCTTCATGCATACGAGCTGCTCTACATGCTGCAGAGAGATGCTGACAAACGACAATGTCTCCTGCTTTTGCAGCCCCGTCTTGAACAAAAGACATAGCAACGTTCTTTAATGTTCTATGGATTGCTCGAAGTTGAGGGCGCATTGAGTCAACAGCAACTATATAAACGAGGTATATTCTAATGATTTGCATACCAGCAACATCTTGAACGAAACCAATTACAAAGTTGATACCCCAATTCTTAACAGTATTACCGCCGTTCTTAGTACCCCATGCAAACATCCAATATATGAACATGCCGTGAGCACCAAAGAGGAATATCCATGCTATTATCCATACGATTGGATTAATAGTATCTGGTGGAGCACCCTCAAATGCAAAGAACTGTTTGTTGAGAGCAAATCTCTTTAAAAATGTCATTTGTTCAAGAATGAAATGCTGAATAAGAATACAATCTTTGAAGTTTGCTTCTTCTGGAGAATAAGCTGCAAGCTCTTCAGATATCTGTTGAGCTTTGGCACGAGTTTGTTCAATCTGAGACTTTAACATATTTCTTGAATCCCCATATTGGAGATACTCTAATATACTGAGAGGAGCTGGGTTACCATTAGGATAGACTTTGAGATAGTTCATGATTGCCTTTACTTTAGCACTTCTATGGGCAGCACCTGCATTCAATGTTGACTTCCATGGTGCTTCAACATCAGCAGATAAGAAGTCTTTAACCTGAGCCATGATTAACTTTACTTCTTCTTCAGGTGATACGAAGTCATTGAAAACTTCTTTGGCAACATAGTGGATCTCTGCGCTAATCTTTTCTTCCTCTGTAATTATATGAGTACCATCGGTGCTATCTTCTAATACCTCGTCACTTCTTCGGGATGATTCTGCTGATTCAACTGCATGGAATAGTTTACCAATTGCTGACATGTCTGCTTTACCACCTGGAGGAGGTGCTGGTACATCACCGATCCATGCAACTGTATTCAAACCAATCTGTTCAAGGTCAGGACGTTTAGATCCAAACTCATCAGCAATTATACCAATGAATGAATCGAGTGGTATAGCTAAGATTAAACAAATTAAAGAAAGCATTAATGTGAATGACATTGAAGATGGAGGTGGTCGTAATCGACAATCACCATTTATCATCCAACTTGGATCATCTTCTGGAACATCATCATTATTGTTATTTAACCAAATACACATTGGTTTACCAGGAGTGACAGTCGACTGAGGAAGCAAACATAGAGGCTTTGCAGTTAACATCGGACATGTTGTATCATCAGGGAAAAAGATCATGAAGAAGATGGTATCAATAAAGAGTACAATTAGGATGCCTCTCCATAATGCAAGGTATCTCATTGCACGCGTAGTTGTTATTGATGGATTGATAAAAGCGCAAGTCAGATCGTGGTTAGTTATCACATTATCAATCATTCTTCCGAGGAAGTTTCCATTATGTAAAAGTGTACCAGGTGGGAGAATAATATCTAAAAATTCCATGACCAAAGCTTGTACTCTTGATACATCATTCCTCTCTACTTTCAACTCTTCTTTCTCAATTACTTCAAGTGTTTCAGTAATCTCTTCGACTGGAGCATACATCATTGAATCACTACCCATACCGGAAGGTTCTGTTGATTTTTTTGGAGCTTTATATTTATTAACAATATTAGAAAGAGCACCACCTACAGCCTTGAAAGCATCAGTGATACTTGATTTCTCGCCATTCTTTCTCAAAACATCCGCCAATTTCCCTGTACCACCTGCAGCAACATCCTCTTCGATAAGCTTTCTAATGTAAACGGCTCTTTCAGCTCTGACATAGTTAAAGTGATTTCTGTCTCTTGTATCCCATCTGATAAAGTAGTACATGCCACCGCATAGAACAACAATTATAGCACAAACGAGAGTAACTATTGGGATTGCTTTACTCCAATCGATGAGGAAAGGATTCGAAGATAAAACTGCTGCTAAAGCTGCTAATATAGCTTTCATCAGAGCACCAAAAGTAGCACCAGCATCTATATTCTCATCACTACCTCCATCATCATCACCTGCCTGCAATTGACGTCCAACTTCAGACATTTCTTCGTCTAAACGTCTTCTTCCAAGGTCACACAGTAGTGTTAAATCAAAGCAGCCGAAAGTTACATTGTAATTAGTATAAGTCGATACATTACAATTTCTGCAATTTATATATCCACCCTTAACTTTACTATATAAAGAACATTCAGGTAGAGAGGAATTTGAACGCCACTTTTCTTTTTTAGTTAACGCGTAAGGATTCTTAATAGGGTTAGAGAAGTTGAAGTTCTGCTTTGAGGCCATTTGAAGAGTGATGAAGAACTTTGGCTCGCCTATGGAAGACAAATCGTAAGTGTATGAAGTCTTTGCCAAACGTCTACGTCCTGGTGGTACTTTAGTTTGGAACCCAAGCAAAGGAGATTTGACGGCTGTTGAGTTAGCATATGGATTGGAACCGAAACCAGCAAGTGATAAAGGGGCATACGATCCACCACCACTGCAAGCCTGACCGAAGTCACCATTTAAAGCTATCGTTGGACCAGGTAAGGCATAAGCAGAAGCGGCAGCTGTTTTTGGTGGAGCAAGTGGTGTATCTGCATTAATACCACTAAGAAGACCATTTTGGACAGAGAGTTGTAAATTCTTTGATACTAAAGCAGTAGGAGCCTCGCCCTCTACAACGTTAGAACTAGCTCCAGCAACTAATCCACTGATGGCAGAATCAGCTGGATTTGGACCACCACCAGTATTCATACTTGCAGCTTTTGACATGAAATTGGATGATGCCTTTGTCAGTACCGATAGAGTGTCTGCCTTTGTATCTCTACCATATTGAGCAGCTAAACCTGTGAGATAGTCGAAAAGCTTAGCGCAAGCGATGGTAGATGCTTCAGTTACAACCTCATCTGCATTGAAAGACCCAAGTAATGAGGAAACCAGTTGATCTAAAAGAGCTCCCGATGGTTGACTCTTTTGACCAACATCATATAAGAAACCACACATGGTGCCTCTGAGGGAGTCTTTAGCAATTTTAGCTGCCTCGTCAAGACTACAGTCAATACCACTGTATCCATCATCACACATACATGTTGGAGTACAAAATATATTCTGAATATTACATCTTTCATGTGGAATCTCCAGACCTGATATAAGTTTGTATGCACATGTACCATGACCAGAGCAATCACCTAAACTTGGATTCTGGGAAGGACAGTTTTGTAAAGGAACCTGACAAATACCTTCTTCATCGCAGTATCCGTATTGACAATCATCATTAGCAGCACAATTCATTCCTACTTCTCCTGTTCCTATCAATAAACATTTACTATTGTCAGGACCGACTACTCCGACATAACCGTCTTTACAAGATTCGCATGTCTGAGAAACTGTACGACAATTATATCTATTTAATGAGGAACAGTAAGATGAAGATGCTAAAGTGCAGTTGACAATATTAATAGAACCTCCTACTGTATTGATTGCAGCAACAGCTCCATCGGAGTTTCCTGTAGCAAGAGAGTTGGCAAGATTTCCTGCTAAGAAGTCTGCTGCTCCATCTAAACCAGCTGATGATTTCTTTACTTCAACTTTTGTATATGCGAATGCACATGACGAGTATATGTCGCAGGCTGATGCATATAAGAGCATTTTATATTCTTCGGACTCTAATGCTTGAGGTAAACTAGTAGTTAAAGACGCTAATTCTGAGTAAGAGTTCAAGTAATACTTTTCTTCTCCTTCGAAGAATTCGAAGTAGAATTGATATTGAAGCGGCTTTACTTCATCATCAGCTGACCAGACAGATGTTTCAATAGAGAATTGGGTTGTGAATTCTTCACCGGTATCAGGAGAAACTACTACTACCCCTCCTTGAGGTGGACCATTTCCTTTAACTGTTACAAAAGTGAAAAATTCGCTACCACTTGGTACAATAGCTGATAGCTTAAAAGCATAACTTATTGCTTGGAAAGTATCTGCATCAAATGCAAGAGGAAAGAATACTTTGGCTGCTGTTTCCGCTGCAGAAAATTTTTGTCCAACCTTTGTAAGTGGGACATATTCACTAAAATCTAATTTTGTACCAGTGACAGATGAACCTGCATAAACAGTCCAATTTACCATGAGTGATCGACCTGGAGATGGTGTTGAAACATAACCGTAGATATTTAACTTACTTCCTATGTTGAATAGACTCTTGACACTAGTGATGTAAAGCTCAATACCGCCTGAGGAGATAGGGGTTACTTTAAGTGTTGATCTAGCAGTATTAGTATCACCAGTTCTGCAAACAGAATCATCAGTTTCACTTGGACGACAAACGGTCAACACGAAAAAATACTCATAATCAACATTGAATGAATTTTTATTGATAGCAACTTTGTCGTAACTCACATCTCCAACTTTTCTTTTATATGGTTGATCACCAATTACTTCTTCTAGAACATCGGTTTTTCCGTCGATAGATGTAGATGTAGGATGAAGTAGATCATATGCACATGATGGTGGAATACCAAAGACTCCAATACCATTTTCTAGGTAGCAACTCCAACGATATAAGAAGCTTGTTCCATCTTCATCATATGAAGGACTGCCATCAATTGTGAACTGAGCCTCAACAGACGCTGTTCCATTTCCATTTCTCATAATAGCATTAATGGAACCAGAAATTATAGTGTATGTAACTTGTGTAATAGATGATGCTAAAATTTTACCAGCTTTGTTAACATTAGAAACATTGAGATTCGCCGTATATGTACTACCAACGGAATATACAGAATTTCCATTTATCAGATAATCCGATGAAGTGGGTGATACAGTGTATTTAGTTGGATCATTATTGGAAGACACTATAGGGCCACTCTTTCCTTGTAAAATATTTCCATTTGAATCGTATGTAGTCCATAAATATTTAAATCTAATCGTCGAGGAATTACTACTACTATCACCACATGACTGAAGAGTTGCCGATGAAATAATTGTCAAGGAGTCTCTCAGTTTTATGAAACGTTGTGTATCACCAGTAATAGATAGAATTGGAATGTTACCATCAGTACTAATCCTTAAGACTAGTGTGGTATTACCAAGTGACTGGACATAATTCTCGACATTTAGTGTTAAAATTAATGGAAGATCGCCCAGATTCTCACTGATACTTTTAATATTATCTTTTGAAAGAACTGGAGCTTTCGTTAGTATACTAGTAGAACAGCTATCACTGTAAGTTAAGGTATCAATTGCGGTACTACCAGTAATTACAGGTGGACAAATCGCATCTCTAATAAGCGTGAATGATGTGAACATATTTACATCATATGACCAATATAGATTCAAAAATGGACGCCCTCCATTACCTGAACTTCCAGAAAAATCAACTTTTACATCGCTGCATGCCCCTACTGTGGTTGGAAGACGAATTGGGACTGTTGGCTTCGTTGGATTAAGTGGATATTGAAGAATAATGTCTTTTTGCTCGTTAGGATTCGATTCGGCACAATTCTTATCAGTGCTTAAACATCCTTGTACTATTACTGCTTCAAGAAGAGTTATTGTATCTCCAGGCATAACAGATGCATCTTTTGATGGTAAAGTTATTGCCAAGACGTTATTATATTTAAAATTGCAAGTTGATGTTTGAGAATCCTTGAAGGTAATCAAAGCATTACAAGGGAAATTTGTATTCAAAGGATAATTAGTTGGACTCACTATTAAAGGTTTCGAGACGTCATTTGAAAATGTTATTGTTATAGATACCAATGTATTGTCCATGATAGCTGAATACATAAAAGGGGGAGGTGGCTTGACAGCCAGTATTCGAACATTTTTCAGAGCAGGAAACTTAGCTGGTGAGCCAAATTCATTTGCACTTGGGCCCGTCACATTCAATACTAAATCATATACACCTTCAAAACCACTCCATGCATCAATATAGAAATAGCCAAGCAAATTTGTGCTAAGAGTTGAAGGAGTGAATGAATAACTGTTGAATCGGCTTGTCCCAGTACTATCGAAATAAAATGTAGTAACGAATTTATCATCACTATCAATATTCTGTACTACATCAGTTGTTTTATCTTTGATAAGTAGCGAGACAAATATGTTGTCTGTAGGAGAAGCTGATAAAGCAAACTTAAATTTAGCATTTTCTTGACCTAGTGTATCAATGGCAGTTGCATATGTTCCTGATAGCATAGTAGGACCTGCGTAGAATGAAAGTTTCTTGCAACAACCAGTTGTTAACAGCCTCTTTGTCTGTATTATCTCACTGTAGTAAGTAGTATACTTTTGTCCGTTATAAGTTGCATCAACATAGCAGTAACTGTAATAGGTTGAATAAGGTAAAATATTATCCCCCTGAAAATTATAGGTAAATGTCTTTATTTTCTGTGTGCTTGTAAAAGAAGATGCAATGAACGATTGTTTTTGAGTCCTTGCTGTGGTGAAGTATTTACCAATATCAGTATCAATTATTTCTTGAGTCAGTACAGCACAGTTTAAAGTACCAGTCATTGCATACAGTACATTCTTATAAACTTTTGCTTCTAAGTCAAGTTTGATGGAAATGATTGGACCTTCAGCAACACTAACAACAAGATTTTCAATAATTGGATAGGATCTATCGTAGGCATAAGCAGTTGGATGACTGGTTGGCTGAGAAGAAGGTAACTCTTTTCTTTCTCTAGACATGACTATACTACTAGATGTTACTGGAACAACAGTAGCTGAAAGTAAAGGATTGATAGCAGAAACTCTTTGATTTAATGTAGATTGAAAAGTACCTCCTGAAGCAGTTGCAGTAACAATGTTATCACTTAAATTTGATCCAGCCGTTGTTTGTATTTTATAAGTTACTGTAATACTTGATGCTGATAGTTCACGCAAATTTCTACGAGATGCACTTGTAATTTCTATATCATACAAGTTAATACCCAAAGTATCAACCAATGTATTTCTAAAAGCATCACTTAACTGATAGCTATTCCAATCACTAGCAGATAATCCATTAATTTGTTGAGAAACTGTCAATATTGTATAGGTTTTTACACCAAAAACTTGAGTAGGACGATTAGTTGGTTGTGTAGTAGGCTGACCGGAAGGTTTACTAGATGGTCTACGAGATGGTTGACTAGATGGAATTCTTGAAGGTAAGCTAGATGGTAAACTTGTTGGTTCACGAGATGGTTGACTAGTTGGTAGGGATGTTGGTCGAACAGTGGGTTGACCACTTGGTAATCTTGTAGGCTGAGATGTTGGTTGTGATGATGGTTGACTACTAGGTTTACTTGTAGGTTGATTTGTAGGATCACTTGTAGGTTGATCAGTGGGTTGACTTGATGGTTCACTAGATGGTTGATTTGTTGGTTGACTTGATGGTTGCGATGATGGTTGTCTTGATGGTTTACTAGATGGTTGACTTGTTGGTTCAGTAGTTGGTTGACTAGATGGTTGTCTTGATGGTTGACTAGATGGTTGTCTTGATGGTTGACTAGATGGTTGACTAGATGGTTGACTAGATGGTTGACTAGATGGTTGTGATGATGGCTGTCTTGATGGTTGAGATGATGGTTGTGATGATGGTTGTGATGATGGTTTTGATGATGGTTGTGATGATGGTTGTGATGATGGTTGTCTAGATGGTTGACTTGATGGTTGACCAGATGGTTGACTTGATGGTTGACCAGATGGTTGACTTGATGGTTGACCAGATGGTTGATTGGTTGGTTGTCTAGTTGGTTGTCCAGTTGGTTGTCCAGACGGTTGACTAGATGGTTGACTAGATGGTTGACTAGATGGTTGACTAGATGGTTGCGAAGTTGGTTGCATAGATGGTTGCATAGATGGTTGGCCAGTAGGTTGAGTAGTTGGTTGTCTTGAAGGTTGAGCCGTTGGTTGGTTAGATGGTTGTGATGATGGTTGACTAGACGGTTGTCGAGAGGGTTGACTAGATGGTTGACGAGATGGTTGAGAAAGAGGTTGAGAAGATGGTTGAGAAGATGGTTCAGAAGATGGTTGAGAAGATGGTTGCGATGATGGTTGTAATGATGGACCACTTGATGGTCTACTTGTTGGATCTCTTCGATAAGTTGGTTCTGGTGTAGGACGCGTAGGACTCATACTGGGCTTTGATGAAGGATTTGAACTCGATGGTTTAGATGTAGGTGGTGAACTTGTTGGAGGTAATGTAGGGAAAGAAGTAGGAAAAGCTGTTGGAAAAGCTGTTGGAAACGATGTTGGAACTGATGTTGGTTGAGAAGTTGGTAATGAACTGGGTATAGCTGTTGGAAAAGATGAAGGAATTCTTGTTGGTATAGATGTTGGTTCAGAAGATGGTATTGATGTTGGTATAGAAGTTGGTAAAGAAGTTGGTTGAGAAGTTGGTATAGCAGTAGGTCTTGATGTTGGTTGAGAAGTTGGTATAGCAGTAGGTCTTGATGTTGGTCTGGGTCCCAAAGTTGGTCTTGAAGTTGGTATACTTGTTGGGATTGACGTTGGGGTTGTTGTTGGAAATGCTGTAGGTGTAGAGGTTGGTTGAGTTGATGGTTGCAATGATGGTTGAGTTGTTGGTTGACCTGTAGGTTTACTTGAAGGTTGTCTTGTTGGAACCCCAGTAGGTTGCATAGTTGGTTGTCTAGTTGGTTGAGAAGATGGCTGAGATGATGGTTGAGTGGATGGTTGAGATGATGGTTGAGATGATGGTTGAGTGGATGGTTGAGATGATGGTT
>Ga0007758_10006821_pt1 | contig 10458 bp, 8 predicted proteins | sample LauGreFaBDMM15SD_FD_61641 | JGI IMG/M metagenome (GOLD analysis project Ga0007758, IMG submission 61641) | Metatranscriptome of freshwater lake microbial communities from Lake Michigan, USA - Fa13.BD.MM15.SD (Metagenome Metatranscriptome) | ecosystem: Environmental > Aquatic > Freshwater > Lake ... | reverse complement strand
GGAGCTGGCATTAGCCTTAACCTAAATTGGAGCCTTGTCCTTTCTGGGACGCATCTACTCGTAATTCTTGTCTGCACTCTCGATATGCTCTAACAAGGTCTTATAGGTAATCTTTTCCTCTTAGTTGATGGTATCCTTAAGCTAAGCGGTGTTCATCGATAAGTCTGACATCTCAGAAATTTCATCAATCGCACCCTTGCTGCTCTCCCAGTCGGCAATAATACCGCGGCCCAAGAACAAGTTGAGCTTTTGCTGGTTTTGGATGTGGCGCTTGAAGTAGATCTATCTTGAGTAGCACTACTTCTAGCACAACTTCTACATCAGACCTGCCTTCTCAACACACCGCTGCACCGCCTCATTCACTGCATTATCATGCACTTCGTTGTTGGTGCCAGCCTCATACACCTTGGCCTTCTCAAGCTGCTCCTGCTGAGTCTTCTTTATCTCCGCCAACTTAATCTGCCTCAATACAGCATCCTTGTTTTTGTTGACGTTCCTACCTTTCATCCGTTCCCTCATCCGCTCCATCTAACGCTGCTGTTCTTCCTGCAAAACTTCATCCATAGTCTGCAGCTCCTTCTTGTGCTTGTTGAGCAACATGTCAACATCGTTTTGATTCATGTCCTTCAGCAGGTCACGCTACTGGTCAGCGAGTTTCCTAGCCATGATCTCCTCTTTTTGTCTCCTAAACTGCTCCATGTGCTGGTTCTCATCGCGTTTCTACTACTCCTCCCAGCTGTACATGCGTTACTGTCGGTCCTACAGCTCTATCATCTTAGCTTTCTTGGCTTCCTCAAGATGTTCTCGTTTGCGAACCTTTTCCTTATCAGCTTTGCGACGGAACTACTCCAACTCCTTCTCGCTGTCCCTAAGTGACCGATCAAGGTACTGCTTCATCTGATCTTTTTCATCCATGTTTCTAATCAGAGCTTAGAACATTACCATCTTTTCTTAGGTCTGCCTGTCTTTCAGAATTTTCTTCTGTTCTGCCTCGGCGTCGATTTTAATGTGGTCGATTTCTTCTCTAAGCTCTTTCTCACGATCGTTAAAAGCAATCTCTATGTCCTAAGATCGTTCCGTCTCCTCCTAGGTCAGTCTGTCAAGACCTGCCTGGAACTCAACTGGCGTAACCAAGTTTTTAACTTTCTTCTATCTCAAGAATTCCTTCTGTGACTCCATCTCAGCTTTCAAGTCATCCAGCTGTTGCTGCTTCTCAAGCGCAAGTTCAAGGATGTACCTTCTGAGTGCTTTGGCCTTTTCTTCAAACAAGTTGTTCATCAGATCCAGCAATTCCTGCTGCTGCTTTTAATCGATAAAGTTTTCTGTCACCTGAACAGAGTCGTCTTTTCCAAATGCGTTATGGATCCTATCTGCTAGCTCCTTTGCATTTGCCTTGTCCACGTCACGCCGCACATTACTGTTCACACTAGATTTAAATTCATCAAGAATCATCGCCTGCTTCTACTACGCAGCACTGTCAAGTAAATTTCTCCGTTTATTGCGTCTCGCTTCGATAGCAGCTTTTAATTTAGAATTTTACGCATCCGCCTCCAAAGCCAGTTAGTCTTTAAGGTTCTTCTCAAATTGCTCCATCTGCTTCAACAACCGTTGGCGTTCATCTTCGTTCAAAGCGCCTTCAATGCTCTTCTTGATCATCTCGCGTTGTTTCTCGATCTCACGTCTCTTGACTTCGTTTTCGTTTTCTATCTACCTCAAGCATTAAGCCACCGCCTTGTCTTCCGACGAGACCTTAGCTAACTCAGCTGCAATTTTTAGGTCAGCCTCCCTTAATGACGACTCAAGGTTTTTTGGGGTAGCTCTTATTAAACCATCTTCAACCTTTTGAGCCTAAAGAATGATCTTCATCTTGTCTGTTTCATTCTGTACAGGCTTCAGTAATGATTAAATCTGCTTAATCTCGTCGTTCAGCTCCTTCTTTGTGAGCAGGTTCTGACTATTTAGGTTGTCTTCCTTGTCCTTCGCTAATTCCTACAGCTCCCTGATTCTGTCCTGCTTGCGTTTTTTCAGCTTATCTTCAAGAGAGATGATCTACTGCTCTTTCTCATTTTTCAAGTCAGCATCTACTTTCTTAACTAAGTTACCATACTCAGCGAGCATGTCATTGAATTTGTAGTCAGATTCTGGGTTGCCGTGGGTTTTCTTCCTAAACTCCTGAAGACGTTTTTCTTGGTCGGATAAAATCTTTAAGCGCTTTTACTGTGTCGCTTGATCGATCTGAATAAGACCTTCTCTCCTCGCATCTTCGATTTCAAGGTCGACGGCTTCTCTTTGGTTGGCCACAGTCTAGTTGACTTCTGTTATTTTTTTGTTGAAGCGATCGTCCTCAATCATTTTTTTCTCACTCAGATTGTTCAGTACTCCCTATAACTTCTCTTTCTTTGCCTTTCGACGAGCCAGCAACTCCTGAAGTGTACCATTCTGCGCGTCTTGCTCCTCTTCCATAAGCTCATTGATGTTAGCCAGTTTTGCCTACAATTCTTAGAGTAATGCATCCCTCTCAGAATCACTCACTTCCCCAGACGCCATCCTCTTTGAGTATTCCTCCTAAATTCGACGTTTCATCTCATCGTTTGCGTTGAGATTATTTGCAAACCTCTCCTTTTGCAAAGTGGCTACTTTGTCCTGGATCTTCGACTGGTAAACTTCCTCAGTCTTAATATTAGTTTCAATCATACTCTTCAGGTGGGTTGCGATCTTATTGGCCAGTTGGTTCTGGAACTTTTTCACAATATCGGTTTCTTAAAGGACGCTGGGTGCCTCTTTTACCGGCTCTTTTTTACTTTTGCCAATAACTTTATCAAGGCACTCCCGGTTTCTCCTTGTAAAGTCCAGAAGCTCCATCATTTCTTTCAACAGTTCATCTTCCTCAGTCATTGGCTTAATTAAGTTGCCCTCATCGTCGAATTGTTTTTTTAATTCTCTTTCCCTCTTCTCGCGATCGATTAGTTGCTTCTTCAATACGGCCTATGCCTCATTAAACTTCTTAAGTAGGTTTTCAAGGTCTTCGTATCTGATCGCGTACTCATGCTTTTGCTCAGGCTCAGTTTGAAGAGTGTCTGGTTTCTGGTCAACTTAGACTGATTTCTTGCAGCAGAGGCGGTTTTTCTTGGATTTTTGCAAATCTACAAGTTTGTCATAGTAGATTGAGGACTTGGTCTCATCTTCGGCAAAGATGTTGGACTAGCCTTTTACTTTTAGATTGTGGGCTCGGATCATTAAGCCGATTACGAGGAACACAAATACGTTTATACAGAAGAAGGAGAAGTTAATGAACCACCAGTCGGGCATTTCTTTTTTGTCTTAGGATGCAATGCCGATTTGAGAAAGAGACTTGTCAGTCACCATGGCTGCTCCGATGCCGTTGACAGAGTTTGAGCAGGTTTGTGATTTGTCAACAACGCCAATGATGGTGACTGTGCCTGATGCTGCGCTTTCAAAAACGTAGATACCCTGGTCTTTGAAGATAAAGCTGAAGGTCTCAACTGGGATACCTTGTTGCACGATCATGGTCTCTAATTTTTGGAAAGGTCCGTAATCAAAGGCCGGGTTAGTGTTGAGGATGCTGTCTTTGAAGTAGCGTGGGTAAGCCAGATTTCCCGCGTCGACGTTGAAGAAAATAACGCCACCTTCTTGGATGCAAATAACTGGATTGTAAAGACGTTGCGAAGTGCCAGCGTCAGCCTGTAGATGGCGGACTAATGGCGCTCTAGTGATGTTTGCCTTTAAGTTTGTGATCAGTTTAGTTTTCAGGTTCTTTTTATTGGTGTTGTCAGGGACCTTAACTGAATTAATTACGCTTGAAGGCGTTGAGTAATCATAGGAGAAGTCGCCAGCTGTGGTCATTCCCATGTAAAAGACTCGGCAACCGGAGCTTCCTGATTGACTCTGACAGGCAAAATCCCCATAGTACCCAGGCAGGGTAGATGGGTCAACTGTTGAAGTTTTCTTAGTTACTGGATCGTACACTGAAAGCATTCCGTCAGAATTCAATGTAGAAATTGGAGACGTCTTAATGCATGTCGCATCGCAGACCTAGGAAGGGTCAGTAATTTCAGCGCATTGGCAAAGACCGGTACCAGCAACCAGCTTCCCTGGTTATCCGCCGCATTGCTTAGAGCAGATGTCTGCTGAGATGGTTGAATTGACACAGTACCCTGTAGAGTTGACATCCTCGTTGGCTGCGCATCCTTTTTTTGAAATCAACTCGCAGTCGGCATTACTATCAATATTGGGCAAGTCGTCTTTTGGTTTGTAACCTGTAGCGCACAAGCATTGCCCACCTGTTTTAATGAAGTCACGATTTGCACCATTGCAGACGCAGGTAGTGGCTCCACCGAAACTTGTTGATGTCGGTCCACATTTCTTGCAGCCTGCTTGCCCGGGAACATCGTTGTAGTAACCATTTTTACATTTCAAGCAAGTTTCTGCAGATGTAGTTCCCGTCTGCTTTGCGTACCTTCCGATTGGGCACTCGATTGGCGCGTAAGTTGCCCCTGGGCAGTAATGTCCTACTGGGCAGGGCTCACCATTGTTTAGGGCTTTAACTGCGGGGAGCCTGCTATTGGTCCTGCCGTAGCAAGCGTAACCAGGAGTGCAGTCAAGACAAACGTCAGGGACGACTTTTGTTGAGTACAAACCTCGTCCACAAGGTTTGCATCCTGTAGCTTCAGAAAAGTTATCCAGAGTACCGGCACCGTACGTACCATCAGGACAGGGTGTAGGTTGTGAGCTGCCAGCTTCACAATAAGTGCCGAAGGGACACTTCAGGTAGGTATCAGATCGGCTTGGGCAGTAATAACCTTGTGGGCATTTAACCATAGTACCACTCGCTCCAGGGCAGTAATTTCCAGGCTCGCAGTCGATAGGCTGCACAGCTCCTGCCGGGCAGTAGGAGGCAGGAGGACACACATCTGGAATCACAGTTGCCTTTTTAGCGCAGAAGTATCCCGGAACGCAAGTGAAGCAAGCTGCGACATACCCATTGAGTGAATACGTAACTGGTGTGCCTTGATAGGCTCCTTGCTGAGGTCTAAACGTTCCTGCATCACATGCTTTGGGAATGTAACTGTCTTCTGGACAATAATAGCCGGGCGGACAAAGGAAATTTTGGAAAGCTCCTATACCCGTTTCATCACACGCTGTTCCAGCCGGACAAGGTCTACAATCCGAATAAGATGTCGATTTCTTATTCGGATTATAAGTTCCTTTTGGACATGCGCTAGGCTCTGTGAGTCCAGCTGGACAGTAGTAGCCTGAAGGACAAGTCTGCATAATTGAGCTTGAAACATACCGAACACAATAGAAGCCAGCTAAACAAAGTCCACAGCCATCCTCATTCTTTGCTCCTGGAAGGGAGTATTTACCTTCCGGGCATGCAGTAGGTACTGGAGTGCCTTCGAGGCAGAAGTAGCCTCCAGGGCAGGTCTTATTTGATTGAGTTTAGTTCATAGCTCCTGAGTCACAGTAGTAGCCAGCACCACACACGTTGGTTCGATCAAATTTACCGTTAATACAGAAAAATCCAGTTGGGCAAGAGGCGCACTGAGAATCCGACTCTAAACCGGTTTGGGTGGGGTTAGTGTAGGTTCCATTAGGGCAAAAGAATGGAGTTGTGGTTTCAGCAGGACAGTAATAGTATGTAGGGCAGATTAAAGGCTCGATAGTGCCTTTAGAATCGTTGCAGTAGTACCCAGGAGGACAGGGCAGGCAGGCATTAAGACCTTCGATGGGAGCATAGGTGCCACCTTTGCATTGTTGTTCTTAACCGTTAGTGCAGTAGTGGCCGACCGCGCAAATACGACCGGTTATGTAGTCGAAGGGTTATGCGAACACAGCCGCTGAGAAGCAGACATAGCCATCATCACAAGCCGGGCCAGGAGCGGAGAGTCCTGAAGTTGGGCAGTATCTGTATTTATCACATGGTAAACAAGACTGTTAGCCCAATAAAGGCTAGTATGTTCCGGAAACACACGGGATTGGAAAACTTGATCCGAAGGGGCAATAGTTGCCGATGGGGCAAAGTCCAGATTTGACCGCGTCGTAGTTTAAATAATCAAAGGTGCCTGTTGGTGTGGGGGAGCTTTAGCCCTGTGTGCAAACATAACCAGCTGTACAGAAACCTGTGAAAGATGACGAGCCAGCTAAGCAGTACCTTCCCGGGGGGCAAGGCGTGCATTAAGAGGCAGCGGAAAGATAGAGATTGCTTGAGTAAGTTCCAGCAGGACATGGAACGACGTTTGCAATTCCTGAGACTGCAACATATGCTGGGCAGTAAGACCCACGAGGACAAGGGTTGGGTTTGACCAATCCTGTTGAGCCAGTGCAATCAAATCCCGCGATACAAGGTAAGCATGCTGATTAGCCCTCTCTTGGATTAAAAAAGTTTAAAGGGCATGCAATTTGGGGATTGCAGTTGGCAACACCAGCGGCGCAATTTGCTTAAGCGCAGTAAGAGCCAGCTGGGCAAAGTTTAATAGTAACATTGTCAAGATTTGAAGGGTAAATAGCACCGCCAAGACAGAGATAACCATCGGGACATGGTTGTAGTTGAGCTGTTGTGAGGCCCCAACTTGGGCAGTACTTGTTTACCGGGCAAGATATACAACTTGAGGTTGCTGTCGGAACTGTCGATGAACTGTAAGTTCCAGGTGCACAAAGAGTAGGTAAGATGGTGCCAGCTGGACAGATCTGGCCTGCAGTGCAAGGAATCTATTAAGCAGTGCCAAGAACCGCTCCACTCACAGCGCCAGGAACCAGGCAGTAACTAAGCGCGGAACAGGATGTGCCTTGGTTGGCGGAAATCAAGCCAGTTCCAACGCAGTACTTTCCGAATGTGCATGGTTGGCATTAAAGTATATTGGTTAGGCCTTCTTTGTCTGAGAACGTGCCTTCCGGACAAGGCTTTGTGACTGTCATCTGAGCTACATCACAATATGCACCAGTGGGACAGATGTCTGGTAGTAGCATTCCAGACAGCCCACACCAAGTTCCTGGTTGGCAAGGCTTACAACTTGCCTGAGCTTCATTTGGTTAGTAGAATCCTGCAGAACAGGGAGTCGCTGCGGCTGAGCCAGAAGGACAAGAACTGCCAGCAGGGCATGCCTGAGCGTCTTCTTGGTCCGAACCGGCAGGACAGTAATACCCAGCAAGACAGGGCTGTTATGGCGCTGCGAGTCCTCTATTGTAACAATACTAACCTGCCGTACATGGAATACAATCTGAGGCTAAAGATTTACCAGTATTGGGTTAGTAAGTTCCAATTGGACAAGGGTAAGGTCTGAAACTGTTTGCAGCGCAGTAGTTTCCCACTGGGCAGGTCACGCCAGCTGTGCTGGTGGCGCCTTTAATGCAGGTCACTTCATTGATACAGAGTGAAGTTGCGATGGTGTTATCTGTGGTCTAGCTGCAGTAATTTCCAGCCGCACATGGGGAGCCAACTGTATACAAGCCTGTTGTAGTGCATGCGTATCCCGCGTCGCAGGGAATCGGAATGTTTGACCCCAAGGGACAGTAAAAGCCGACCGGACAAATGACACCCGCAGCTGAGCCTCCTAGGCAATAATAGCCCTAAGTGCATGCTTGCGTCTTCATAGTTGCTGCAACTGATGCATCGGTAATTAGGGGGCACATAAACCCTTTGGGGCATGGCCAGCAATCAGCTGCCGAAGAGGACTAGTCTTGTACGTTGTACGTGCCGGCATTGCAATTGTTTCTTACGAGTTGTGTCATACCAGGACAATAAAAACTGGGTCCGGCAAGTTGTGGCTTGCATTTTGTGCTTGTTGTCTATGTGCACTCAAAACCGGGTTAGCACTGCTTGCAATCTGCAGCTCCTTTTTCATCTTGATATTCACCAGTAGCCACGTTGTTGCAAGCAGTCATTTGGAATGACTAGGTTGGACATTTGTTTCCTTCAAGACAGATGTTTGGCTTCCCGTACTTGCTTCCAGTGGGGCAGTAGAAGCCAGCAATACATTTGTGGTTAGTGGTGTCCACAGAAGTCTGGGCCAGGTTTGGACAGTAAAAACCTTAGGTGCAAAGTGTGCAGTCACTGAGCTATGTCCTTCCTGTCAAACTCGAAAAAGTTCCTGCAGGGCATGGCGTTGGCTCACCCGACCTTACAGGGCAATAATAGCCCGCATTACAAACAGTTCCTAAGGAGTTAGCTGTGCCAGCAACGCAGTAATAACCAGCTCCGCAATCGGTATTCGGGAGGGCAAGCAAACCTGTTGTGCAGGTCTTACCTGGTGTGCAAGGAATCATTTTTGGGGTTCCTGCTGGGCAGTAATTTCCAGCAGTGCAGGGACCACCGATATCGACTATTTAGGCGACTCCGCCCACTGTAGAAGCTGAATAGGTACCAGTAGGTGTCGCTGTCCAAGATCCCATCTTGCAGTAGTAGCCAGCAGTGCACGTTTTCGTGGTGTCAATAGTTATAGCATTAGTGTCAGGTTAGTAGAACCCAGGAGGCGAGGGGATGCAGGAATTTGCGTCCTTAGCGCCTGTGTGATCATTGTATGTTCCCTTAGGGCATGGGTTAGCAGTTCCGGAAGTGGTTCCTGCGGGGCAGTAATAGCCAGCAGGACAAAGGTAATTTGATAGGTCGTATCCAATAGTGGCAGGAACATCACAGAAGTATCCAGCTGGGCATTGGTAGCAGGTTCCCTGCAAAGGATTTGGCTACCAATTTCCTGCTGTACAAGCTTATACTATTGATGAGCCAGTAGGGCACTTTTAAGCGATTTGGCAGTAGTTTGTGTAATCAGAATTATACTTTGAGCCAGCTGGGCAGAAAAATCCTTCTAAACAGTCGCCGTTTTCCTAGACTGAAGTTTAAAGGGTGCCTGAAACGAACCTCGACCATGTGCCCGCACCTTTTATTCCGCAAGCAGTGGCAGTTGTCATGCCACTGCCACTTCCATTAGTACCTGGTAGGCAAGGAGAGCCCGCACCAGTAGCGGCACCGCACCATTAGTACGCTGGACAAATTCCGAAGGTTTACCAAGTACCTGCAGCATATGGGGGAGCGGGGACTGTAGCTCTCGAGTTGCAATAGTAACCTGCCGTGCATGTTCCTGAGACTGCAACTAAGCCCTGGGAAGCCGTTAAGGTACTAGGTGAACAGTAGTTTCCAGAAGTGCACCAGTCACAGTCAGCGGCTTGAACAAGGTAAGTTTTTGTGCTAAAGGTGCCGGCTGGACACGCTAAAGGAGATGATCTTCCAGAGGGACAGTAAGCCCCTGCAGGACACATAGTTGGGGCTGTCATTCCTACCGTTGGACAATAATAGCCAGCAGGACATGTTAGACAAGATGCTTGAGCAGAAAAAGGATTGTAAGTCCCAATAGCACACTGTAAATAATCTGCTGGAAGTGTACATGCTACCGCAGGAACGAGAGTATCAAGGAAACCGGTGATTAAGCAGCCTCTTGATCCTATCGCTGTGTAGTAACCTGGCTTAGCCGGAAACTGTTTTTCGTTGTAAGCTGCACCAGTGCAGTAATAGCCAGCTTTGCATTGAGCTGTAGTCGTGGCTCTTGGAATGAAGTTGGCTAAGGCTGTCGCAAATAATGGTGAGGAAGTAGCGCCAGGCAGATCAGTTCTAGTCAGATCAGGCGCGCCATTACAATAACTGCCAGCAGGGCACGGTAAGCAGTCGCTTTCTGCCGCCTTTTGTTTTACCGGATTGTAGTAGCCGGGTGGGCATGGGAGAGGGAATTTAGATCCTGTTGGGCAGTAACCGCCAGCCTCACAGATGTTTCCGACTGGGTAAATATTTCCAAAGGAGTCAGCAGGATTGTTGCCGACATTGGCATACTAGGGTACCGGTGTATTGGAGTTTTCGACGCAATAATAGCTAACATCGCATTTATTAGTGATGTCGTTTGCACCTAAATTCAAGCAATAGCGTCCACCGTAGCACGGAGAGCAGTCACTCAACTAAGAAAGACCTGGTCCAGAACCGAATTTACCAGTGGGACAGGGTGTTGGCGCAGATGCACCCGCGGGGCAGTAGAAGCCAACTTAGCAAATCACGGGGTTTATGGTTGCCTGACCGCATGTGTAGCCCGCTGGGCACAGGGCACAGTCAGAAAGGGCCGTTCCCATAGTGTAAGACCTGAAGTACTTCTCAGGACAGAACTTCATATTTCCGTCACCAGCCGTGGCAGTGACTGACTAGCTTTTTGTTCCCGCTGGGCAGTACAGTCCTGCGGGGCACACGTTTTGATAGAAACTTGTCGAAGCATCTGCATTTGTGAAGTGACCGGCTGGCGTCTGGAGGCAGTCAGTGATCAAAGATTTACCATAGAAAGGTTGGTACGTGCCCGCCAGACAAGCTGTTGAGGTAGAGCCTGTGCACCAGTACCCTGGTTTGCAGGCGTAAAGGGCATCTTCTGTTTGTGGTTTGTAAGCAATTCTTTCTACATTGCAGTTAAA
>Ga0007758_10145651_pt1 | contig 10989 bp, 13 predicted proteins | sample LauGreFaBDMM15SD_FD_61641 | JGI IMG/M metagenome (GOLD analysis project Ga0007758, IMG submission 61641) | Metatranscriptome of freshwater lake microbial communities from Lake Michigan, USA - Fa13.BD.MM15.SD (Metagenome Metatranscriptome) | ecosystem: Environmental > Aquatic > Freshwater > Lake... | reverse complement strand
CTTTTATTATGATTTTTGATAAAAAAACAATAAATAATTACGGAGTCGGAAAAAAAACAAGAATGGATTTGTTAGAGTATTCTGGGCTAAATAAACGAAATACATCTAAGAATTTAATGCTAAAACAACAATCCGATGTTGAAAAAAAGCTTAAAAGTGTAAAACATGGGAAAAAACTTAAGGATACGGTAAAAGATATCGTAAGCTTTTTATCAAAAATTAAAACATATAAAGGAGTTAGACATAAACTGGGATATCCAGTACGAGGACAAAGAACACATACAAATGCTAAAACAAAAAAATTTAAATTTTAAAAAAAAAGTTGTAACTAAGTTTAAAAAAACTAAATTTAATAAGTTAAAATCTTCAAAGTCTGAGGTTGCCTTCTTTAGAATAAAAAAATTACTAAAGCATAAGCCGTACTTAACAAATCCAACTTTTCAAGAAATTAAAAAAAACAACCTTCTTAAGCAATATTACAAACAAATAAATATAAGAGTAACACCCAACAATGTTTTTTGTACACTTAAAAACGTGATAAAAAATAAGACCTTATTTATAACTTCTGCAGGTAAATGTAACACAAAGACTTCAAAAAAAGTTTTGAGATACAGCAGTAAAGTAATTACACAAATTTTTTTTGAAAAAATTAAAGAACATTTAAAATCAAACAAATTTGTTGTAAATATTATAGGCCCGAGAAAAATCAGAAAGTCTATTTTAGAACAGGTTTCTAATAGCTTGAGAGGGAAAAGTCTGATAATAAACGTTGAGAATAAGAAATGTTTTAACGGGTGTCGTCCCCCTAAAAAAAGAAGAAAAAAGCAGAAAGGGTTACGAATATTTAAATAAATCCTAAAGGAAAGATGGCTGAGTGGCTTAAAGCATTGGTTTGCTAAATCAACATACAACAACTGTATCATGGGTTCGAATCCCTTTCTTTCCAAAAAATATAAAATTAATTCATGTTCATTCTAATTTCTTTACTGAAAATATTAATAATAGTGGTACCACTATTAATTTCTGTAGCTTATTTTACTTTAGCCGAAAGAAAAATATTGGGTGCAATTCAAAGACGTAGAGGGCCCAATGTTGTGGGAGTTTATGGATTATTGCAACCATTGTCAGACGGGTTTAAACTACTGGTGAAAGAAACTGTTTTACCTAGTAATGCAAATAAATTTATTTTTATTATTGCACCAATAATCACTTTTGTAATCAGTTTGATGGGTTGGGCGATTATACCATATGACAAATATTCTGTATTATCTGAGATAAATGTCGGTGTTTTATACTTATTTGCGATTTCTTCTCTTGGAGTATATGGAATCATAATGTCCGGTTGGGCAAGTAATTCCAAGTATGCTTTTTTGGGAGCTCTTCGTTCAGCAGCGCAAATGGTCTCATATGAGGTTTCTATTGGATTTATAATAGTGACCATTGTAATTTGTTGTGGTTCGTTCAACCTACAAACAATAATTGAGTCACAAAGAAATACATGGTTTATTGTTCCTTTTATGCCTTTGTTTTTAATGTTCTTTACTTCAGCTTTAGCAGAAACAAACAGACATCCCTTCGACTTACCTGAAGCCGAAGCCGAGCTTGTTTCGGGATATAATGTAGAGTATTCTGCTATGGGATTCGCACTATTTTCATTAGGCGAATATGCGAATATGTTGCTAATGAGTTCATTGAACGTAATCTTATTTTTTGGAGGTTGGCTTCCACCACTAGAAATATTGGGATTTATACCAGGATCAATTTGGTTTGGTATTAAAATTTGCTTCTTCGTAGTCTTGTACGTTTGGATAAGAGCAGCTTTACCGAGATATCGTTATGATCAATTGATGGGGTTGGGTTGGAAAGTCTTTTTACCAGTGTCATTAACTTACTTGATGTTGACTTTTTCAATATTAATTTCATTTAATCTAATGCCTTATTAAATAAATTTTATTGACTTTTGATAAATAAACGAACGTAAATAATATTAACTCTAACAAAACGCTTAGAAAAATTAAAATAACTATTTGACTATAAACGTCGGGTGGACTTAAAAGTGTTGCAAACACGATATTAATAAATATAAAAAGTTTCTTCCAATAGATAAAATTTTCTACACCAAAAATTAACATAAAAAAAGTCAGCGAATAAAAAATCACAATAAAAATGTTGACAAAGTATATAAAACCTAAAACGAAGAGAAAATAATCCTGTACCGAAAGCTCTAATGAAAAATTCAAATTTTCTGATTGATTAACTAAGGTATTAAACTTTTGGAAAAACGACCAAATTTTTGGAAAAATAAAAAAGAAACACAAAGAATTAAAAACAGTAAAACTAACAAAAAGAGAAATCAATATTTTGATTATCTTTTTATACTCTTCTAAGAATAAACTCGATTTGATAAAATCTACTAAATGCCAAAGAGCGTACGGTGTTTGTATTACAATTGAAATACAGAAAATAGAAAAAAAATGAATTGTTAAAAGCTCTGCCGGACGTGTGTATATAAAGTTACTATAAGAATTTAAAGTCTCGGTGTGGTCGTAATTAAGGTCGATGAGAGGAATTGTCAATAAAATAAAAATAATCCCTTTATAAGAATAAAGAATAAAAACAGTTAATAAAAAAGAAAAAACTAAGTATTGAAAACGTACAAACAACTCTTTAAAATAAAACATATGAAAATTAAATATCAATTTAAGATTAAGTCTTTAAACAAAGAAGCTATTTATTTATACCAAGAGTTTTTGAAGAAAGTATTAGATAGGGTAAATATCAAACATCAAATTGCTAATTTGCCGACTAAAAAAAAAAGAATAACTCTTTTAAAGTCTCCACATGTTAATAAAACAGCTAGGGAACAATTTGAAATAAAATACTACAAGTTTATATTTCAAACAGACACAGAAATTAGTTTTAACGAACTGAAACTAATTTTATTAAATAAACCAAAAATGGTTAGTGTGAGTTTTAAAAGATTGTAGCTAAAAAACCAAGGAGGATAGTTTAACGGCAAAGCGTTGGTCTCCAAAACCAAATTTATGGGTTCAAATCCCATTCTTCCTGAATTATTTACAACTTAGTTGAAAAGTATTCTTTTAATTTTAAAATGTTGAAAGTTAATTTTTTGAAGTCCCCAAAAAGTAAAAATAAAAGAACAAGTACTATTAATATTTGAAAAAAACCGATATTTAACATAATTACTTAAAAATATTTAATTTAATGAGGCCTATAGTTTAATCAGGTAGAACATACCGCTCATAACGGTAAAAATGTAGGTTCAAATCCTACTCGGCCTATATTTTCATCTCAAAGACAAAAACAAAAACTCTCTCTACTGTTTTTTATGTTGTTACAAGCTGCACAAAAAATCGGAGCTGGGCTATCAACTTTCGGACTAGCAGGTGCTGGTATCGGAATTGGATTAATTTTCGCATCATTAATTATGGGAATTTCAAGAAATCCAAATCTAAAAGACGATTTATTTAGATTTGCTATTTTAGGATTCGCATTAACTGAAGCAATTGCTCTATTCGCTCTAATGATTGCATTTTTAATTCTATTCGTTTAATTTACATTTTAAGGATATATAAAAAAAAGATAATAAGAATACTTCCTAAAACAACTAGGCTTCTTTTTTAGATGCATTAATCAGTCTTAAAAATGACATCCCGGAATTTAATAAGTTATCCAAAGTATTAAACGTATTTACTACTTTTAGTTTTGATAACAAAAAAAGGTTAGTAGATCTTAAAGAAACAAAATTTAGTTTTGCAAATACGGTTGCAGACTTTTTTTCGTATTGATTTGATAAATAATTTTCAATGCTATCTGAATCTTTGAAAACTTTAATAACCATTGGGAATTTAAAAGTCGAAGCTATTAAAAAGTCTGAAAGTTTTAGCTTTTTTGAAATAACTTTAACTAAAAGTGTACTTGAAAAATTTCCTTTGGGTGCTTTTAGATTCTCTTTTTTTAATTCGATCGAAAAATAAGAATTGCTATTAACAATAGATTCTGCTATAGCAACAGAAAGCTCTTTTTTAAATTTTTTTATTTTCATAATTTTTTTTTACATTTTTTATTGATGTTTTTTTCGTTAAAAAAACAAAATTAAGATTGTTTGAAAAAGATCGTTTTTTTCTTCTAGACAAAATAGAAAATCTGTTTCTTTTTATTTTTGGGAATAAAGTGATTTTCCCCCACCAGTTAGCAACTCGAACAACTAGGAAGTCTTTTATTTTGTTCTTAGAATCAATTAAAAAGCTTAGGCTATTTATAGACTCTTCTTTTAAAGAGGACTTAGCAAAAGCTGTAAGTGCATGAGAAAATGCGAAGGTTGCATGACTTCTTGGCATAAATCCGATAACCCCACTGGAATAACAAATGAAACCTCCTTTTATCGGATTAAGAATCAATAAAGAGCTTAAGTAGTGTTTTCTGCTAAGTTGTAGAGTCGAATAGAAAGAATTAATTAGTGTCGTTTTTGTCGCACAATCGTTTTTTACAATAAAATTTTTAATGACTAAAGATTTGTTTAGTTTATTCTTGTATTCAAATTCTTTTGCAAGTAAAGAGCCTCCTGTCAGATCCTCTTGAGATAATTTAACAAATTTTTTTAACCTGAATGACGAAACATTAAAAAACGTGTTATCGTTGTCTAAAACATATAAAGGAGTACTTTCTAACAAAGGGCTTCTTACTAAAAATTTTCCGTAAATTGTTTTTGAAAGAACTTTTTTATTTAAATAATTATCTATTTCAGAGTTAAACTTGGAAAAAATTTTTTTTAATACCATAGATTATGTGAAAATAATTCGACTTTTTATTGGCAAACGGATTTGACCCGATTCTAATGCTTTGATTCCTACAGAAATAAACTCAGTTTCTATTTCGTATAAAACGAAACCGGGCTTAACTTTGAAAATCCAATGATCAACGCTTCCCTTCCCTTTTCCCATACGAACTTCAATGGGTTTTTTACTTATAGGAGTATCCGGAAAAATATTCGTTTTTAGACGCCCTTGTTTTTTTATAATCTTGCTTATAACCTGACGCACTGATTCTATTTGTTTAGAAGTTAATCTGCCAGGTGAAAGTGCTTTTAGTCCAATAGAACCAAATTTTAAAGAATATAAATCAGTGGAGGTACTATTTATACGATTAAAAGATTTTCCTTTTTGTTGTTTTTTAAATTTTGAGCGACGCGGAAATGATAACATAAAAGTTGTTTTTTAAATTTTGTTGTACGGATTTAAGCCCTATAAACCCACATTTGAAAACCAAACGCCCCGTACATGGTGTATACATGAAGTCTCGAAAAATCAATATCTTTACTTATAGTTTGAATTGGAACTGAACCTACTTGAATGCAACGAGAATCAGCTCGGGTCTTCCCTTGGAGTTTTCCATGAACTATAAATTTGATCCCTTTTATTGAATGAAAAGAAACCTCTGAAAATTTCTTAGGAAACTCTTCAACAATTGCTGTAAAAATTACTTTAAGAAAAAAAATAAATCGATTGTGTTTACGCTTAGGCAAAATACGAAAGATTTGTCCCAAAATATAGAGATAAGAATTAGAGCTGATTTTAGATTCAGAAAAAAATGAACTTAATTTCAAAAAGTCAATGAATAAATTGAACCTTCTTGCAAATAGAAAGCCTGCGAATCGTTTCACAATATTGAAAAAGAAGCTTACAAAACGCTTATTTAGATTCTTATTTAAGTTTTTAAAATTAATAACAACAAGGTTGCTAACAAACAAAGGAAATTGTTTATTGATGAAAGCGCTAAACGTTGATTTTTTAGAAACTTTAGGTGTGGAATATTTTTGTTTTAACCCTTTTCGTTTGTAATTAATGGTCTTGCTTGATCGAAAAAAAGCAGTAATTGTAAAAAAAATTTGTTTATTTTCAAAATTTAAAATTTTATCAATCAGTAAGACACCTTTACCTAAAAGTAATTTTTCAAAATTTTTTAGAAATTTGAAACCGTAAAGAAACAACTTAACGTTTTCTATTGATAAATTTAATTGCTCCCTTGTTTTTCTTAAAGTTAGAACATTAGTTTTTTGACCCATATTGACTTTTTATTTTTTTTTTGTTTTTGCGGTAACTTTGCTGGTTTTTTGTTTCAAAGTGTACTTGCGGCTGAAAGAAAATTCTCCAAATTTAAATCCAACCTTTTCGCGACTAATTAAGATACGTTTGAATTCTTTACCGTTATGAACAAAAACAGTTTCTCCTATTAAAGAAGACGGAATAACTGAAGAGCGGCACCAAATTTTAAAGTTTTTATTTTCTTGCGCTTTTTTATGAAAAATAGGGTCTATAAAAGGACCCTTCCATGAAGATCTAGTCATAATTACGATTTTTTTTTAGCACTGTTGGTTTCCCTTTTGTAGGAATACCCCATGGAGTTACAGAAGGTCTACCCCCATTTGTTCTACCTCCGTGAGGATGATCTACAGGATTCATAGCGATACCCCTTACGGTAGGTCTTACACCTTTTAGACGATTTCTACCAGCTTTACCTGTACAGGTTAAGTTATGCTGCGGATTAGAAACTAATCCTAGTGTCGCATAAGAATCATTTAAAACGGTAAAAACTAAGCCTGACGGCAATCGAACTTTACAAGCATGAAGATCTTTTTGAATAAGTTGACAATACGTGCCTGCCGATCTTGCAAATAAAACATCTGTATTTTCGCCACAGCTTAAAGAATGTACAATTGAACCGGTAGGAATATTTTTTAATTTTGTTCTATTTCCTAGCTTTAATTCGACTTTTTCTGAAGAACATGAAACTAACGACCCGGGATAAACAAATCCAGTTGAAAGTGTTCTAAAAAAGTTTAATTTTTCTAAATCAAAGTTTAGAGAGATAAAAGACCTTCGATTTGGATCGTACATGTTGGATAAAACAAGACTATTATATTTTTGATTAGAAAAGTTTAACACTCGATAGAGACGCTTTACTTGGCCCCCCTTATGCCAAACGGTAATGCGTCCTGTAGTAGAGCTTCTTCCAGCATTAAATTTGCTTCCCACAATACTGCTTTTTAGCAACTTATTTGTTTTTGATAATAAGTTTTTTTGTAAATTTATTTGATGACGACTACCATTACTTGTAGGTTTTATTTTTTTTAATTGCATAATAGTTAAAGGCTGTTGTCTTTAAAACTAAGATTAGGAAGGGAATCGAACCCTTTTTATAAGATTTGCAGTCTCATACATTACCTTTATGTTACCTAATCATTAGTTTTAAAATTGTTAAATTTTTCTCTTACAGCTTGCGAACACTGAGCCATAGTAATCGAATTTTTCGATAAATTATTTGAACGATAAAAATCTTCTAGTGAGCTTTTTATCGGGTAAAGACTGACAAAGTTTAATACACTAAAACCATTTGTGTCAAACATGTTCGTTCTAGCAAATCTATTTGACAACTGTTTAAAAAGGTTTGGCTGTGAAACAATTTCCTCTAAAAAAGTTGCAAACTTTGAATTTATATTTATGAAATCTAGGTTTAACTCAGAAAAAATTGAAAGTAAGATTGTCTTAATACCCCTGCTGTCATTAGCACCAGATAAAGATTTCAAAGTTTTTTGAGGTCTTTGTTCTAAATTCAAGAAAATACCCTCTTGTTCAAAATATGTTAAAGTAGGTAAAATAAAAGTCGCACTAGACGCAAGTTTAGACCCATGTGTATTTATCCAAAAAGACTTCGCATCTAAATTCATTAAATGTTTTCTAATGCTTACATTATCTTCTAAGTTGATGGAAAAAACAACATCTGCAGCTTTGATAGAACATGTATTTAGAGATTTTACACCTAAAAAGTTAATTGACTCTGTATTACAAAAAGATTTTACTTCCAAAAGAATAGCTGATGGTACAATACTTTTTAAGTACCCTACTAAAGAAAAACTTCCAAGCAGTCTTTTATTTAAGCTATCACCTACAACAATTAAAGGAGCTTTATGGTCAATCAACTTTCTTGAAATTGAATCTTTGGCTTCTAAAATTCTCAAAACATTAAGAATACTTAAATTAACAATCTTTACAGGAAAATTTGAATTAAATTTTTGCCCTAGACTAACAACATCGAAGTTTTCTGAAACTACTTTACTACGCACCTTGCTGTTTAAGATAGCAGCTTCTAGACGTAAATTACAAGAAAGCAAAAAACAAGTTTTATCTGCTTTTCGGATGTCTACAATTTTATTTGCAGTGTTACTAACAAAATAATTTTTGAAGGTCGACGAACTACCACCGAAAGATTGAATTTCAATTTTTGGAGCATACTTATTAGAGATAAATTTCAAAATATTTAATGAATTGAAGTCCAACTCTTCATTTACTAAGATAACAATTTTCTTAGTTGATTTATTGCTTAAAACCTCATCAACTTTAGTAAGCAATTGATGCCAGTTTAAACTGTTGAACTTCATGTCAGTTGTTTTTTCAAAAATTCTTTGCAATCTTTGAGTTTTTAGTGAATCATAAAAAAATCTAGCTTTATCTGAAATAAGGTTCTCATTAACTTCGCTGCTATTTTTAGGTAAAATTCTTAGAACTTCTGTCTCTTTAAAATTAACATAGATATTACTTCCAGTACTATCAGTTAAGTCAATACTTTCGTTAGATCTCAACTCCCATGGACGCGCTTTAAAAGCGTAAGGTTTTGAGGTCAATGCACCAACAGGACATAAATCAATCACATTTCCTGAGATTTCAGAGCTAAACATATTCGATATGTAACTTCCAATTTCCGTCGAAGTTCCTCGATTTAATGTACCCAAAAAATCTACTCCAGCAATTTCGCTACCAAAACGAACACAACGTGTACAATGAATGCAACGCGTCATGATAGTCTTTATTAACGGACCGCAGTTTTTATCTTCAACACCGCGCTTACTAATGAAAAAGCGACTATAGTCACTCCCCCACATTTTAGTTTGATCTTGTAAATCACACTCACCCCCTTGGTCACAAATTGGACAATCCAAAGGGTGATTTAACAACAACGTTTCAACAACGTTTTCGCGTGCTTTTTTTACTAGAGGGGTGTCTGTAAAAATCTGCATGTTATTTGAAACAGGAAGAGTGCATGAAGAAACAGGTTTTGGTGTTTTTTCGATTTCAACTAAACACATACGACAATTTCCGGCAACCGAAAGAGTTTCATGATAACAGAAACGAGGAATAGTAATACCAACGTACTTACAAGCTTCAAGCACTGAGATATCGCTTTTTACTAAAAATTCTGAATTATTTATTTTTATTTTCAACATAGTTTTTTATTTTTATTTTATATAAATTATAAAGTATTTATTTATTATTTAAAGAATTAAAAATTTTCATTTTATTAACTTTCTGATCTTATCAGCTGTTTTTCAATCAGACCAATTAACGGCAGTAGTACAAGAAAAAAGGCAAAGTAAAATAAAGTTGCACCCATACCAATTTCGATGTACGGCGATTCTACCGGTTTTTGACCGATCCAGCCCAACAAAAGAAAATCTGCAACAAGGAACCAGTAGCCTACACTAAAGATCGGACGGAATTTACTACTTCTAACCTCTGAAGTATTTATTACAGGAAGTAACAATAAAACTAAAATAGCTGCAACCATAGCAACTACTCCCCCAAGCTTGTCCGGAATCGACCTTAAAATTGCATAAAATGGTAAAAAATACCATTCAGGAACAATATGTGGCGGAGTAACCAAAGGATTCGCTGGTATGTAGTTATCTGCATGGCCTAAAGCATTAGGGTAGTAAAACACAAAGAATGAGAATAAAGAAACTAAAATTAAAAAAGCAAATAAATCTTTAACATAAAAATATGGATAAAATGAAACAGTATCCACATTTTTATTAATACCTAAAGGATTATTCGAACCATCTTTATGTAACAAACTCAAGTGAACGATAACTAGTCCTGCAATTACGAAAGGCATCAAATAATGCAAACTGAAAAAACGATTCAAAGTTGCATTATCTACAGAAAAACCTCCCCAAAGCCACTCAACAATTGCACCTCCAACAAAAGGTACCGCAGAAAAAAGATTAGTAATTACAGTAGCACCCCAAAAACTCATTTGTCCCCAAGGTAAAACGTAACCCATAAATCCGGTAGCCATCATTAGAAGAAAAATAATTACTCCGGTAGCCCAAAGAAGACCTCTCGGGTGAATGTAAGAACCGTAGTATAGACCTCTAAAAATATGACAATAAGTTACAATGAAAAACATAGATGCTCCATTTGCGTGTAAATAACGAATCAACCAACCGTTATTCACATCTCTCATAATGTGTTCAACACTACTGAAAGCTAAATCAACATGTGGTGTATAATGCATTGCTAAAAAAATACCAGTAATAATTTGAATCACAAGACAAAGTCCTGCAGTAGAGCCAAAACTCCACATGTAACTCAAATTGATTGGTGTTGGATAATCAATAATATGAGAATCAACGAAAGCCAAAATATAATCTTTACTCCATCTACTTCTAGACATAATACGTAATGAAAAGTTTTAATCTAAAACTAAATTGTCCAATTTAGCAGTGATCCAAGTAACAAAAGTATCAACAGACACTCCTTTTACAACAATAGGCATGAATCCATGATTCACCCCGCAAATTTCGCTACACTGACCATAATAAACACCTTCTCTTTTAATGAACAAAGATCCTTGACTTAGTCTACCTGGACATGCGTCAATTTTAATTCCAAAAGAAGGAACAGCCCAAGAGTGTATAACGTCCGCTGCAGTAACAAGCAGTCTAATATGAGTATTAACAGGCAAAACAACTCTGTTATCAACTTCGAGTAATCTAAAAGAACCGTGAGTTAAATCACTAGTAGCGACCATATAAGAGTCAAAATTCAAACTTTCACCACCCTCCAAAGTTGCGTAATCTGAATATTCGTAGCTCCAATACCACTGATGTCCAATAATTTTTAAAGTAACAGA
>Ga0007758_10075934_pt1 | contig 11336 bp, 20 predicted proteins | sample LauGreFaBDMM15SD_FD_61641 | JGI IMG/M metagenome (GOLD analysis project Ga0007758, IMG submission 61641) | Metatranscriptome of freshwater lake microbial communities from Lake Michigan, USA - Fa13.BD.MM15.SD (Metagenome Metatranscriptome) | ecosystem: Environmental > Aquatic > Freshwater > Lake... | reverse complement strand
GTGATAAGAAAGAAAAGCACTCTATCAAGGCTGAAGTAAACCACTTCGCAAAAGCCCAAACATCCCCTAAAAAAGTAGTTAAAGAAATACGCGATTGCGAATTTACCGAAGCAGTTGGTGAATCTATCACAGTTGACATTTTTGCCGAAGGCGATAGTGTTGAAGTGGTTGGTACTACCAAAGGAAAAGGTTTCCAAGGTGTTGTAAAGCGTCATGGTTTTCATGGTGTTGGTGGACAGTCTCATGGTCAGCATGATCGTTCAAGAGCTCCAGGATCTATTGGTAATTCATCGGATGCTTCTAGAGTATTCAAAGGAATGAGAATGGGTGGCCGTATGGGACAAGACAGAGTGAAAATGAAAGGATTGAAAGTGGTTAAAATATTTTCTGAAAAGAATTATATATTAATAAGTGGTTCTGTACCAGGTCATAATGGTTCAATCGTTTTAATTCAAAAGTAAGTAACAACTGTTGGTGTTTTTAACACTACATAATCTGAATAATCATGCAAGTAGATATTTTAAATATAAAAGGCGCCAAAACAGGAAGAACCATTGAGTTACCTGAAGAAATTTTTGGTGCAGAACCTAACAACCATGTTATTTACTTGGCTGTTAAGCAATACTTAGCTGCTCAGCGTCAAGGAACGCACAAGGTGAAGACTAGAGCGGAAGCAAATGGTGCATCAAAGAAACTAGTAAAACAAAAAGGTACTGGTGGTGCTCGTAAAGGTAACTTACGTAGTCCTATTTATAAAGGTGGTGGTTCTATTTTTGGACCAAAGCCTCATAGCTATGACTTTAAATTAAACCGTAAGGTGAAAGATTTAGCTAAGATTAGTGCATTGAGTTACAAAGCAAAAGAAAATGCAATTGTAGTGATTGAAGATGTAGTGATGGAAAGTCCAAAATCAAAGGAGTTTGCTGGAATTTTAAAGAGTTTAAATATTAGCGATAAAAAGACATTGTTTGTTTTACCGGAAGACAGTGAAAATGTTTACCTAAGCTTGAGAAATATACCTTCTGTACAAGGCACTTTGTTGAGCGATGTAAATACCTATGATATCGTAAATGCTAGCGTACTAGTTTTTACTGAGAGTGTAGCGAAGATTTTCATGGAAGAAGAAGCAGTAGCATAAAGTAAATGTGACAATCCGTTGATTGAATAGGTTCATCCAGTTTCAATTTTCAGATTTTCAAATTTTTAAATTTTCAAATTAATTGACATGAAATTGTCTGAAGTTTTAGTAAGGCCGGTATTATCTGAAAAGATAAATAAGCAAACAGAGAAAATGAATCGCTATGCTTTTATAGTAGGCAGAAAAGCGAATAAGATTGAAATAAAAAAGGCTGTAGAGCAATTTTATGGTGTTCAGGTGATTGATGTAAACACGGCGGTAATGCCTGGTAAGGCCAAATCAAGAAATACCAAAGCTGGTGTAGTTTCTGGTAGAAAGCCTGCTAAGAAAAAAGCATATGTTACTGTAGCAGAAGGAGAATCAATTGATCTTTACGGTACTATTTAGTACTGATCGAAAGAGCACAAAAATTAATTATTAACGAATGGCATCAGCTGCCGCAAAAGTTGAATAAAAATATAAAAAATGGCACTTAGAAAATACAAACCGACCACAGCAGGTACAAGATGGAGAATTGGCAATGCGTATGCAGAAATTACTACCAATATTCCAGAAAAATCTTTGCTTGAGCCGCAAAAAAACACGGCTGGTCGTAACTCTCAAGGTAGAAGATCAATGCGTTATATGGGTGGTGGAAATAAAACCATGTATCGTTTAATTGATTTTAAAAGGGACAAGAAAAATATCCCTGCTGTAGTAAAGAGCATTGAGTATGATCCAAACCGTACTGCATTTATTGCTTTGTTGAATTATGTAGATGGTGAAAAGCGTTATATCATTGCTCCTAATGGTTTACAAGTAGGTGCTACTGTTTTAAGTGGCGACGATGTTGCACCAGAATTAGGCAATGCTTTACAATTAAAGTTCATGCCATTGGGTACCATGGTTCACAACATTGAAATGCAACCAGGTCAGGGTGGAAAATTAGTTCGTAGTGCTGGAGGAAGTGCTCAGTTATCGAACAAGGAAGAAAAATATGGTATTTTAAAAATGCCAAGTGGTGAGTTGAGAAAAGTATTAATCAATTGTTATGCAACCGTAGGTGTGGTAAGCAATAGTGATCATAATTTGGAGAGTGCAGGTAAGGCAGGTAGAAATAGATGGAAAGGTGTTAGACCAAGAACTAGAGCTGTTGCGATGAATCCAGTGGATCATCCGATGGGAGGTGGTGAAGGTAGAGCATCAGGAGGTCATCCTCGTAGCCGTACAGGTAAATATGCTAAAGGACAGGTTACTCGTACAAGAGGTAAAGGTTCTGATAAGATGATTATTCAGAGAAGAAACGGAAAGAAAATAAGCAATAAATAATTTAATCATTGTTAAAATACTCCGATGACAAATTGGAGGAATCAACAAAAAAAATAACACTATGGCTCGTTCGGTAAAAAAAGGTCCTTATGTAGATGCGAATTTGGAAGAAAAGGTTGCAGCTATCAATGAAGGAAAAAACAAAAAAGGGGTAGTTAAAACATGGAGTCGTCGTTCTACAATAACGCCAGATTTCGTAGGACATACTTTTGCTGTTCATAATGGAAATAAATTTATTCCTGTTTATGTTACAGAGTTTATGGTAGGTCATAAATTAGGTGAATTTGCACCTACAAGAAATTTTAGAGGTCACTCAAGTAAAAAGATATCTTAATAAGTAGTTGATAGTTTAGCGTTTGGAATTGAAAAATTTTCAACGGCAAACAATAGACTACAAACAACAAATACATTTAAAAAATGGAAGCAGTAGCTAAACTTAACGATTATCCAACATCACCACGTAAAATGCGTTTATTGGTTGATTTGATACGTGGAATGGAAGTGGAAAAGGCTTTAGGAGTTTTACAATTCAGTACAAAACATCCGTCTGAACCTTTATTCAAACTATTGAAAAGTGCGATCAATAATTGGGAGCAAAAGAATACAGGTGCAAAAGCAGAAGATGCCAAATTGGTGGTAAAGACCATCATGGTGGATTGTGGAAGAGTTATCAAGCGTATGCGTCCTGCACCGCAAGGTCGTGGATACCGTGTTCGCAAACGTAGCAATCATGTAACCTTAATCGTAGATAGCAAAAGTTAATCAATTAATTAAAACGAATTAATCAACAATATGGGTCAGAAAACAAATCCGATTGGTATCAGACTAGGAATCATCCGTGGATGGGACAGTAATTGGTATGCACACAAAAAAGATTATGGCAACAAACTAATTGAAGATCATAAGATCAGAACTTATTTGAATGCTCGTATCAACAAAGGTGGCATATCTAAAATCGTAATTGAGCGTACGCTTAACAAATTGATTGTTACTATCCATACTTCTAAGCCAGGTATCATTATTGGTAAAGGCGGTGGAGAGGTTGATAGAATTAAGGAAGAGTTAAAGAAATTGACTGGTAAAGAGGATGTTCAAATTAATATATTGGAAATCCGTCGTCCTGAACTAGATGCACAAATTGTAGCAGATACAATTGCTCGTCAGTTGGAAGGAAGGATCAACTTTAAGCGTGCAGTTAAAATGTCAATTGCTTCAGCACTAAGAATGGGCGCTGAAGGAATTAAGGTGAGAGTAGGTGGTCGCTTAGGTGGTGCTGAAATTGCTCGTAGTGAGGAAATCAAACAAGGTAGAACTCCATTGCATACGTTGCGTATGGATATTGATTACGCGAATGTTTTTGCTCAAACTGTTTACGGAAAGATTGGAATTAAGGTATGGATTTGTAAGGGGGAAGTTTTAGCGAAAAGAGATCTTAATCCTAATATTTTAGCAGGTGGTGGAAAAGAGGGTGCTCCAGAAAGAGGTGGATTTGAGAACCGTGGTGGTGGAGACAGAAGAGATGACAGACGCGGTGGCGGTGGCGCAGGTGGAGATAGAAGAGGTGGAGGCGTTGGTGGCCGTAGTGGTGGATCTGCAGGCGCAGGTGGAAGAAGATAATTAATTTAACCAATGAGAAAATAACGTAACGACTCGAGAGAGAAGATACGGAATTGAGAATTTTCAAATTATTAGAAATGTTACAACCGAAAAGAGCAAAACATAGAAAGGCACAGAAAGGCCGAATCAGAGAAACAGCAAAAAGGGGTACTACCATTGCGTTTGGTTCATTTGGTTTGAAGGCACTAGAACCTATTTGGTTAACAAACAGGCAGATTGAAAGTGCTCGTCAGGCAATGACGCGTCACATGAAAAGGGAAGGAAATGTTTGGATTAGAATTTTCCCTGATAAGCCAATCACTAAAAAGCCAGCTGAGGTGAGAATGGGTAAAGGTAAAGGTAACCCTGAATATTGGGCTGCAGTAGTTGAACCAGGTCGCATTTTATTTGAGGCAGATGGTGTTTCATTGCAAACTGCAAAAGAAGCATTTGAATTAGCTGCTCAAAAATTACCAATTGCAGTTAAGTTTATTGTAAGAAGAGATTATCAAGCATAATGAGTAAATGAGAGAATTGGAAGGGTAGTTCAGTTTTATGATCAACTTTCTGGTTTTCAAATTTTCAAATTTTCAAATTAGAATATAATGTCAAAGAAAGTAGATTTTTCAACGAGTATTAAAGGATTAGGCAAAGATGAATTGAAAGCTAAGATCGCTGAAGATGAATTGCGTCTAAAAAAAGTATCTTTTGCTCATACGATTACTCCTTTGGAGAATCCAGTAAGCATGCGTTTATTACGCAGAGATATTGCCCGTTTGAAAACAGCATTAAGAAGTCTAGAACTAGGTTTATAAAAAACCATAAATTTTGCAACAATGAGCGAAGTAGTAACAACAGTTGAAAGAAACTTGCGTAAAACCAAAGCTGGAGTAGTTACCAGTAATAAGGGTGATAAGTCTATCACCGTGAAGGTTGAAAGAAAAGTAAAGCATCCGCTTTATGGTAAATTCGTAAAGAAGTCTACCAAATTCCACGCGCATGATGAAAAGAATGAGTGTAGTATTGGAGATACTGTAAGGATCATGGAAACTCGTCCGATCAGTAAGACAAAACGCTGGAGACTAGTGGAAGTAATTGAAAAAGTAAAATAATCAATGCAAGTGCTATTTGCATTTAGCAATAGTGGTTGGAAAGGATTTAAAATACATTCGTTGTTTAAAAAAAACAGCATTAAGCTAAAAGCTAAAAAAAATGATTCAGCAAGAAAGCAGATTGAACGTAGCAGATAACAGTGGAGCTAAACAAGTGTTGTGTATTCGTGTATTGGGTAACTCTGGACAAGATTATGCAAAAATTGGCGACAAAATTGTAGTTACTGTAAAAGATGCGACCCCTAATGGTGGTATCAAGAAGGGAACTGTAAGCAAAGCTGTTATTGTAAGGACAGTAAATAAGTTACGTCGTAAGGATGGTTCTTATATCCGTTTTGATGACAATGCAGTAGTGTTGTTAAACAATTCAGATGAGCCGAGAGGCACACGTATTTTTGGGCCAGTGGCTAGAGAGTTGCGTGATAAAGGTTATATGAAAATTATTTCACTTGCTCCTGAAGTACTGTAAGTGAATGGTCAATTGTGAAGAGTGAAAATAGCACTGTTCAAATTGGTTTGACATATTTGTTTCAATAAGAAAAAAAGCCGAAGGGCGCAATAATAAAATGAGTACAAGATTTAAACCCAAGTTCAACATTAAAAAAGGTGATAACGTAGTCGTTATTACTGGCGAAGACAAGGATCTTAAGAAGCCTCGTAAAGTGTTGGAAGTGATTTTGGAAAAGCAACGTGTGTTGGTAGAAGGTGTTAACATCGTAACCAAGCATACTAAACCAACCTCACAAAACACCAAAGGTGGTATCGTTAAAATCGAGGCGCCTATCGCTATATCCAACGTAATGCTTTGGGATGCAAAAACTGGCGGACCTACTAAAGTTAAACGTAGCAGAGAAGAAGGTAAATTAATTAGAATATCTAAAAAATCAGGGGAGGTTATAAAATAATGAGTACAACAACTTACACTCCAAGATTAGCAGACAAGTACACCAAAGACGTGGTACCTGCTTTAATGAAAAAGTTCGGTTATAAAACCGTAATGCAAGCTCCTAAATTATCCAAGATTTGTTTGAATCGTGGTGTAAATGGTGCTGTTGCCGATAAAAAATTAGTTGACATTGCTATAGAGGAGTTATCAACGATAACTGGTCAAAAAGCAGTAGCTACTATGAGTAAGAAAGATATTTCCAACTTTAAGTTGCGTAAAGCGATGCCAATTGGGGCTAGAGTTACACTTCGTGGAGTAAAGATGTTTGAATTCCTGGATCGTTTCGTTTCAGTTTCATTGCCACGTGTACGTGATTTCAAAGGTATCAACGACAAGTCATTTGATGGTCGTGGAAATTACACTTTAGGTATTACAGAGCAGATCATTTTTCCTGAAATTGATATTGATAAGGTAAATAAAATTACAGGTATGGATATCACTTTTGTGACTACTGCAGGAACCAATGAAGAGGCATACGAGTTATTGAAAGAATTGGGAATGCCTTTTAAAAACGCTAAAAAGTAAATACATAATATAACATGGCAAAAAAATCAATTGAAGCCAGGCAAAGAAAGCGCGAAGTAATGGTCGCTAAATATGCCGAAAAAAGGGCTACTTTAAAAGCAGCCGGTGATTATGCTGCATTGGACTTACTTCCAAAGAACGCATCACCTGTAAGGTTAAAAAATCGTTGCCAGATTACTGGTCGCCCTAGAGGTTATATGAGACATTTTGCGCTATCTAGAAATATGTTTAGAGACATGGCTCTAGAAGGTAAAATACCTGGTGTAACTAAAGCAAGCTGGTAATTCGATAAGGGTTGGTGGGTAATTCTAAAACCATTTCAATCCTATGGAATATCAAATTTTGATATCACAGGATATCGCATTGAAATATTTATTAATCAACTAATTGAAATAACAATGGTTACTGATCCGATAGCAGATTTTCTAACAAGAATACGTAACGCCCAAATGGCCAATCATCGTATCGTTGAAATACCTGCTTCCAATTTAAAGAAGCGCATGACTGAGATTTTGTACGATAAGGGTTATATCCTTAAGTATAAATTTGAAGATGATAGCAAACAAGGCCTTATTAAAATCGCATTAAAATATGATGCTAACACCAAATTACCTGTTATACAGAGTTTGGAAAGAGTATCTCGTCCAGGTTTACGTACTTACGCAAAGCCAGAAGATTTTAAGCGTGTAAAGAATGGTCTTGGAATTTCAATTGTTTCAACCTCTAAGGGAGTGATGACTGATAAAGAAGCTAAGTCTCAGAATGTAGGTGGTGAAGTTTTGTGTAATATTTACTAGTAATTAACTTCTTTTAGAAGTAAAAAATACATGATTTGTTTATTAAGCCTAAGTCGTGGCTGAACACATTTCAATTTTAAAAATAAATTTAACAATCGACTATGTCTAGAATAGGAAAGAAACCGGTAGAATTTCCAGCAGGAGTTACTATCAAGATAAGTACCGATAACGTAATTACAGTTAAAGGTCCTAAAGGAGAATTAAATCAAGCAGTAGATCGTGATATTAAGTTTGACTTGAAAGAGGGATCACTTGAAATACTTCGTCCAACCGATCAAATCCGTCACAAAGCGATGCATGGTTTATACCGTTCACTGGTTAGTAATATGGTAAAGGGTGTTACAGAAGGTTACACCAAACAATTAGAATTAGTAGGGGTAGGTTTTAAGGCAGCTTGTCAGGGTAATATCTTGGATCTTGCTTTAGGTTATTCTCATAATATCATTTTTGAAATTCCAAAAGAATTAACAGTAGCTACTACCCAAGAAAAAGGACAAAATCCTATTATTTCTTTAGGAAGTGTAGATAAGCAATTACTTGGACAGGTTTGTGCTAAAATACGTGGATTACGTAAGCCTGAACCATACAAAGGAAAGGGTGTTAAATTTAAGGGTGAAGTATTAAGAAGAAAAGCTGGTAAGTCAGCTGGTAAATAATACCACTTTTAAAAGAAAATAAAGCGCTAACAGAAATTAACAAATTAAGTATTCCATCACCGAATGGTGTTTGGGTCAAAAAATAAGAATATGAATAACAAGTCAAGTGCAAGGCAAAAAATTAAATTCCGTATCCGTAAAAAGGTTAACGGGGTTGCTGCTAAACCAAGGTTAAGTGTTTTCAGAAGCAATGCTGAAATTTATGCGCAATTGATCAATGATGACAATGGTCTTACTCTTGCATCGGTTTCTTCAAGGGATAAAGACATACTTGCTCAAAAAGTTAATAAGACAGAAAAAAGCAAATTGGTTGGAAATGCAATTGCTAGAAAAGCTTCTGAATTAGGACTTACTACTGTTGTTTTTGATAGGAGTGGATATATTTATCATGGCCGTGTAAAGGCAGTAGCTGAAGGAGCAAGAGAAGGTGGATTGCAATTTTAATTTTAAATTTTCTAATAAGAACTATACATGTTAAAAGCAAACGATAACAGAGTTAAAGCGGGAGACCTCGAGTTAAAAGAAAAAGTAGTATCTATTAACCGTGTTGTAAAAACAACCAAAGGTGGTCGTGCCTTTAGTTTTTCTGCATTAGTGGTAGTAGGCAATGGTGCAGGTATTGTTGGACAAGGTTTAGGTAAAGCTAAAGAGGTTCAGGAAGCCATCACGAAGGGTATTGAAGATGCAAAAAAGAATTTGATAAAAGTTCCAGTAATGCATGGCACTATACCACATGATCAGTTAGCTAAAGAAGGCGCTGCGAAAGTGTTCATTAAGCCTGCCGCTCATGGAACGGGTGTTATCGCTGGAGGAAGTATGAGAGCAGTGTTAGAAGCAGCTGGTATTACGGATGTATTGGCAAAGAGTCTTGGTTCTGCTAATCCACACAACGTGGTGAAGGCAACTGTGAAAGCTTTAGCTACCTTACGTGAGCCGATTTCGGTTGCAAAAATTCGTCAAATTTCTCTCAAGAAAGTATTCAACGGATAATTGTTTTCCAGTTTTGACCTTGTCAGATTGAAAATAATATTCTTTAATAAATAATAATAAAATTCCCTTCGGGGCCCACTGGCATGAAAAAGATAAAAGTAACACAAGTTAAAAGTGTAATCGACCGGCCTGAACGCCAGAAGAGAACTATGGTAGCTTTAGGTTTAAACAAAATGAACGCTTCTGTTGAAGTAATGGGAACTCCTCAAATTTTAGGAATGGTTCGTAAAGTGAATCATCTTATTAAAGTAGAAGAGTTAGCATAAACATTTTGGTTAACGAAAAAGGGTAATCAATAATACTTTATAATTGAAGTTTATTTTATCCTAAAGATGACCAACTAAATAATTATCAATTTAATTGCGAGGGGTGATACCCCGTAAGTACAAAATCAAGTTAATATGAAATTACATAATTTAAGACCAGCCAAAGGAGCTACACATAAAGCTAAACGTATTGGACGTGGTGAAGCAAGTGGTAAAGGTGGAACATCTACCAAAGGTAATAAAGGTGGTCAAAGTCGTGCGGGTTATAAGAGTAAAATGGGTTTTGAAGGTGGTCAGATGCCTATTCAACGCCGTGTTCCAAAGCGTGGATTTAAAAATATCAATAGAGTAGAATACAAGGTTATTAATATCGGTCAAGTAGATCATTATGCTGAAAAATATAGCATTTCTGAGTTTACATTGGAGAATTTGTACATTAATGGTCTAATCAACCAGAATGACAATGTGAAAATTTTAGGTGTAGGAGAATTAAAAGGCAAATTCAGCTTTAAAGTAAATGCTGTTAGTGCTACCGCCAAGACTGCTATCGAAGCGGCTGGAGGTTCAGTTGAAATAGTTAAATAATTTTCCGATATTTACAGACGCAATCCTGCTTGCCATTTATGGGCCGGTATGAAAAGCGTCTTTTTTAGTTTAACGCAAACATTTAAATCTTTTCAAGTCTGTGAAGAAGTTCATCAAAACACTAAAAAACATCTGGAGCATTGAAGAGCTACGGAATAAAATATTATTCACTTTATTGTTGATTTTTATTTACCGTGTTGGTTCATTTATTGTACTTCCTGGTATTGATCCAAATAAATTGGCCAATTTAACCGAAAGCACCAAGGGTGGTATGTTAGGCTTGTTGGACGCATTTGTAGGAGGAGCATTTTCTAAAGCTTCCATTTTTGCCTTGGGTATTATGCCTTATATCTCCGCTTCTATTTTTATGCAGTTGATGACTATTTTGGTTCCTCAGATGCAAAAAGTACAGAAGGAAGGAGACAGTGGAAGAAAAAAAATCAACCAATGGACTCGTTATCTAACCGTTGTTGTTACTGCTTTTCAAGCGGCTGCTTATATTGGTTATCTTAAAAGTCCAGGTAATGTCGAAGCTTTAATTCCTTCTTTTAGTGCCTATTTTGTAGTGTCTACTGTGGTGATTCTTACAGTGGGAACTTTATTTGTAATGTGGTTGGGTGAAAAAATTACTGATAAGGGATTGGGCAATGGAACTTCTATCATTATTATGATGGGAATTTTAGCTAGACTTCCTGAGTCATTTCTTCAAGAATGGACTTCTCGTGCTACTCGTGGTGGTGGTGGGTTACTAATATTTTTGATAGAAATTGCTTTTTTAATTTCTATTATTATGGGTTTGATTATGCTAATTCAAGGAACCAGAAGAGTACCTGTGAATTATGCAAAGCAAATTGTTGGCAATAGACAATTTGGAGGGGCTAGAAACTTTTTACCATTAAAAGTAAATGCTTCTGGTGTTATGCCAATCATCTTTGCGCAGGCGATTTTGTTTTTACCAACTATATTTTCTGGTTTCACTGGTGGTGGATGGGCCAAATACTTTACAGATCATACCAATGTTGTTTACATGATCGTTTACTCAACATGTGTGATAGCCTTTACTTTTCTTTACACCGCATTAATCTTTAATCCAAAGCAAATGGCTGAAGATCTGAAGCGCAGCAATGGTTTCATACCTGGTGTAAAACCTGGTCAACCAACAGCTGATTATATCGGAACCATTATGGATAGAATTACTTTACCAGGCGCTATTTTACTAGCATTCGTAGGTATTTTGCCAGGTATCTTTCAATTGGTATTTAATACTCAACAAGGGTTTGCAAGTTTTTATGGTGGTACTTCATTGTTAATTATGGTAGGAGTTATTTTAGATACTTTGCAGCAAATAGAGACTCAGCTATTGATGCGACAGTATGATGGGTTGATGAATACTGGTAGAATTCAGGGTCGACAAGCT
>Ga0007758_10058997_pt1 | contig 11733 bp, 22 predicted proteins | sample LauGreFaBDMM15SD_FD_61641 | JGI IMG/M metagenome (GOLD analysis project Ga0007758, IMG submission 61641) | Metatranscriptome of freshwater lake microbial communities from Lake Michigan, USA - Fa13.BD.MM15.SD (Metagenome Metatranscriptome) | ecosystem: Environmental > Aquatic > Freshwater > Lake... | reverse complement strand
TACCTTTTCCTTCTTTTAAAAAAACTTTGGCTACTGATGTTTTTCTTTTTCCTAAACCTGTATAGACTTGATTATTCATAAATTAATATTTTTTAACGAAAAATATTTTTTTTTACTTAAAAATCAACTTTAATCCATTTATCTTCGGATGGTTGTTCCAAAGTGTTTGAGTTAATTTTATTTTGTTTTACAGATGCGTAATTAAGTTTATTATCACAGTAAATAAATAGACGACGATAATAATTACGACCTAAAACTCCTTTTGGTAACATTCCCCAAATAGCTTTTTCAAGAATTCTTGTTGGAATTCTTTCTTTTAATTGTTTAAATGTTTCAACTTTTAAACTACCAGGTCTTTGAGAATTACGATAATACATTTTTTGATTTTCTTTATTCCCTGAGATTTCAATTTTATCAGCATTTAAAATAGCTACAAAATTTCCTTGATCTACTCCAGGAGTAAAATAGGTTGTTTCTTTCCCACGAAGCAATTTACTTGCTTCAGTTGCTAATCGACCTAAGGTTTTGCCTTTTGCATCAATTACAAACCATTTAGGAACATGATTTTCTGTTTTTGGAAACAATGTTTTCATCTTTAACTTATATATATATTATTTAATATGATTTTTAAGTTTTATTTTTTGTTAATTCAGAAGAAATTTTTAAAAAATGAGGAGTCATGAATAAGGAATAAAAAAGATTCATTAAAATTTTTATAGATTCTTGAATACTACGTTTTGGACTCATACTTCCATTTGTATAAACCTCTAACATTAAGGATTCTTTAATGTTTCCACGCGTATCATGAATTAGTTTGATTTTATAATTTACCTTTTTAACTGGCATAAATAAAGCGTCAACCAAAATTGTTGATGGTTTTGATTGAAAAACTTTTTCACGAACTTTTTTCTTACGTGTTTCATCTGACAAACGATAGCCTTTTCCTTTTTCGATATCAATTTCTAAATAAAACTCGGAAGTATCAGTAATTGTACAAATATATTGATTCGGATTTAATATTTTTATAAAATTTTTGGGTAATTTAAACATTCCAGCTGTCACTATAACAGGCCCTTTAATATTTAAATAACCTTTGCACATTGAATTGTTTGCTATATCTTTTGATGATGCTTTGAAAACGATTTCTTTTAAATTTAAAATAATTTCTAAAATATCTTCACGTAAGCCTTCAACGCTAGCAAATTCGTGTTTTAAATCATTAATTCGAATACCACTAATAGAATAACCTGTTAAATCTGAAAGTAAAGTTCGACGTAAAGCATTTCCTAAAGTGATTCCATGTCCAATTTCAAGAGGTTCAATAATAAACGAACCATAATTACTTTGATCGTTATCGATAAATGTTTCAACACACGTTAATGTACTCATAATTTTATAGTTTTTAGTTATAAACGACGTTTTTTAGGTGGTCTACATCCATTGTGCGCAACAGCTGTTTTATCTTCAATTGAAATAATATTTAATCCTGCTGCTTTTAAAGCACGAATTGAACTTTCACGTCCATTTCCTCTTCCTTTTACAACAACTTCAATTTTTTCCATTCCTAATTCTAAAGCCTTTCCAGCGACATTTCTTGCTGCCATTTGAGCCGCAAATGGTGTATTTTTTCTAGCTCCTTTGAATCCTGATGTTCCAGAGGAATCCCAACAAAGTGTATTCCCTAAAATATCACAAATGGTAATAATCGTATTATTAAAAGTTGTTTTAATATTAGCAATTCCAACCGTAATAGATTTTTTTTGTTTTTTCTTTTGTTTTACCATAATTTTTTATTTTTTACGGATAAATAAGCCTAAACGTCTTGAAGTACGATTATTGGTACGAGTACGTTGTCCACGAACAGGTAAACCTTTTAAATGACGACGACCTCTGAAGGAACTAATATCAATTAATCGTTTAATATTTAAACTGATCATTCGTTTTAAATCACCTTCTAATTTAAATTCCTCAGTTTCTAAATAATCACGTAAGGCAGAGACATTTCCTTCTGTTAAATCCGAAACTTTTACATTCGGATCAATATTTAATTGAACTAAAAGTTTCTTTGATGTTGAAATTCCAATTCCATAAATACATGTTAAAGCTATATAAACCTTCTTTTTATTAGATAAGTTATTACCTAGTATTCTTACCATAAATTTTTTTAATTATTTTATTTTATTATCCTTGGCGTTGTTTATGTTTAGGATTTAAACATAAAACCATAATTCGCCCATGTCTTTTAATAACACGACAATTATTACACATTCGTTTAACCGATGGACGTACTTTCATATTGAATTTTAATTTTAAATTTTTTAATTAATTAACTTTTTCTCCAAGAAGATTATTAATAAAGAGTCCTTTGATTACTTTTCCAAGTTCAAAACAAACACCTACCAGAATAATTAATGAAGAAATATTGATTTGATTTAATAATGAATTATTTAAAAGAGCTTTTAAAAAATCATAAATGATTAAAATCAAACATAAACTAATTCCCCCAGAAATTGCTACGGAACGTACTTTTCTTTCTAAATAACTAACTGTATCTTTTCCAGGCCTTACATCAACAACCGAAACAGAGGATTTACGCAATTGTTCTGAAATTTTTTCAGGATCCCAAAAAATTGTGGTATAAAAATAATTGAAGGAAAGAACTAACAAATAATATAAAATATTTCCGATAACTTTATTATTTGTTAATAAACCTTGACTAAGATACGAAAGAAAAGGAAGTAAATTTGAAGCAATAATTATTGGGAAAATTCCTGCTTGATTTAAACGAATACTTAAACCATTTTCCTGAAGATTTATATTTGTAACAAATTGAGTATTGAAACGATCCTGTTCAGATTTTTCTAAAAATGCTAATTGACGAGCAGAGACGATTTCAATATTAGAACGTGCACTTTGAGATAATGCAATTAAAATTATGATAATGGCAAACAAAATAATTTGAAAGAAGAAAAAAGCGTTATACTCTTTAACAGCAAAGGAAATTTTTGGTAATTGACCAATGATTATATTATTAAAAATAATCAATGATGTGCCATTACCAATTCCTTCATTATCAATATATTCTGTTGCCCAAACAACTATCATACTAGATACTGTTAGTAAAAGTAACGTAAGTCCAAGATTTAACGTCCCCGTGTCATAAAAATATCCTTTCAAGGAATTAATTAAAATCAAACTTTGAATAATAGCAAAAAGTAATGTTAAATACTTTTTATATGATTTTAATTTTCTACGTCCTATTTCACCTTCCTCTGATTGTAATTTTTCTAAACTTGGTACAATAGCAGTTAATAAATCTATAAGAATAGAAGCATTAATATAAGGAATAATTCCTAATGAAAATGGACTTAAAATCGTTGTTCCACCAACTGCCGAATACATGTTTATAAATTGAAAAATTGGATTATTTGGCTCTAATTGTGAAAAAGATGCTTTTAATGCTTGTTGATCCACTCCTCCTAAAGGAATTTGATTTACAAGGTTAAATCCAATAATTATCAGTAAAGATTGAATAACTTTTTCATTTGGCGTAATTTTTAATTTACGGTTTGAAAAATATTTTTCAATATTTGAATCAATCATTTTTATATTTCTTCATCACTTTATTGTAAAAAGCTTGTTTACGTGATGATTGAAATTTTCCAAGCTCTACTTTGTTATTTAAAGAAGTTAAAGCTAGAATTGTTGCTTTCGCATTATTTAAAATATTACTTGAACCAAATTGTTTCGCTAAAATATTTTTAATTCCTGCTAATTCTAATACCGTACGAACCGAACCACCTGCGATTACTCCTGTTCCTAAAGCAGCTGGTCTTAACATAATTTTACAAGCTCCAAATGAAGAATAAACAACATGAGGAACAGACAATTTAAATGTTAAAGGAACATGAATAATATTTTTTTTAGCATGTAAAATCGCTTTATCAATTGCTAAATTAACATCTTCAGCGCGTCCTATTCCAACACCCACCTTTCTTTTATTATCACCAACAATGACAACAGCACGGAATGTCATTTTCTTACCACCTTTAACAACTTTTGTAACACGTTTAACTTGAACGATTTTTTCTTCGTACTTAATTTTTGATAAACGAACTACACCTGTCTTTTTTGTATTTTTTTTCAACTTTGAACGATTTCTTGATGTATCTTTTTTTTCAGAAATTGTTTTTGGAGTTTTTTCTACTGTTTTTTCCATAAAATGACTTATTAGTTTTGTCTATTTTTTTAATTAGAAAAGTAAACCTTTATTTCGAGCACCATCTGCTAAATTTTTAATACGACCATGATACGGTCTATTATTTCGATCAAATACTACTAATTTAATTTCTTTACTAATAGCTTTTTCAGCTAAAATTTCTCCAACAGTAAATGCTGCAGCTTGTGTAGATGTGCTTTCAAGATTTAATGATTTTTCTAAGGTTGAACAAGCAACTAAAGTTTGTGAATGACTATCATCAATCAATTGCGCATAAATATGATTATGTGATCGAAAAACAGATAATCTAGGTCTTTCAGTTGTTCCAACAATTTTTTTCAAATATCTTCTTTTTTCTTGTAGATATATTTTTTGTGTCTTTTTTTTCATAATAGATTATTTATGTGAAAACGATATTAATTATTTTCCAGTTTTTCCAGCTTTTCTTCGAATTTTTTCACCATCATATAAAATTCCTTTTCCTTTATATGGTTCCGGTGGACGAGTATCACGAATTTGTGCAGCTAAAAAACCAACTTGTTCTTTATCAATCCCACTGATTGTAATCTTTGTTGGTGTTTCTAATTTAACTAATAATTCTTTTGAAATTGGAAATTCAATTGGATGTGTATAACCAACATTGACAACTAAATTTGTTTTATCAACTTGAAATTTATATCCAACGCCTTCTGCTATTAAGGTTTTTGAAAACTTTTCTGCTACACCTGTTACCATATTTTGAATTAAAGCACGCATTAATCCATGATATTCACGTGTTTTTTTAGTTTCATCGTTTCGTGTTAAAACAAGTTTATTTTCTTCTAATTTAACGTTCAGATTTTTTCCAAACATTCGTTCAAGAGTTCCATGTTTACCTTTTACTATTACTTTATCTTGATTTAAAGTAATTAAGACATCTTTTGGAACTTCGATTGCTTTTTTACCAATTCTTGACATCTTCTACCTCGAGATTATTTATATTTTATCCAATATAACATAAAATTTCACCACCTTTCTTTAATGTTAATGCTTTCGTATGACTCATTACACCTAAAGAAGTTGAAATAATTGCTGTTCCTTGCTCGTATTGTAAGGTGTCAATAACATCATTAAAATGCTTATAACCTGAAAAAACACGTTGGCCGGGTTTACTAATTCTTTTGAGACTTGAAAATAAAGGTTTTTTAATCCACCACCCTTTATATTTTAAATTAATTTTAATTGTTTTTTGCGATTTTTGATTTGTTTCAAAATCAAAATTTGTAATATATCCTTCACTTGCTAAAACTTTTAAAATTGCAAGATTTAATTTGCTATAATTTACTCGTACAAAACTATGACGAGCTAAACTTGCATTACGAATGCGTGTTAACATGTCAGAGACAAGATCATTTGGCATTTTATTCCTCTTTTATTTATATTAATTTGACTTACTAAACGGAACACCTAATTCTTTTAAAAGATAAAATCCTTCCACTGAATTTTTAGCTGTCGTAACAATTGTAATGTTAAATCCACGTCTTTGTTCAACGCTATCATAATCAATTTCCGGAAAAACGAGTTGTTCAGAAATACCTAAATTATAATTACCATGTTTATCAAAATTTGTTGGATTTAATCCTCGGAAATCTCGAATTCTCGGTAAAACTAATTTTGTAAATTTTTCTAAAAAAGCATACATTTTTTCACGACGCAAAGTAACTGTTAATCCTAAAGGCATACCTTCACGAATTTTAAAACCTGCAATGGAATTTTTTGAAATCGTTAAAATTGGATGTTGACCAGTAATTAAACGAAGTTCTTCAGTTGCTTTTTGTAAAAAGACTCGGTTTGAAGCATTTAATCCAAGCCCAGCACTCACTTGAATTTTTTCTAATTTGGGAATTTCATGTGGATTCGAATATTTAAATTCTTGAAGAAGTTTTTTCACCACTTCATCTTTATATAATTGCTTTAGATTACTCATAATTCATTGAAGTGTGTTTTTTAAATAATATTTCCTGATTTTTTAAAATATCTTACTTTTTTACCATCAACTATTTTATAACCGATTCTTCCACTTTTATTATTTTCTTTATCCCAAAGCATTACATTGGAAATATGAATTCCAATAGCTAATTCAACTTTTTTAGCTTCTTCGTTTTGATTTGTTTTAAGATATTTAATACGAGGTGAAATTCCTTCAATTGTTACAATTGAATTTTTTTCTAAAATCGAAAGAACATTTCCAATTACACCTTTATTACTTCCACTAATGACTTTAATTTTATCTCCTACTTTAATGTGTTTTTTTACGTTTTCTTTCATATTACTTCATTAGCTAATGAGATTATTTTTGTAAAATTTTTGTCTCTAATTTCTCTAGCAACAGGTCCAAATACTCTTGTTCCACGTGGGTTATTTTCAGCATTAATAATAACGACTGCATTATCATCAAATCGTAATGCTAATCCATCTGAACGACGAATTTTGTTTTTTGTTCTAACAATTACTGCTCTAACAACATTTGATCTTTTTATAGCCATATTAGGAATTGCATCTTTTACAACTCCGATAATAACATCTCCGACATTAGCGTATTTTCTATTATTTCCTAAAATACGAATACACATTAGTTTTTTTGCTCCTGTATTATCCGCAACGGTTAAATAACTTTGAGGTTGTATCATAGTTTTTTGAACGATTTAGTTATTTGAAAATTTTATTGTTGATAAATTTTTAAGATTTCTTTTAAAATCCATTTTTTATGACGACTAAATGGAGCATGTTCTTGTAAAACCACTACATCACCAGGTTTTCCTTGATTATTTATATCATGTGCCATATAACGTTTTGTTTTTAATAAAATTTTTCCATATTTAGGATGTTGATAACGTGTTTGAATTGCTACAACAACTGTTTTTTCAGGCTTATTACTAACAATAACACCAATTTTTTCTCTTTTTACCATAATCTGAAACAATGTATTTAATTAGAGTTATTTTTTAATAAAAAAGATTTTTTAAATTTTAGTTGTGAAATTCGACGTTTTGCATGAACATATAAATGGGGTTTAACTGCCTGAGTTTTTGACTTCTGCATTTTAAAATCGAATATTTTCTTTTGCAAAATTAAAATTTCTTGATCAATATCAATACTAGTTGTTAAATCTTTTAATTCACTATATTTTGGTAAGCTCATTATCAAAGTCCTTCTTTTGTTAAAATACGTGTTTTAATTGGTAATTTATAGCAAGCAATTCGAAAAGCTTCCATCGCGATTTCTTTAGTTACACCAGCTACTTCAAATAAAATTGTTCCTGGTTTAATAACAACAACCCAATATTCTACCGCACCTTTACCTGAACCCATACGTGATTCTTCAGCACGTGCTGTTACAGATTTGTCTGGAAATACTTTGATCCATAATTTACCTGTTCTTTTTGTATATCTTGAAATAGTACGACGAGCCGCTTCAATTTGACGTGATGTTAACCAAATAGGTTCTAAAGCTTGAATCCCATATTCTCCTTGATCCAATTTGTTATTACGACAAGCTTTTCCTTTTAAACGACCACGTTGCATTTTTCTATATTTTGTACGTTTTGGACTTAACATTTTATTCTCCTAGGTTTATTTATTTATTATTTATTCTCCTAAAAATAACCAAACTTTAATTCCAATGACACCATAAATTGTTTCTGCTCGTTGATGAACATAATCAATTCTTGCCTTTAATGTATGTAGAGGTACTTTTCCTTCACGTTTCCATTCACTTCTAGCAATTTCAGCACCATTTAAACGTCCGGAAATTTCAATTTTAATTCCTTTAATCTCTGTTCTTTGCACTTTTTTAATTGTTTGTTTAACAGCACGACGGAATGGAGTTCGTTTTTCTAATTGTTCTGCAATATATTTTGCAATTAATCTTGAATCTTCAAATGGATTTTTAATAAAAGAAATTCTTAAAGAATAATTTTTATTTGTCTTTATTTGTAAATAACGTACTAAATTTTTACTAATATTTTTTAATAAAAAACTTGTAAAACGTTTTAAATTTCCTTTCGAATTATTTAAAATTGCAATAATTTTTGGATTACTATAATTAGGATTTTCAGTAAAATATTTTGTTACTTTTCTATACATTTCCTTTGCACGAGGAAATAAAGTATGTAACGTAATATTAACGTATTCGTTTCCATCAATATCTTGTTGAACACGTGTAATTTCAACTTTTGAAATTGATAAAAATTCATCAAAAAATTCTGAAACTTTTGAACGAACTAAATAATCTTCTTCAATTAAAGAGGAATAGTTTTTCTTATTACTGTACCACTCAGATAAATGTTTTTGTGTTGTGACTAATCTAAATCCTTTTGGATGTGTTTTTTGACCCACAATAAATGCCTCTAAATTTAACTATATATATATTTACGAATTTTCAATTTGAGCCACTCGAATTGTAAGATGTGACATTTTCTTTTGAATCGCAAAAGCTCTTCCTTGAGCACGTGGTCTCATTCTTTTTAAAATGGGTCCTTGATTTACAAAAGCTTCTTTGATAAAAAGTTTTTCTTTATTTAATTCCAAATTAGCATTGGCATTAGAAACTGCTGAGTATAATGTTTGCCATACTAGTGCTCCTGCTTTTTGGGGTAAATATTTTAAAATTTCTAAAGCTTCTGTGTAATTTTTTCCACGAATCTTTTTTAAAATCACATCTACTTTACTTGGAGAAATTCGAATATATTTTGAAGTAGCTGATACTGTTTGAATCTCTGTAACCATACTTTATCTTTTTACTTTACGTTCTGTTTTTTTATGTGATTTAAAGGTACGTGTTGGTACAAATTCTCCTAACTTATGTCCAACTAATTGATCAGAAATGAAAACGGGTACATGTTTTTGACCATTGTAAACACTAATGGTATGACCAATCATTAAAGGTAAAATAGTTGAAGCTCGAGACCATGTTTTAATAATCTCTTTTTTTCCATTTTTATTTAAGTTATTCAATTTGTTCAATAAATGATAAGCAATATATGGACCTTTTGATAACGATCTTCCCATGAAATTAATTTTTAAAAATATTAAATAGAATTATGAACGTGAACGAATAATAAAAACATCACTTTTATTTTTTCTTTTACGTGTTTTAATACCAAGGGCAGGTTTACCCCAAGGCGTTAACGGTCTTGGTTTACCAATTGGACAACGTCCTTCACCACCACCATGAGGGTGATCAACTGGATTCATTACAGATCCACGAACAGTTGGGCGAATTCCAAGCCAACGACTTCTTCCAGCCTTTCCTAATACTACGTTATAAATATCTGAATTACTTAAACGACCTATAGTTGCGTAACATTCTTTTTTAAATAATCGAATTTCTTTTGAAGATAATCTTAAGACAACGAAATTATTTTCTTTTGCTAAAATTTTAGCACTTGTTCCTGCTGCACGAATTAATTGTCCCCCTTTTCCAGGAAATAATTCGACATTATGAACATCTGTTCCTAAAGGAATTTTATCTAAAGGAAGTGAATTTCCGATAGAAATAACCGAATTGGTTCCTGAATAAACCTTATCATTAATATTTAATTTTTCAGGATGTAAAATATAACGTTTTTCACCATCTTCATAGGCAATTAAAGCAATATTTGTATTACGGTTTGGATCATATTCAATTGATTGAACATTTCCTGCAATGTTATATTTATTTCTCTTAAAGTCAATTAAACGATAACGACGTTTATGTCCTCCGCCTTTATGACGAATAGTAATACGCCCTTGATTATTTCTTCCATTAGCACGTTGAATTGTCTCTAATAAAGATTTTTCAGGTTTTACTTTGGATAGATTAGTAAAATCTAAAGTGCTTTTATTTCTTGAAGTAGGTGTATATGGTTTATAAATTTTAATTCCCATGTCTATTAATTAATGCGTTTTAATTAAAGAGATCTGCAATTCGATCACCTGTTTTTAATTTAATATAGATTTTCTTATAACGTGAGCGATTTCCAATATATTTCCCAACTCTACGTGATTTTAAAGGTAAATGACAACTATTTATACTAACAATTGTTACATTAAAGATATTTTCTAATATATATTTAGCTTGTGTTTTTGTTAACGAACGATCAACAATAAATGTATATTGAGAATTACCGTATAAATTAATTGATTTCTCTGTTAATGACGGATATTTAATTAAATTTAAAAGTTCACTTAAATTAAGCATAAATTTTTTGGTAACGTAGATTAATTGTTTTTAAAGAGTTTTCAGATAAAACAATTTGATTTGCATTTAAAATTTGTTTTAAATTTAATGATAAAATTGTTGTAATTTCAACATTTTTTACATTACGTGAAGCAAGCCAAAAATTCTTATAAAAAGGAATTTTATTATCGCTTAATACAAATAAAATTTTTGTTTGAGGTTGAATTCCTAATTTTGTAATTGTTTGAATTGTTGTTTTTGTTTTAATTTTTTCAAATTCTTTTAAATAATCAGTTTCATTAAAAAATAAAAACTGTTTTTGTTTCAAATAAAAAGCTGAAAGAATTGCTAATTGGCGTTCTTTTTTATTAACTTTTTTAACTACAGTACGAGGTTTAGGACCGAATGTGACACCACCACCAACCCATAATGGAGAACGACTTGAACCCGCACGTGCACGTCCAGTCCCTTTTTGTTTCCAAGGTTTTCTTCCACCACCGCGAACTTCCGATTTTGTTTTAGTTGAGGCTGTATATTTTCGTGAATTTTTTAATTGTGTAATATAAACACGATGAATTAATCCGATTGCTTTTTTTCTTTTTTTCAGAAGTATCCAAAAGTAGTACGTTTTCCATAAATTAACTACAATATTTTTTATTAAAATTTTTAAATAAAACAATGTTTTTATTTAGGATTATTAATACTAACTAAATTTCCTGATTTTCCAGGAATTGATCCTTTAATAACCAATAAATTTTCTTTAGTATCAATATCAATAATTTCTAATCCAGAGATTGTTTTTTTATCAACACCTAAACGTCCAGACATTTTTTTACCAGGGAAAACACGTCCAGGAGTTGTTCCAGAACCAATTGAACCTTGTAAACGATGATGTTTCGAACCATGTGACATTGCACCACAATTAAAATTGTTACGTTTTACATTTCCTGCATAACCTTTACCAATTGTAAAACCTGTAATTGTTACACATTCACCCACTTTAAACATATCAACAGAAAATTTTTGACCAATTTCAAAATTATTTACCTCTGTTGTTTTATATTCTTTTAAATATTTAAAAGGAGGTAAATTTACTTTATTAAAATGACCTAATTGGGGCTTTTTTAAACATTTTGCATTCGCAGAAATTTCTAAATATCCAAGTTGAATAGCATTATAACCACAGTTTTCAATTGATTTAATTTGAGTAACAAAACAAGGACCACCTTTTATAATTGTTACCGGAATTACGTTTCCTTTTTCATCAAAGACTTGAGTCATGCCAATTTTATTTCCTAAAATACCAAGAGACACAA
>Ga0007758_11345052_pt1 | contig 13313 bp, 13 predicted proteins | sample LauGreFaBDMM15SD_FD_61641 | JGI IMG/M metagenome (GOLD analysis project Ga0007758, IMG submission 61641) | Metatranscriptome of freshwater lake microbial communities from Lake Michigan, USA - Fa13.BD.MM15.SD (Metagenome Metatranscriptome) | ecosystem: Environmental > Aquatic > Freshwater > Lake... | reverse complement strand
TGGAGTATGTTCATCATGTTAATTAATTGACTCAAATTGTTAAAGTTGCAATCCAAACAAATAATGTTTATAATGTTAATTACCTAACAATTTATTATTGAATAATAGCTGTTATTCATAGTGCCCAGATGGATATTTCAATAATATTAATTCAGGGGTATGTACATAATGTAGCTCTGCATGCTCAAGATGTTTCGGTTCAGCAACATCTGAATGTTTGAACTGCTCGGTAGGATTTATACTGTAAGGAAAAATATGTGTTCAAGGTTGCGTTAAAGGATCATACCTCAGCCAAGGTCAATGCTATTAATGTTCTAGCAACTGCTTAGATTGTAGTAATGCAACATCATGTTTACAATGTACACAAACTTATTTCTAGTATCAGTCGGAGTGCGTTTAATCATGCCCAAATGGATATTATCAAGATACATCATAAGCTGTATATATATGCAAAACTTGTCCAAATGGATGTTCATAGTGCACAAATTTATCAACATGCATATAATGCGGGCCCAATTATTTGTCCTTAGCCTTAAATACAGGAATCAGCTGTGTTACTTAATGTTCGCAAGGATATTATTAGGTAGATGGAGGTTGTTAATAATGTTCTAGCTCATGTAATAAATGCACTAGCTAATAAATTTGTACATCTTGCAAAGCTGGAACGTACTTGTAAAACGGATTTTGTGTTAATTAGTGTATAGGATCATATGGATTGAATTCGATTTGCTAAAATTGTGAAACAGGATGCGCTAATTGTAGTGGCCCAAATGTATGCTAATAATGTTAACCAGGATATATCATCTCTTCTTCCTTAAATTACGTTTGCATCCCAGGATGTCTCTCAGGATCATATTTATAAGCTGGCTAGTGTTAAACCTGCCCTTAGCCCTGTGAATCATGTTCAAGCGCTACTGTGTGTTAAAGTTGTATGAAGGGATCATGGTTAAATTTAGAATTTAGATGTTCTTCAAGCTGCGACCTAGGATATTACGGAAATACTACTAATAATGAGTGTACATAATGCCCGTAACTATGCTTAACTTGTACAGGCCTAACATCATGTTAAACATGTTAGAGTGGAACTTAATTTTTTAATGGATAATGTCTAATCAAATGTCCAGCTGGATACTTTAGTAATAATGGTATTTGTAAACAATGTTCATCAGGATGTTCCTAATGTATAAGTTAATCTAGCTGTGTGAAATGCTAAAGTGGTGTATTGAGTAGTGATTTATAATGTGTTGAAAGTTGTCAAAGTAATTAATATATTGATGTTGTTTCAAATCAATGTTAGTAATGTGTAATTTTAGGATGTAATTTTTGCTCTTCATTAACAAATTGCTTAAGTTGTAATTAAGGTTATCAACTAAGCAATGGTATATGTAATTTATTAATAACTTCATGCCCATCTGGATAGTATCTCACAAGTTCAAATCAATGCTTAAATTGTGCATCTTCATGTTAAACTTGCTTCAATTAAAGTTAATGTACGTCATGCCTAAGAAATTTAAATTATTTTTCAGGTTAGTGTTTGTAGAATTGCCCAGATGGTTATTTTTCATAAAATAATTATTGTGCATAATGCCCTCTATCATGTTCAAGTTGCACTAGCAGTGGATGTTTGACCTGCACAAGTGGCTTGTAGTTATATGGAAGCGCTTGTCTTCCTTCTTGTCCAAACGGAACATTTAGCTCAAATGGATTCTGCTAAGATTGTAGTTAATAATGTCAAACATGCACATAGGCTGGTTCGTGTATATCATGTCCAAGCACTTTATTTTTAACTACAGATAATAATTGCTTAGATGAATGCCCAACTGGATATTACAATAACCCAATAGGAAATCTTTGCTCTAATTGTGATAAGGCATGCAATAGTTGCTTTGGAAATCTACCTAGTTAGTGCTCAGGTTGCAATAACGGCTATTTACTTCAAATTTAGAGTTCAACCTGTACGCAAGGTTGTGTATCTGGTTAATATCTAGAATTAGGTTAGTGCTATCAATGTTAAGGTAATTGTAAAACATGTACAAGTAGTCTTATTTGTTAATCTTGTGTAGCAGGTTTTTATTTTAACTAAAATTCGTGTGACTAAAGTTGCCCATAATAAACATACGCAGATTTATAAGGAGTATGCTAAACCTGTGATCCAACCTGTTCATACTGCTCAGGTCCATCAGGTACATAATGTATCTCGTGTATTTAAGGTTTATCTTTGACATCTGGTAGTTGTTCATAAGTTTGCTTTTCGGGATATTATTCTCAAAATGGTGTTTGTTAACAATGTTCAGTAGGTTGTTTGTAATGCTTGGATTCAAATATATGTTAAATATGTAATAATGGTTATTGGTAATCAAGTGGGGTTTGTCTTGCAGGATGCGCACCTGGAAATTATTTATCGAATGGTAGCTGTTATACCTGTCTTTAAGGATGTGTTTAGTGTAGCAGCGCTAATACTTGTTCAAACTGCTAATAGAACACCTATTTAATGATAGGTTAAACTGGAGTTTACTAATGTAAATCGAGTTGTGATGAAGGTTATTATGCTAATTCAGTAAACAATTAATGTTATTAATGTTTATCATCGTGCTCATCGTGCTCAGATGGTATATCCTGTAATAATTGTCAAACCGGCCTATATTAATTACAATCAGAATCATCAAATAGTTAATGTGTACAATAATGTCCAAAAGGATATTTTGGTTCAAATGGTATTTGCTCAATGTGCTCAACTAATTGTGTATCTTGTAACGATATTAATAACTGTCTAATATGTTCTACCGGTGTAATAAATAATGGAATTTGTGATGAAAATTGTCTTGTAAATTAGTATGTATCAACATCAAATTTTTGTGTTAATTGTGATGTTTCATGCAATGGTTGCACAGGATCTTTACCTTAAAACTGTATAAATTGCGCTAGTGGATACATTTAGAAGGGATAAATATGTACTCCAGGATGTATCTAAGGTTTCTATCTATAAAATTCTCAATGTAATCCTTGCGTAGAAAATTGTGCTGTTTGTTCTAGTAGCTCAATTTGTACATAACCAGTGCCTCCTTATATATTATCACCTCCACCAAATTCTTAAATAATAACAGAGTGCTCACAAGGAACCTATCTTGAATCTGTATAATGCCTTTATTGTAATTAAGCATGCCTAACTTGTACTGGACCAACCAGCACTTAATGTATAGAGTGTAATATCGGTTATTAGATATTCAATAATAATCAATGTATCCATTCATGCTCTTCTTCATAGTGGATGACTATTTAAGGATAATGTGTTAACTAGTGCCCAACTGGTACATTCCCAAGTGGTTCTTAATGTTTATAATGTCCATCTGGTTGTGATGAATGTAACAGTGCATAGGCTTGTACAAGCTGCTAAGACGAACTGTATTTAAATTTATAAGTTTCTTCTAATCAATGCGTTACCTAGTGCCCATTGAATTCATATGCCGATCCAACTAATAACTGCATTTTATGTAGTCAAGTAATTCAATCATGCTAATAGTGCTCATTAAATGGGGTATTAGTATGTACTGAATGTACTTCAGGTAATTTATTAACAAATCAAAATAATTGTTAACCTGGCTGTATTAGTGGATTTTATCTTTAAAATTAATAATGTATAAATTGTCCAGTTGGATGTTCGTCATGCATTAGTGGAACATAATGTACCTCATGTTCATCTGGATTATATCTAGATTAAAATCAATAATGTGTTAGCACTTGTTCAGTTGGATATTATGCTGATGAGAGTTCTAAATTATGTTAGTAGTGCTATAGCACTTGTGGCTCATGCTCAGGGGGATTATAAAATAATTGTATTTAATGCTAAACTGGTCTATTATTTTCAAGTGGCAAATGTTCATAAAGCTGTCCAACTGGTACTTATGGTTTGAAAGGTATGTGCCTAAATTGTAACAGTTAATGCCAATCATGTACAGACTTTGATACATGTCTTTCATGCAATTCAGGGTTATATTTATTGAATTCTATATGCATAAAAGTATGCCCTAGTAATTATTACTCGTCCGATGAATAAAATTAATGCTTATCATGTAATTCTGCTTGCTCAGATTGCTAAGGCCCGTTAATATCATAATGTTCAGGTTGTAATGATGGTTATTTGCTTTAAATTTCAACATGTTCATAGGGTTGCGTAAGCGGTAAATATTTAAATCAAGGTAAGTGTTCACCTTGCTTAGATGAAAACTGTCAATAATGTACTCAAGGAGGTGCTATTTGCTTATCCTGTAGCTAATCTTCATACCTTCTATAATCCAAATGTGTAAACACATGCCCAGATGGTTATTTTGCAAACTAATAGGGCTCCTGCTTATAATGTAATGATATGTGTCAATCATGTACTGGATTGAATGTTTGTCAAACTTGTTTACAATCAGCATTTTTATTGGGAGATGAATGTGTGAGCTAATGTGGATCAGGTTATTATTAATCATCTTTGAGTACGAAGAATGATTAATTAGAAGGAATATGTTTAAAGTGTTAAAGTTAATGCTTAGAGTGCACAAATTATACAAAATGCTCATCTTGTGCCTTAGGTACATATTTACAAAATGGATAATGTGTGTAGTAATGTTCTGTTGGATCATTTGGCGCTAATTAAGTTTGTTAGTAATGTAGCCTTGGATGTAAGTCTTGTAATGATGAAAACACTTGTAATTATTGTGGTTAGGGTTATTTATTATAATCAAATAATGAATGTATACCAGGATGCATAACAGGCTATTATCTGTCAAATGGAAATTGCTTTTAGTGCTCAGAAGGATGCAATCAATGTATAAGCTCTATATAATGCACAGCTTGCTAAAATCAAACTTACTTAACCTCAATCTCATAATGTAAATAAAGCTGTGATGAGGGATATTATGCTGATTCTACAATAAATAAATGTTAAGTTTGTAGCCTCTCATGCACCACATGCATTAATGGTACATCCTGTTCAAAATGCAGTATCGGTTACTTATTTTATAATTCGTAGTGCTTATATCAATGTCCAACTACTTATTTTAATTAAAATGGTTTCTGTTAATAATGCTCAAATAATTGCTCTAGCTGTACTGATCAAAATAATTGCCTAGAATGTTTTAATGGGGTACTTAGTTATGGTTAATGTATTCAAAGTTGTCCATCAAATTAATTCTTATAGGGATCATAATGTTTTAATTGTTCTCCATAATGTGCAAGTTGTCAATCAGATAGTTATTAATGTACTAAATGTTCGTATGCTTACATATTCGCATTATCTACAACAGGCAATTTTTCAACTAGTTGTATTCCAGGATGTGAGTTGGGCTATTATTTATCGAATTCTTAATGTTTATCATGCTAAAATAACTGCGCTCAATGTTTGAATAATGAAACATGCACATTACCAGTTTCTCCATTCGTATTATCACCATTACCATCTAGCTAAGTATTGGATTAATGTCAAAAAGGATAATATCTTACTGGTTTCAACTGCTAATATTGCCATCCAGCCTGCGCTAGCTGCTCAGGAAGTACATAATTATAATGTATCACATGTAATTCCGGATACTCTTTAATTCGCCGTTCAGAATGTTTCGCTACATGTTAATAAGGATAATTTATGAATGATGAAGGAAATTGTGTATAATGTAGCGCTAATTGTAATGAATGTTATAACGCAAATTCATGTTAAACTTGTTAAGCAGGTTTTGTTTTGCAATAATAGGTATGCCTATTAAGCTGTTATCCAGGATAATTTTCAAATCAAGGAACCTGTCAATATTGTACATAAGGATGCTCCCAATGTTCATCATTGAATACATGTTTAAGTTGTTCTGATGGATTTATGTTAAATGATAACAATGCTTGTTAACCAGGTTGCCCTAATGGAAAATATTTAAGCGATCAGCAATGCCTATCTTGTCCTCCAAATAGTTTGTCCTGTGTAGGACCAATAAGTATTACATAATGCGATGAGGGCTATTATATTTAAAATAATTAGTGCGTATCGATATGTGCTTAAGGTACATTTGGATAATATAATGCTTAAATTAAAAGTGGTGTATGTAACTAATGCGATAGTAGCTGTATATCATGCTCAGGTCCATCTAATTAAGATTGTATAATTTGTAATAGTAATTTATTGAAAGCATATTAAATAAATTAATGTATTCAAAATTGTGACTCAAATCAATATTCATCATTTGGTTATTGTTATCCATGCCTGTCAAGCTGCTAATAATGTTTGAATGGTCTGTAATGTACAAGTTGTCCAATTGATTATTTCTTAGAAAAAAATGGTTAATGTGTAAACAGTTGTGCATCAGGGGAATATTCAGTTAATCAAATATGTAAAGATTGTAATAGTGCTTGCCTAAGTTGCTCAGGATCATTGATTTCATAATGTACATCATGTGTTAGTGGATATTTATTACATGGATAAACTTGCTTACCTGGATGCATCAGCGGTTATTATCTTACAAACGGTGATTGTTTATAATGTGATAGTGTATGCTAAAATTGTTAATTGACAGCTTAAACTTGTACAAGCTGCAGTGGAAACCTATTTCTACATCAATCTAATTGTGTACAGAGTAATGAATGCCCTCCAAATTCATATGCAGATTAAATTTCAAACACATGTACAAAATGTGATGAATCCTGTTAAACATGCTCAGGGAATAGTTATGATGAATGCACTTCTTGTTCAGATTCATTATTTTTAGAAAATTCTGTATGTTAATCAGCCTGTTCTAGTGGATACAGTGTATCATAATAAAATAATGTATGCTTCCAATGTAGTGAAAACTGTATTTCTTGCTCGTCATCAACTTAGTGCTAGGTATGTGATACCTCATATTTACTTCAAAATAATTTATGTTAAGCCTAATGCAGTTTTGGTTACTTTAATCAACCTAATTCCCAATAATGTGTAGTATGTGATTCCTCATGTAACGGATGTTCTACAAGCGCTAATTTATGTATTAGTTGTGCAGCTGCCCATGTTTATAATGATGAAAGTAATAGCTGTGTACCAGGATGTTAAAAAGGATTTTATTTAAATGATGGTGTCTGTTCAGCATGTATTTAGAATGGTTGCCTCGACTGCACATCATCTAACAGCTGTTTATCTTGTAGTTTGTAGATGTATAATTTTAATGGCTAGTGTGTATCTTAATGTCCATCTAATTATTACAGCTATAATGGAAATCAATGCTAATAATGTAATTCAACCTGTTAATCTTGTAATAGTCTAACTTAATGTTTAACTTGCTCCTAAAATCTAATATTGTTTTCTGGTCAATGTCTATCACAATGTCCAGCCTCCTTCTATAACAAAAACGGTAACTGTGTTCAGTGTACTTAAGGATGCTTAAATTGTATTGACAATGGTATTAGTTCCTGTTAGAATTGTATGCAAGGATTACTAGGAAATTACGGATAATGCACAAAAAGTTGCCTATCTAATCAATATTAATCTCAAAACAGTTAGTGCCTTAACTGTGATCTAGCCTGTAACGGTTGTAATGGATCTACTGCTTATGATTGTCTCAGTTGCTCTAACGCACATATTTTGATCGATGAGGTTTGCACTCCTGGATGCTTAGCTGGGTATTATCTTTTCAACTCTAATTGTCTATAATGCGCCGATAACTGTGCTTAGTGTATTAATGCATAATAATGTACCGTACCTAATCCACCATTCTTAATTGGAACTAATCAGTTACCAGTTATTACATGCCAAACTGGTTCATTTGCATCAGAATAATAGTGCCTAAAATGTAATCCTAGCTGCTTGACTTGTTAAAATTCAGCAACTTAATGTATAACATGTAATATAGGTTATTAACTCTTAAATAATAATCAATGCTTCTCTGATTGTGCTCAAGGATAATTTATGAACAATCTTGGATAATGCTTTAATATGTGCCCAAGTGGATCATTTGCAAGTGGATCTTTATGTTTATCATGTCTACCTTAGTGTAAAACTTGTTCAAATGGATTATAATGCTCTTCTTGTACATAAAATCTTTATCTTTATGATGGTCAATGCACTTCAAATTGCCCCTACAATACATATTAAAATTCATAAACAGATGAATGCAATATTTGTGATGTTTCTTGTAATGGCTGTAACGGACCTAATTCTAATAATTGCCTGAAATGCTCAAATGGATTCATTCTTAATAAATAATAATGTATTTCTGGATGCTAATAGGGTTTTTATCTAATGAATCAAAATTGTGTACCTTGCTAATCAAATTGCTAATAATGCACTGATTCTACAGCTTGTATTGTACCAGATGAAGGTTATTTCATTTTACAACCATCTTAGATTGTCAGCTCATGTCCAATTGGTACCTATTCGTCATCAAATTAAATATGTTAAACTTGTAATATAGCTTGTAGTAAATGTTCAGGACCTTCAGCCTTAGAATGTTAAACATGTAGCCAAGGTTATGCGTTAATCAACTAATAATAATGTTATTCTTTGTGTTTGACCGGAAACTTCATGAATTAATAAGGGTAATGTATATCATGCACTAATAATTGTGATATCTGTGGTAACTCATTGTCATGTTAGAATTGCTCAGTTGGTTATTTATTAGATGGGGATTAATGTGTTAAGAGCTGTTATTTAGGTTAATATGATAATCAAGGAACATGTTAATAATGTGCCTTGGGTTGCTTAAGCTGCAACTCAATCAATAATTGTAATACTTGTTCAAATGGATATATATTAATAAATAATATGTGTCAACCTGGTTGTAATACTGGATATTATTTATATAATCAGATATGCTTAGCATGTCCATAAAATAGTTATTCTTGTGTTGGTAAAAATAGTATAACATAATGTAATACAGGATATTATATACAAAATGATTTATGTGTTTAGCAATGCAGTGTAGGAAGTTATGCTAACATAAACTAAGGTACATGTGATTTATGTGATAGCACGTGTTCTTCTTGTACAGGTCCTTCAAGTAATCAATGTATTAACTGTGTATCAGGTTTATTTATGGATGAAGGTCTTAAAAAATGTGTAATATAATGTTAGGAGGGTTTTTATGCAGAAAATACATATTGCAAAGCATGCTCAGCAGGTTGTTAATCATGTGTTATCTAAACACTATGCTCATCATGTATGAATGGATTATCCCTTGAGAAGAATGGATTTTGTGTTTAATAATGTTAATCTAATGAGTATTCTTTAAATAATGTTTGCCAATCATGTAATTCTGCTTGCTAAACATGCACTAATTCTGATATTAATTCATGCTCATCATGTTCAAATGGATATTTATTATAAGGCTCAAGTTGCTAGCCCGGATGTGATAGCGGTTATTATCGTAATAACGGTTTATGTTTTTAATGTAGTAGCTAATGTGCTTCATGTTATCCGTAAGCCGATACATGCACCAGTTGTGGTTAGAATCTCTATCTATATCAATCATCGTGTGTGTCTTAATGCCCATCGCATACATTCGCAGACTAACTCAAATCATAATGCTCATTATGTGATGAATCATGTGGTGAATGTAATGGAATCTCAAAAAATTGTGTAAGTTGTGCCAATGGATATTCTTTAAATACTTAGACTGGCTTATGTACTTACGGATGCTAATAAGGATAATTCCTTTAAAATGGTATTTGTGTTTCATGTCAAAAGGGTTGTTAATCATGTGTAGATTTATCAACTTGTACAGTATGTCAATCATAATTAATGCTTTAGAGCTAATAATGCGTAGCTTCATGTTCGAATGGATATTATAGCTCTAGCAATCTGTGCTTACCTTGTAATTTCTAATCAAATTGTTAAACATGCTAAGGGACTGATAGTAATTGTTTATCATGTTTAAGTGGAAGCTACTTATACTAAAATACATGTCAATTTTAATGTCCTACTGGATATTTCAATGATATAAGTGGTTTATGTATATAATGTTCTTAATCTTGTACGTAATGCTCTGGATTATAATCGTGTACTTAGTGTACAAATGGATAATTTTTAAGTTTAGGGTCATGTGTGGCTAATTGTCCAATTAATACATTTGCTTAATTTAATACTTGCTCACCATGTTAAGGATTGACCCTTAATGTTCATTCATGTGTAGAAAGTTGTCCATCTGGATATTACACCAATTTATAAATACGATAATGCTTACCATGCTAAACTTAGTGTGATTAATGCTCTAATGCATCAACTTGTAAAAAATGTATTACAGGATCATTCTTGAATAGTTAAAATAACTGTGTTTTATAATGTCCATAGGGATCCTTCGGATCTTAATTGCTTGGTATTTGTACTAGCTGTTAGTATTATATTTACAATGAAAACTCGTGCCTATAGAATTGTCCAATCGGGTATTACCCAAATTAAAATAATATTTGTTCATAATGTTCATCTACTTGTGCATCATGTAATAATGCTAATTAATGCACAAGTTGCTCATCTCCCTATTATATGTATGAATCATAATGTTTAAATTCATGTCCTTTAGGAATGATTTAAGATTCTTAAGAAAATTTATGTTTAACTTGCTTTGGATATATTTTAGATGAAGTCAATTGTGTTACAAAATGCCCATCAGGATATGGTCCAGACTCAACTTAAAAGTTTTGCGTTTAATGCCCAGATTTATGTGATGTATGCCCAATATCAGGATAGTGCTAAAAATGTAATAAGCTTGCATTATCTTACGGTAATTAATGTACTACTTAATGTCCACTAGGATTATTTGCAGAGAATGGATTTTGCATATAATGCCCTTATTACACTTATAATAATCTTTGCGTACAATAATGCCCACAATCATCTATTCTAGACATCGGCAATAAAAATTGTGTAGCATGTTCAACTAATTGTTAATCTTGCTCATCAAGCACAGTTTGTACTAATTGCTCAAGTCAATGGTTCTTAAATACTTTAAGCAGTACAGCAGATTGCGTTTAAACTTGTTCTGAAGGATATTATGCTGATAGCGCCACTTAATCATGTTAGTAGTGTAATTAATATGTATATAATGGTAATCAATGTCTAAGCGAATGCCCATCAGGATATACTTCAAATAATGTAAACACTTGTGTTTTATGTACACCAGGATGTTAAACTTGTAATAAAAATGTATGCTTAACTTGTGTATCTGGCTATAAGCTATAAAATTCAAGTTGTGTTACCTAATGTTCAAATGGATATTATTAATCATCCTTTGATGAATGTAAATTGTGCGATGAATCATGCGGAACTTGTTCAATTGATTCCAAATCTTGTACATCATGTAAAAGAAATTAACTACTTGATGTATAAACTGAATAATGTATTAGTTCTTGTGCATAAGCGCAATTTGCATTATTGGATAATGGTGTATTTAAATGTGTTGCTTGCTCCTATGGGTGTGATTAATGTTATGGATTATCTTTATGTTCAAGTTGTTATGAAGGATTCTACTTATAAAATAGTACTAATAGTTGCTAATAATGCCCTATTGGATGCTCAAGTTGTAATTCTACAAATTGCTTATCATGTTCATAAGGATATACAGCTAGCTCATCAGGTGTCTGTGTATAAAATATATAATGTGCATCATCATGCTTGACTTGTTCGACTACAGCCTTAGACGGATGTACTTCATGTTAACCAAATCGTATACTTTATTAGGGTGTTTGTGGTTGTGCAGCTGGATTTGTGGAGAATATAGGAAATACAGCATGTGATGAAGCATCTTAGGTACCATTACCATAATGTGGTACAATAGGTACAATATCATCATCGACATCATATACTGCTATAACTTCTGGTATGGCATTACCATCAACATTGACAAGTGTTGAATCAGGATCATAGGCTAGTTATTTAACATATATTCAAACTACTCATGGTTCTTCTAATGACGAAATGTATTAATGCCTATAAACTGATAATAATCCTATTCCAAATGCGTTATAATCATAAATTACTCAGTCAAGTTCAACGTAAACACCTAATGTGGTAGCTAATAGACGTATTCTATTTACTGATACATTAACATCGAATACATAAAACTCACCATATCGTTTTATGCTCGCTGGTAAATCAGCAAGCTTCTTATAAAATTGTTTCCCATTGATATTTTTGAATTGTATATTTGGGGTAATAATGATAATTATAGAACTAATCTTCCGTAGAATTGGTGATAGTGTATCATAAAATTCATTCTTACATAAATTAAAAAATAATTTCAGAATAACCCTATTCATTACAGCATTCTATTTAACATTTAATGATGAATTACTAATATTATTATTATAGTACTCGAATGTTAATCTATCTACAGCATTAAATATAATATCATTCCTATTATGCTTAATATTTACTGTTCATTTCTTTGGTTTATTGGGATTCTTATCCTATGTAGTATTTAATAAGGATGATGACATTCGTACAAAGAGCAGTAAATATAGTTTAATATTCACTGGTTTGAAGCATGAAGATGAAAGTTAATATGCTAAATATTTTGTATTATTGAGATTGGCATTTAGAGCTTAAATGGTATTAGCAACATGGGGTTTATATAATCATGGTCCATCTGTTTAATTGATTCCATAAATATTATTTACATTTTTAATGTTGTTGGCATATGTATTGATAAGACCATATTAAAACATGATAGTTAATATGATATGTGTTACTTTAACAGCTATATATTTGGCATTACTTATTTAGGTATTAATAATAGCTAATTTAGAATCAAATGATGTGGATGCAAGAATAAAATACTAAACATAATTAAATAATATGTTGATAGCATTTTTCATAATAAAAAATCTTGTAATAATATTTGAACTACTGTTCAGTATCAAATATATAATAAACATGATAAATAGATTAAGATAGTTGGCAAATTTCAGAAGAGGAAAATAAATTATAAGAGATTCTACTATGAGAGATTCTATTACTATTAAAGGAGGTGATTCTATATAAGAAGAGTCTTTTAATTTTGATGAGGTCAGAGATCCATCATAAGGTTCTATTTCATTAGATACTAAGGCTTATGAAGAAAATAATAATGCTGAAGGAGAAGTTATACATGACGATGATAAGTTTTTCAATAATTTATTTGTTAAATGGTAGTCTAATCCATTATATGGAAAATAACAGGAGGATGAAAACGATAATGAAATTGATCAATAAGAAAGTGTTTAATATTAGGATGAATCTACTAGATAAGAGTAATAACTAAGGGCTATGGAAAATACTAATAGATTATGATAAATATAAATAATATTAAAAATAAAATATTATGAAGAAAATAAAAATAAATAAATAC
>Ga0007758_11378401_pt1 | contig 13822 bp, 1 predicted proteins | sample LauGreFaBDMM15SD_FD_61641 | JGI IMG/M metagenome (GOLD analysis project Ga0007758, IMG submission 61641) | Metatranscriptome of freshwater lake microbial communities from Lake Michigan, USA - Fa13.BD.MM15.SD (Metagenome Metatranscriptome) | ecosystem: Environmental > Aquatic > Freshwater > Lake ... | reverse complement strand
TTAACAGATAATAAGATACATTTTCTAAAATCTGAGCTTTAAAAATATAAAAAATCGCTCAAAATAGCGGCACATGCATAATAGATAAGCATTTCAAAAAAACATCAAAAAATAATATAATGGCAACACAGCTGGGAATAACCGCGTAAATAAATAATGCTAAATTATAAATAAATGATTATTTTATTGTGAATAACATAATAGATCGCATAATAACAACATTGAATTCTTGCTTAGGCAGATAATGGTTGTTAATATACATCGCTGTTTACCTCAATTTTGAGGCGGTTATCGCTATGCAAATGCATAGATAACAGTATCGACGCAGGTTCGGTAAAATTTAATTTTAAGAGCGAAAATGGCTAATACAACTCTATACACTTCTGGACTTAGCAGTTACACGTCATCACAGATAGCGGCAGTTAATACCGCTGTAATTGCGTCCATGAGTACCGCTCATGCAGCGGTTTTGACGTCTGTTCAATTAGCCTACTTTAGCTCAACGCAGGTCTCTGTTTTAGCTACAAGCTTCATAGCTGGGCTTGACTCTGCGCAGTTATCTAATATAGCCGTTGCTTCCATATCGCAACTTTCCTCCCGTCAATTGGGTTCAATAGAAGTTGCGGATTTACCTGGCCTCACTACCGATCAGGTAGCTGCCATTTCTACGGCAAGTATTGCGGGTCTGACAACCTCTCAGATGGCCGTTATGACAACGGCTCAAGTCGCGAATTTGGTGACTGATCAGGTAGCGGTTTTATCGACGGCACAAGTAGCAAGTTTAAAGACTTCGCAAGTTGCCAACCTGACGACGGACCAAATAGTTGCGCTGACCACGGCGCAAGTAGCGAACTTGACTACGGCGCAAGTGTCAAACTTAACGACTGACCAAGTGGCGACGATAGAAACTAGCGATATTGCTGTCATGTCTTCGACACAAGTGCGTGCGTTGACGACCGCTCAAATTGCAAACCTAACGACTGATCAAGTGGTTGCGCTAACAGTGTCACAAGTGGTCGGTTTGACCACGGCACAGGTTGTAAACCTCACAACGGATCAAGTGGCTTCGATGGAGACGCGTGATGTGGCGGCTCTCACCACAACACAACTGCGCGCATTAACGACGACACAAATTGGAACATTGACGACAGAACAATTGATTGCGTTGACAACCGAGCAAGTGGCCGGCTTGACCACGGCACAGGTTGTAAACCTCACAACGGACCAAGTGGCTTCGATCGAGACGCGCGATATTGCGGCTCTCACCACAACTCAGGTACGTGTTTTAACGACGACTCAAATTGGGGTGTTGACTACAGTACAACTGGTTGCGATGACAACATCGCAGGTGGCGAATTTGACGACCGATCAAGTTGCGAACATGTCCACCGATCAAGTGGTTGCATTGACCACATCGCAAGTAGCGAGTTTGAAGACATCGCAGGTTGCCAACCTGACGACCACGCAGCTGGTATCTATGGAGACGCAAGATGTGGCTGCGTTGACCACGACTCAGTTGAGGGCGTTGACGACAACTCAAATCGTGAACTTTACGACGGATCAAGTTGCGGCACTAACTGTGTCGCAAGTGACTGGTTTGACAACGGATCAAGTTCAGAGTTTGACCACGACTCAATTGGCATCCTTGGAGACGCGAGATGTGGCTGCGTTGACCACAACTCAGTTGAGGGCGTTGACAACAACTCAAGTCGGTATTTTAACGACAGATCAATTGGTTGCGATGACAACATCGCAGGTGGCGAATTTGACGACCGATCAAGTGACGAACTTGTCCGCCGATCAGGTGGTTGCATTGACCACATCGCAAGTAGCGAGTTTGAAGACATCGCAGGTTGCCAACCTGACAACCACGCAGCTGGTGTCTATGGAGACTCAAGATGTAGCTGCGTTGACCACAACTCAGTTGAGAGCGTTGACGACAACTCAAATCGTGAGTTTGACGACGGATCAGATAGTTGCATTGACCACAGCGCAAGTAGCGGGTTTGAATACTTCGCAGATTGCAAGCCTGACGACTTCGCAACTAGCGTCGATGGAAACGCGGGATGTGGCGGCGTTGACAACTTCTCAAGTTGCGAACTTGACTACGGTTCAAGTAGCTAACTTGACCACGGACCAGTTGTCTTCGATGGAGACGCGTGACGTAGCGGCGTTAAATACCGATCAAATTGCAGTTTTGAGTTCCGCGCAAATTGCATCACTCGCGGCATCATCTTTCTCAGGATTTACTACGGCGCAAATTCAGGCGATTACCTCTGATGACATTTCATCCTTGACGACTGCTCAGCTATATGTTTTGAGCAGCACTCAAGTAGCCGCGCTCTCGACAGAGCAGTTTGCGCAATTGACGACGGATCAAGTGAGTGGATTGAGTTCAGCCGGTGTGCGCGGTCTGACAACGACCTTGGTAGCAGGATTGACCTCTGAGCAGATTGCATCCTTAACCGCTGTATCAGTAGCTGGTTTTACTACGGCACAAATACAGGCGATTGAAACAGGGGATATTTCGTCATTGACGACGACTCAATTGATTGGATTAACCAGCACTCAAATCGGAGTGCTGTTAACTGAGCAGTTGGCGCAATTGACGACAGATCAAGTGGCAGTGTTCAGCACAGCTAGTGTGAAGGGTTTGTCGACTACTCAAGTGGACGCTTTAACATCTGAACAAATCGCATCACTGAGTGCCACTTCGGTGGCCGCATTTACAACGGTTCAAATACAAGCGATTGCTACTGATGATGTTTCGTCAATGACGACCTCTCAGTTGTACGCATTAAGCAGCACCCAAGTGGGTGCGCTGTTGACAGTTCAGTTGGCTCAGTTGACAACGGACCAAGTGGTTGGATTAAGTTCGGCGGGTGTCCGTGGACTGTCGACTACGCAAGTGCAAGGTTTGACATCTGGTCAAATTGCTAATCTGAGCGCCACAACGGTGGCGGGTTTCACAACGACTCTCATTAGGGCGATAGCGACGGACGATATTTCATCGTTGACGACCTCACAGTTAGCCGCATTAAGTGCAACTCAAGTTGCGGCATTGTTGACAACGCAATTTGTTGAATTGACAACGGATCAAGTGGTTGCTTTAACCACCGCGCAAGTGTCGAGCTTAAAGACGACGCAATTAGTCGCGCTAACAACAGTGCAGCTTGCCTCGATGGAGACGCGAGATGTGGCGGCTCTCACCACAATCCAAGTGCGCGTCTTTACGACCGAACAAATTGCGAGTTTCACGACAGATCAAGTTGTTGCACTTACAACGAGCCAAATAGCTAATCTCAAGACCACGCAATTGCCTGGCCTAACCACGGATCAAGTGGTTGCTTTGACGACAGCGCAAGTGGCAAGCTTGAGAACGACACAAGTGTCTATCCTGACGACCTCACAAGTGGCGTCGATGGAGACAAGCGATGTGCAGGCGCTTACAACAACACAAATACGCGTCTTGACGACGGAGCAAGTCGCGAATTTGACTACAGACCAAGTAGTTGCGCTGACGACTGCGCAAATGGTGAGCTTGACAACAACTCAAGTGGCGAGCCTAACCACTACCCAAGTGGCGTCGATGGAAACGACGGATGTAGCAGTGCTGACCACCGCTCAAGTGCGTGCTATGACTACGGAGCAAGTCGAGAATTTGACGACGGATCAAGTCCTTGCGCTGTCGACAACGCAAGTGACTTCGTTCAACACAGTTCAAATCGCTGCTTTAACTTCGGAGCAAGTTGGCTCGCTGTCTTCATCAGCATTGGCAGGTTTTACAGCGTCTCAGTTACAAGCCATTACTACTGATGATATTTCGTCACTGACAACCTCGCAGTTGTATGCTTTGAGTGGGACTCAAGTCGGATCGCTCTTAACCGAGCAATTAGCACAATTCACAACAGATCAATTGGTTGGATTAAGTTCGTCGGGTGTGAGCGGTCTTTCGACGACCCAGGTGGTTGGCTTAACGTCGGAACAGTTTGCTTCCCTAAGTGACACGTCATTGGCGGGCTTTACTACGTCACAAATACAGGCGATAGGCACTGATAATATTTCATCATTGACAACGGCTCAGTTGGCAGCTTTGAGCGGAACTCAGGTTGGAGTGCTGTTGACTTCGCAGATTGCGCAATTCACGACAGATCAAATAGTCGCGCTTACAACAGCCCAAGTGTCGAACTTAAAAACGTCACAAGTGCTTTCGCTGACAACTACGCAATTAGCTTCGATGGAAGCCGCAGATATTGCAGTGTTAACGACAACACAGGTGCGTGCGTTAACAACAGCTCAATTGTCAATCTTGACGACTGATCAAGTCGTTGCATTAACAACGGCGCAAGTTGCGAGCCTCACAACAACACAAGTGGAAAGTCTGACGACTGACCAAGTTGCGTCAATGCAGACGCGTGATGTGGCTGCCCTGACATCAACTCAAATTCGTGCATTGACTACGGATCAAGTATCGAATCTCACGACACAACAAATCGCGGGATTGTCTACAGCGCAAGTGTCGAATTTGACTACTACGCAGCTTGAGAGCTTCACGACAGAACAAGTGGCATCGTTAGAGACGCGTGATGTAGCCGTCTTGAAAACTTCTCAAGTGGCGAGTTTGTCGACTACTCAGGTAGCAAGTTTGTCGACATCTCAATTGGCAGCGTTGACGACATCCCAAGTATCTAGCCTGACAACGACACAAATTGAAAATCTGACGACAGATCAAGTGGTTGCTATGACCACAACTCAAGTGTCCAAGCTGACAACGTCACAAGTGGCGATCTTGACAACGGATCAGGTCGCTTCAATGGAAACACGTGATCTTGCGGCGTTGACGACAGTGCAGGTTCGCGCGCTGACAACAGCACAGATTGAAAATTTAACGACGGATCAAATCGTTGCGCTGACTACAACACAGGTAGCCAACCTAACAACGTCACAATTGGAAAGTCTCACGACTGTCCAATTGGTATCGATGGAAACTCGTGATATAGCGGCATTGACTGCAACTCAAGTGAATGCGTTGACGACGACACAAATCGTTGACTTGACCACAGATCAAGTGGTTGCGCTAACCACAACACAAATAGCTAATTTATCGACCAATCAGATCTCTAACCTAACAACGGATCAAGTTGTCGCGCTGAACTCTTCGCAGTTGACAAGCCTGAAAACGTCACAAGTGGCTAGTTTGACCACGGTTCAAATAGCGTCAATAGAGGCAAGTGATTTATCGGCGCTGACAACAACTCAGCTACGAGCACTGACAACAGATCAGGTCTCTGAACTGACAACGGATCAAGTGGTTGCATTAACCACAACTCAAGTGGCGAGTCTGACAACGACACAACTCGAAAGTCTGACCACTGATCAAGTTGCCTCAATGGAGACGCGTGATGTAGTTGCACTTACTACAACACAACTTCATTCGTTGACAACGTTACAAATGGCCAATCTGATGACGGATCAGGTGGTTGCTTTGACCACGACGCAACTGGCGAGCTTGACTACGTCTCAAGTCGCTAATCTAACGACTGACCAAGTAGTGGCTTTAACCACGACGCAAGTATCAAACTTGACGACGACACAATTGGCAAGCCTAACCACTGATCAGCTAGTATCAATGGGTACACGGGATGTGGTTGCGTTAACTACCGCTCAGGTAAGGGCATTAACTACAGCGCAAGTAGCTAACTTGACGACAGATCAAGTGATTGCATTGACCACTTCGCAAGTGTCGAGCTTGACTACAGCACAAGTACAAAATCTAACTACGGATCAAGTGGCGTCGATGCAGACGCGTGATCTTGCTGTACTGACTACGACTCAAGTTCGTGTATTTACCACTGATCAAGTGGCGAGCTTGACTACGGCACAAATAGTTGCGTTGACGACCGCGCAGATTTCTAGCTTGACAACGTCTCAAGTGGCCAATCTGACAACGGATCAAGTAATAGCGTTATCAATAGCTCAATCGGCCAGCTTGACAACGTCGCAAGTGGCGAACTTGACGACAGCTCAATTGTCATCGATGGAAACGCGTGATGTGGCAGCATTAACAACTGCTCAGGTTCGCGCAATAACGACGGCGCAAGTAGCTAGCATGACGTCAAGTCAACTAGTGGCTTTGACCACATCGCAAGTGGCGAGTTTGACGACATCGCAAGTGGCGAATCTAACCACGGTTCAGGTATCGTCAATGGAAACTGTTGATGTCTCAGCATTAACGACATCACAAATCCGTGTATTGACCACTGATCAGGTAGAGAATTTAACAACCACTCAAGTTGCTGCGATGACGACCGCACAGGTTAATAGCCTGACGACGTCTCAAGTGGCCAATTTGACTACGGATCAAGTAATTGCGCTTTCTTCTGCGCAAGTGGCGAGTTTGACTACTTCTCAAGTTGCAAATCTGACGACCGATCAAGTGGCGTCGATGGAAACGCGTGATGTGGCATCATTGACCACAACTCAGGTGCGTGCCTTAACTACGGCACAAATAGAGAGTTTGGCAGCAGCTCAGGTGGTTGCATTAACGACTGCACAAGTTGCTAGCTTGACGACCACTCAAGTAACGAATCTGACGACGGATCAAATAGCGTCGATGGAGACTCGTGATTTAGCAGCATTTACTTCAACGCAAGTCCGTGCGTTGAACACGAATCAAATAGCCAACTTCACGACAGCGCAAATAGTTGCGATGTCAACATCACAAGTTTCAAGCTTTACTACGGCCCAAGTCGCGAATCTAACAACGGATCAAGTAGCGGGATTGACCACATCTCAAGTAGCTAATTTGACCACTTCACAAATGGTTAGCTTGACTACAAGTCAAGTGGAGGCTTTGGAGACGGCAGACATAGCTGCATTGACGACTTCTCTGGTGAATGCTTTATTGACTGCCCAGTTAGAAGTATTAACGACCAACCAAATTGTGGCGTTACGTTCATCGGCTATTTCGGCATTAACTACTGTTCAAGTAGAAGCGCTGACCAGTGATCAAATTACTGCGTTTACAACGACGCAATACAACGCACTAAGCACAACGCAATTAGGGTTCCTTGCTTGGTACACAACCCAGCAAATTGCCGCAATGTCGAGTGCGCAAATTTCACGCTTGACGACAGCGCAGCTAAGTGGATTCACATCCACACAAATAGCCGCAATTGAAACGCGTGATGTGGCTGGTTTGACTACGACCCAAATTCGGGTTGTCGATACTGAGTACCTTACAACGGCTCAGCTGATATGTTTGACTTCGGCCCAAGTATCGAATTTAACTACAGCGCAAGTAGCAAACCTTACAACCACCCAGGTTGCGGCTTTAACTACAGCACAGGTGGCCAAGCTGACAACAGCGCAAATAGTTAACTTGACTACTGATCAAGTGGCTTCGCTCGAGTCAAGTGATGTGGCAGCAATGAGTACGGCTCAAGTAAGTTCGTTGACGACCGCACAAGTTGCAAGCCTGACGACCGTGCAGGTAGTTGCGTTGACTACTGCACAAGTCTCTGCGCTGACGACTTCGCAAGTCGCTAATTTAACGACTGATCAAGTGGCTTCGTTGGAGACGCGTGATGTAGCATCGTTGACAACGACACAGGTGCGTGCGTTGACTACGTCACAAGTTGACAATCTGTTGACAACTCAGGTGGTTGCGTTAACGACGGCACAAGTTTCTGTGTTGACGACAACGCAAGTGGCTAATCTAACGACTGATCAAGTGGCTTCGCTTGAGTCGCGCGATTTGGCAGCGATGACTACGACACAGGTGCGTGCGTTTACAACGGATCAAATCGACAGCATAACTACTACACAGTTGGTTGCGCTCTCAACTGCACAATTGGCGAGTTTGACGACAGCACAAACAGCCAATTTAACAACAGTCCAACTGGTTGCGCTGACAACAGCGCAAGTATCAGGATTAAGGACTTCGCAAGTGGCTAATCTAACCACTGAACAAGTGACGTCCATGGAAACGCGCGATGTGGCGGCGTTAACGACAACTCAAGTTCGTTCGTTGACTACTACACAGATAGCGAGTTTGACGACAACGCAGATAGTGGCACTGACTTCATCCCAAGTGGCTAACTTGAGAACAACACAAGTGGCAAATCTGACGACGGATCAAATCACGTCGATGGAGTCGCGTGATATTGCTGCTTTGACTACGAGTCAGATACGTTCGCTGACAACAGATCAAGTGCAGAGCTTAACAACGCAACAATTGACTGCGGTGTCGAGTACTCAAGTTTCGATCTTAACTACGGTACAAGTCGCGAATCTGACTACTGATCAAGTGGTTGCGTTGACGACTGCGCAAGTAAGATCAATGACAACATCACAGATAGCTAATTTGACAGCTGCTCAAGTTGCGTCAATGGAGACACGTGATGTGGCTGTATTGAGTACTGCACAATTACGTGCAATGACCACGGATCAGGTGTCAAATCTGACCACGGATCAAGTAATAGCCCTAAGCACAACACAAGTTGCTAGCTTAAAAACAACGCAAGTAGCGAATCTGACTACGGATCAAGTAGCATCAATGGAATCGCGCGATGTTGCTTCATTGACTACAGCTCAGGTGCGGTCAATGACAACCTCCCAAATTGTGAACTTGTCAACTACGCAGTTGGTTGCGTTGACGAGTATCCAAGTGGCAGGCTTGACTACAGCGCAGGTGGTAAATCTGTCCACTGACCAAGTGGTTGCATTGACCACATCCCAAGTGCGATCAATGACGACAGCACAGATAGCTAATTTGACAGATGCTCAAGTTGCCTCGATGGAGACACGTGATGTGGCTGTGTTGAGTACTACTCAATTACGTGCTATGACCACGGATCAGGTGTCAAATCTGACCACGGATCAAGTAATAGCCCTAAGCACAACACAAGTTGCTAGCTTAAAAACAACGCAAGTATCAAGTTTGACAACAAGCCAATTGGCTTCGATGGAGTCTCGTGATGTTGCCGCGTTGACTACAGCGCAGATACGTTCACTGACAACAAGTCACGTGGCGAGCTTGACAACTAACCAATTTGCTGCCCTGTCAAGTACACAAGTCGCTAGCATGACAACATCACAAGTGGCGAATCTGACGACAGATCAAGTGGTCTCGTTAACTACAGCTCAAGTGCGTTCAATGACGACTTCGCAAGTAGCTAACATGTCGACTACCCAAGTGGCGTCAATTGAAACGCGTGATGTAGCTGTGTTGACAACTGCTCAGGTTAGAGCAATGACTACGGATCAAGTAGCTAGCTTGACTACGGATCAAGTGGTTGCACTGACCACAGCACAAGTAGCGAACTTAACAACTACTCAAGTTCAAAGTCTGACAACTGATCAAGTTGTGGCATTGTCAACTTCCGATGTGCGTGCACTTACAACTGCGCAAATAGCTAATCTGACCACGACTCAAGTAGCGTCGATGGAAACGAGCGACTTTGCGGTGTTAACAACTACGCAGATCCAGGCAATGTCGACAAACCAAGTGGCGAATTTGACTACGGATCAAGTTGTAGCTCTTACAACAGCTCAAGTAGCAAACTTGACCACGTCACAAGTGGCGAATTTGACTACGGATCAAGTTGCGTCACTCGAGACGCGTGATCTGGTCACCTTAAGCACAGCGCAAGTTCGTGCGATCACTACGTCACAGATAGAAACTCTGACTACGGACCAAGTGGTGGCATTGACCACAGCACAGGTAGCGAGTTTGACGACGACACAAGTGAAGAGTCTGACTTCGGCACAAATTGCATCGATGGAAACCCGTGATGTAGCAGCGTTGACTACGGCCCAGATTTCTAATCTGACAACCGTACAAACGTCAAACCTGACCACGACACAAATCGTTGCATTAACTTCTACTCAGATCGAGGGTTTGACTACGTCACAAGTAGCGAATCTGACCACGGATCAAATTACGTCAATGGAAACGCGTGATGTGGCGGCGTTGTCAACGACACAAATTCGTGTGTTGACAACTGATCAAATTGTTAATTTAACGACTCGCCAGATTGTTGTTCTGACTTCATCACAATTCACGACTTTGACAACGTCACAAGTGGCGAATATGACGACGGACCAAGTAAAAGCGATAGAGACGCGTGATTTGGCGGCATTTACTACAACTCAAATTGAGGCATTAACTTCCAGTCAAATAGCGGTTTTGACCACGTCTCAGTACAGCTCTTTATCATCAAGCCAGCTTTCTGTAATTTCTTATTACACAACGAAACAGATAGCGTTATTGAATAGCTCACAACTTTCACAGTTATCTACTGTTCAGGTTTCGTCATTGACCTCACAGCAAGTTTCGGCAATAGAAACGCAGGATATTTCTGCCTTTACCAGCACGCAGATAAGGGCATTAACGACAGCGGCGCTCGAGGGACTGACGACGACGCAGGTAGTTGTGTTGACATCAAATCAAATCTCGAACTTGAGAACAACACAAGTGGCCAATTTGACGACGGATCAAATCACATCGATAGAAACACGGGATTTGGTATCGTTAACGACCACCCAAGTAGTTGCGTTGACTACTACGCAGGTTGCGAGCTTAACCACGGCGCAAGTAATTGCATTGACAGCGGACCAAGTAGCTAGCTTAAAGACATCCCAAGTCGAAAGTTTCACTACTTCACAAGTTGCGTCGTTAGAGACGCGCGATGTGGCTTCGATGACAACAGCCCAAGTGCGTGCGCTGACTACAGATCAAATTGTGAATTTGACAACTGCCCAGGTAGTTGCGCTGACGACATCCCAAGTTTCGGGTATGTCGACAGATCAAATTACTAACTTGACGACGGCTCAAGTAGTAGCTTTGACCTCTAACCAGGTAGTGAGCTTGAAAACATCGCAAGTGGCTAATCTGACTACGGATCAGTTGGACTCGATGGAGACGCGTGATTTAGTGGCGTTAACAACGACTCAATTACGTTCGTTGACGACTGAACAAATCACTTCTCTGACTACATCGCAAGTGGTTGCTTTAACGGTAGATCAGGTAGCTAGCTTGAAGACATCTCAACTGGCAAGTTTAACTACGACGCAAATAGCATCGTTAGAGACGCGAGATGTAGCGGCATTGACCTCAACTCAGGTCCGAGCATTCACAACCGATCAAGTTGAGAATTTGACGACGGTCCAGATTGCAGTGATGACGACATCACAAGTGTCTAGCCTGACGACTGTACAGGTGGCTAATTTGACGACCGATCAAATTATTGCTTTGACCTCAACTCAAGTAGCGAGCTTAAAAACATCGCAAATAGCGAATCTGACGACAGATCAATTAGCTTCGATGGAGACGCGCGATTTAGCGGCCTTGACCACAACTCAAGTACGTTCTTTGACGACAGAGCAAGTCGCTAACTTAACTACAACTGAAGTGGTTGCACTGACTGTAGCTCAGGTTGCAAGCTTGAAGACCTCTCAAATTGCGAATCTAACGACGGATCAAGTGGTTGCTTTGACTACAACGCAAGTGGCGACTTTAACTACGACACAAGTAGTGGCTCTGACAACTACGCAAATAGCAGCGATGGAGACGCGTGATGTGGATGCGTTGACTTCGACGCAATTACGTGCGTTGACGACTTCACAAGTAGCTAATTTGACGACAGATCAAGTGATTGGTTTGACTTCGACACAAGTAGCAAGCTTAACCACGACACAAGTGGCAAGCTTAACCACGACACAAGTGATCTCAATGGAGACGCGTGATCTAGCTTCGTTAACCACGGCACAGGTTCGCGTGTTTACGACAGATCAAGTGGCTAATCTGACGACAGATCAAGTCGTTGCGCTGACATCAACGCAAGTGGCTAGCTTGATTACGGCACAAATCGCTACCCTGACTACAACACAAATCTCGTCGATGGAGACAAGAGATGTGGCAGCTTTGACCACTACTCAGGTGCGTGCGTTGACGACGAATCAAGTGGCTAACTTATCGATCGATCAGGTAGTTGCTTTGACAACCTCACAAATCGTTCGCTTGACTACATCGCAAATCACTAGTCTGACTACTGACCAAGTAGCTGGCCTGACGACGACTCAGGTTGGTTATTTGACTACGGTTCAGCTAGTTAATTTAACAACTACTCAGGTGTCTTCGATCGAGGCTGATGACGTAAGTGTGTTGACCACTAGCCAAGTACGAGCGCTTACAACCGCGGCTATTGCAGAATTAACAACGGATCAAATCGTTGCTTTAACAAGTACACAGGTAAAAGTGTTGTTGACTAGCCAGATTGCTTCGTTGAGCTCGGTTCAAATTGCTGCAGTAGAACTGACCGACGTTACTGGATTCACTTCAACGCAAATATCTAAAATAACTACTACCGCAATACAAGGCATAACAACCGATCAGATTAAGTCATTATCTGTTGCGCAAGTTAATGCTCTTTCAGCGGCTCAGGTAACGGTGTTTACAGATGCTCAGCTGTCGGCTTACTTCACGCCTATCGTGCTTGATCTCAATGGCAACGGTATACAAACAAATGCCCTAGTTAACGGGGTCAACTTCGACTTGAATAACGACGGTAAGATAGATCGTGCAGGTTGGATTGCCGGTGGCGACGCACTGCTCGTTTCGGACCTGAATGGTGATGGCATCATCAACAATGGCGGCGAGCTGTTCGGTGAAGGTACAGTGCTGGCTGATGGATCAAAAGCTAAAGATGGTTATTTGGCGCTCAAAGCCTTGGATAGTAACCTCGATGGTTTGATTAATGCCCAAGACGCTGCATTTGGTAGTTTGAAGCTCTGGGTTGACAACGGTAATGGCATTACTGACCAGGGGGAACTGAAGTCACTAACGGCTGCTGGTATCACCTCATTATCCCTGGATGCTCAGTCAGCCACATTGGTTAACAATGGTAATTTGATAGGGCTGTTAGGTAGCTACACCACTGCTGATGGCAATATTCATACTATGGGCGACGTCTGGTTTAGCGTTGATGCATCAGGCAATCGTACCTTTGATCTGGCAGCAGCAGTGCAACAGGCGGGCAGCAGTACAGTCAACTTGGGCAATGCTTCGGTAGATACATTGAAGGTGAGCTTGAATGATGTATTGAGCTTAGGTCAGACTGATATTGCTGGCATCCATCATGTGACTATCAACGGTGATGCTAGTGACACCGTACAGTTGTCGAGTGCTGGTGCAGGTTGGACAGCAGCAGGAGCAGTAACCGAAGGTTGTGATACTTACATGATCTATGTAAATACCAACGCGCAACTTTTGATCAATGATAAGATTCATACAGTCATTGTGTAAGGTGTTTGCTTATGAACCATCCTGGCGGCGCTCGGCTGGAGCCGAGCCCGGCAGAGACCGATAGTCTGTTGCAGACCCTACTTTGGGTCTGCAACAGCCACGGCATACAGAAGTCTCATGCCTCCTTTCTAGCCGGGCTTCCGGCAATGGATAGCTTGTCTGTAGAGCACGGTGTTCGTGCAATGCAGTCATCTGGATTTTCAGTAAAGCTAGCGAAACGAGACCCTGCTTCTCTTCCGACTGAAATATTCCCCGTAGTCCTGCTTTTGAAAGATGGCAGTGCTTTACTGCTTAAAAGTCGTACTCAATCCGTACGCGGACTTCGCTACGAATTACTACAAGCGGGGACTAATGAACAAACAATATTCCTAGAAGAAGCCGAGCTTCGTTCAATTTATGGGGGTCACTGCCTATTGATGAAGCAGCTCCCCAAGCCCGGCGATGCGGGAGGTGACGATGCTGAACAGCCGTCTGGTTCGCGCTGGCTGTGGCAAACAGTATGGCGTTATCGTCGCG
>Ga0007758_10030710_pt1 | contig 14080 bp, 19 predicted proteins | sample LauGreFaBDMM15SD_FD_61641 | JGI IMG/M metagenome (GOLD analysis project Ga0007758, IMG submission 61641) | Metatranscriptome of freshwater lake microbial communities from Lake Michigan, USA - Fa13.BD.MM15.SD (Metagenome Metatranscriptome) | ecosystem: Environmental > Aquatic > Freshwater > Lake... | reverse complement strand
AAAGCCTTTTACAAAAACCACAAGTTTGAATATGGCAATGACCCCTAGAGCGAAGCACATGCAATCGCTGATTAATGATGCGTTCCAAGCGCATGAGTCCGAATCACTCGGACTATTCACGGACCAGTACAAGCCCATCTTCGAAGCATGGATGAAGGGCACCGGCCCCGCACATCTTTTCGTGTACTACCAGATGCCCTACACCATCAACGAAAACGGTGAGGTTGAGGACTTAAAAGGAGCCCACAAACCAATATTCGTGCTCTCTGACGGTGAAAAGGAGAAACTACGGGGCAAGGGTATCTACTTCGTGAGATGCACCCCTCCCGGCAAGGCTATCAACAGTCAAGGACAAAACGACAACGAGGTGCTCTTCGGAGAGATCAGTGACTAGACCATCACCACTCTCAACACCATCGTCAACAACGTCTACAAGCCCCTCGTTGAAAAACTCGAACCTGCTGACTGGGGAGTTTGCGAGCAAGACCAGAAGAAAGAGTACATCCAGACCTTTGACAAGTTTTCTAAAGACGTGTAGGAGGCACTGAGATCGCTCCAATCCAACATTGTCCTTGAGCCCTACCCCTCCAATCACTCGCCCGCCGCCCATGGCGTGCTTCACCTCGGTAAGCAGCCCGACGCCACCATGCTCACCGACTTCGAAAAGATCTTCAACGAGTGGTCCGAAAAAATCGAGCAGACTCTTGAAGAAGCCGACGCCGAGAAGAAGGAAGACAAAGAAGCTGGCCCCCGCCAAGAGCTTGAATACTGGAAGCAGAGGATGCGAAAGCTGACGCAAGTTTCCGAACAGCTGCGCTCCAAGAATTGCCGCACTGTGTTTGACGTGTTGACCGCCGCTTCCCAGCCAAGCAACGACAACATCGGCAAACCTCGCGACAAAATTTACCTTGCCACCAGCAAGTGGAGAAGCATCGAGCTCCGCGTCACTGAAGCCCTTAATGAAGCTAAAGACAACGTCAAGTACCTCCAAACACTTGAGAAATTCATTGAGCCCCTCTATGAAGGCACTCCCGAGAGCATTCAAGAGACCCTGCCCGCCCTTATGAATTCCATCAAGATGATTCACACTATTGCGCGCTACTACAACACCAACGAGCGCATGACTGGCCTGTTTATCAAAATCACCAACCAGATGATCGCCAACTGCAAGTTCCAGATCATCAACTTCCGCCGTATCAAGCTTGGCCAGGCTACTCTTGGATCCCTGAGCGCTCAAACGGCCGGAAAGAAACCAGCAATCATCGATGACTCAATCCTATGGGATTCGGCAATCTACCCCCCAGAAGAACTGATCCCTATGCTCCAGACCTGCCTTGATCTGCACGAGGCCTACATCAAGTAGTACGACTTCACCAAGGAGCGCCTTCAGAACATGCCCAAGGCCAAGCAGTTTGACTTCAACCCCACCCAAATCTTTGGCAAATTTGACTTGTTTTCGCGCCGTGTTGGCAAATTGATCGAGTTGTTCGGCACTATCAAGCAGTTCAAGACCCTTGAGAAGCACAACCTTGAGAATATCCAGCCCATCGTCACCTCCTTCGAGACCTTTTCCGGGCAACTCAAGAAGAAGTCGCACAAACTGCTCGACTTCATGAACAACATCTTCGACCGTGACTTTGTTGAGTTCAAGACCGACGTTAGCTAAGTTGAGACCGAGCTGCAAGTCTATATCGACAGTAACTTCCAAAATATCACAAGTATCGAAGACTCGCTCAAGCTGCTGAGGAAATTCAAGTCCATCCTCCACCGCGACAACCTACAGAAGAACCTGGAGGCCAAGTACAAATTGCTTTTCCAACAGTACTCCACCGAGATTGGTCAGATTGAGGAGCAGTACGGTAAGCAGAAAGTCAACCCACCGCTGGTACGCAATCTTCCAACCGTGTCAGGATCTATCACCTGGTCACGCCACCTGCTGTTCCGTTGCTGCTCTCCTATGGAGCAGTTTCCCCAGACCCTAATCAAAGACAAGGAACACAAAAAGCAGATGAAGAACTACAACAAGATCGGCTACACTTTGATCGCCTTCGAATCCCTTTGGAGAACCAAGTGGGTCAATGAGGTCGAGAAGGCCAAAGTTGGTCTGCAGGCTACCCTAATCATCCGCCACCCCGACAACAACAAGCTCTACGTGAATTTTGACAGTGAAATTCTGACTCTCATAAGGGAAACCAAGTGCCTGTCCCGAATCGGCATTGAGATCCCGGAGGCCGCCAAGATTGTTTTGCTGCAAGAAGACAAATTCAAGTCCTACAACAATGAACTCCAGTTTGTCTTAAAGGAGTACGACCGTATCGTCAACAAGATCAGACCCAACACCAAGTCCCTCTTGGTACCCCACCTTGAAGACCTCGAATACAAGCTACGCCCAGGCATGGTTACCCTTACCTGGACCAGCATGAACATCGACGGCTACCTCCACCATGTACACCAAGGCCTCGCTAAACTCGAGCAGTTAATCATCAACATCAACGACATCATGGAGAACCGTATTGAAAACAATCTTAAGGCCCTGTCCAAGACCGTTTTGGTCAACCTTCCCCAAGAAGCAAACACCTACACCCTCGACGACTTCGTTAAGATGCAGGAAGAGTGGATCGACAATGAAAGCAAGAAGCTCAAGTCCAAGAACTACGAAGTCGAAGGCGCTGTTGAAGACCTGATTCAGACAATTTGCTCCTACCAACTTGACCAACATGTCGAACCCATCTCTGCCGAGGAAATCCAGAAGCTTTCCAAGTACTACAACTGGAGCATGTATTAGGCCTTGCTTCACGCAACCAAGTACTCTCTCAACCAGATGAAGGAGAGAATCTGCGGTCGCAGAAACGCCCCTAAACAGGTGCTGAAGCCCTTCTTCGAAGTCGACGTGCATCTCAACCTTGACGGCACTGGAGAGTGCACACTCAAGCCAAGCCTCGAAGATGTTCAGTCCGCCATCAACAGAGCTGCTTCCCACGTTTTGAAGAGCACCAAGCAAGTCCAGAACTGGAACCAGAAGGACCAGCCTGAAGACGAGCGTGAGCCTTTCTACGACTGGATCGCTAAGGACAAGGAAATCGTAAAGGTTATCCTACTCCTAACCGGTTCCATCCAGGGCACCAAGAACAACGTCAACAAGTTCCTGAACTCGTTCGGCAAATACTCGTGGCTATGGAAACGGAAATCCGAGGACGATTTGAAGAACTTCAGCAAGAAAGATCCCCAACTCGAGGACTTTGAGACTAAACTTCAGGAATTTGACGGACACATCACAAACGTGAACATCATCCAGCAGAACCACCAGATTGGCGCGCTCTCGCTCAAGACTGACAACGTGAAAACCTCACTCAAAACGTACATCAACTCCTGGAAAGACACCTTCTCCAGAGAACTGCACAAGAAGGCCAAAAACCTGTTGGAGTAGCTGTCCGACGAGATAAAGCAAATCCGAATCAAGATCGACAAGCCAGTCAAAGACATTGACTCCCTGGGCTCTGTTATGTTCTCTCTCGAGGAAATCCGCAAGAAGCAGTCCGATATCAGTCTTCAATTCAAGCCCATCAACGAGATGTACAACTTGGTTGAAATTTACTTCAGTGACTCCATGGACAAAGAGGAAATTTACCAGAAGGAAAACATGAACAAAATCTGGGACCAACTAGTTGTGAAGTCTATTACAGTCAGAAATGAACTGTAGGGTGACCAGGCAGCCTTCAAGCTCAGCCTCTGCCAGGGCATCAAGCAACTTGGCATTGATGTCAAGGTCTTCAGACACGACTTCGACACCGCTGGCCCCATGGTTCCCGGTCTCGAACCAAGAGACGCCTTAGAGCGCCTCCGAAAATTTAAAGAGGAGTTCTCAGTCCACAAACGCAAGTTCGACAGCTACTTCTCAGGAGAAACCCTGTTCGGTCTGCCCCACACCTCGTACCCCGAACTCAAGAAAACAGAGACTGAAATCGAGTTGCTCGACAAGCTTTACATCTTGTACAGCAAGGTTAAAGACACTATCAGCAAGTGGAAGGATGTCCCCTGGACAGAAATCACTCAGGAAATTGACAAGATGGTTGAAGCCACGGAAATTTACGCTCGTGACTGCGCGCGTCTCCCCGGCTCCTTAAAGTCTTGGTAAGCATACAAAGAACTAAAGACCGAAATCGACGAGATGACCGAAGTGCTCCCTCTTGTGGCTGGCCTTGCTAAGCCATCTATCATGGAACGTCACTGGCTCGAGATTTGCGATTTGTTCAAGGCTGAAATCCCTTACAACAAGGAGACTTTCTGCCTGAGAGACCTGCTCACTATCAAGCTTTTGGATAAGCGCGAAGATATAGAAGACATCTCCGACTCCGCAGACAAACAACTCAAATTGGAGACCCAGTTGAGAGACGACATTGGAAAGACCTGGGAACAGATGGAACTTGAAATCAAACCCTTCAAAAACATAGAGGCCCCCTGCTATCTATCTGGAAACATCACTGAAGTTTAGGAAAAGCTAGAAGAGCACCTTAATAATCTCAACTAGATGAACGCCATGAGGTATGTGACCCCCTTCAGGACTGAAGTGCTGGAAAAGATCTCACTGCTGTCTGATGTCTCTGACATTATCGACAAGTGGCTAAAAGTGCAGATGCTTTGGATTAACCTTGTCTCTGTGTTCTCTGCTGGTGATATTGCCAAGGCCATGCCCACCGAGTCTAAGAAGTTCAAGCAAATTGACAAGTAGTGGCTCAAGATCATGGAACGTGCACACGAACAGAAGATCGTCGTGCAGTGCTGTCAAAATGACATCCTTAAGTCATCCCTCGCGGGCCTTAAGGAGGGTCTTGAGCAGTGCCAGAAGAAGCTCGAGCACTACCTCGAAGACAAGAGAGCAATCTTCCCTCGTTTCTATTTCTGTTCAAATGCAGATCTACTAAAGATTCTCTCCGTCGGTTCAGATCCTAACGCCGTCCAAGATGACTTCGAAAAGTTGTTCGATCAGATCAACAGAGTTACATTCGATGAAATTGACCGTAAACTTATTATCTCTATCCATGGTTCTCTTGGCGGATCTGAGGAAGACATCATGCTTGTTGAAGGTGTCAAAGCCGAAGGCAACATCGAAGACTGGCTCCTCAAAGTCGAAAAGGAAATGCAGCGCACTATGAAGAACATCTGCCAGGCTGGCTACTAAGACTGCATGACCAAGTCTCTTCGTGAATTCACCGACGAGTACCCCTCCCAAGTCGCACTTCTCGGCATCCAGTTCATCTGGACCTCGAGACTTTAAGAGGCTTTGGAAAAACCCCGTCTTCAGGAAAAGAGTCAAGAACTTGAACGGAAAAAGAAGGAAATCAATTAAATTATGAACGACCTTACCGCCATGTGTCTCGAAGACATCAAAACATCACTGATCAGAATCAAGATCGAAACTATGGTTACCATTCATGTCTACCAACGTGACAAGTTCGGAGAAATTACCGACCTCGTCAAGGCCAGCAAGATCAAAGACGCTAACGACTTCGACTGGCTCAAGTGCACACGTTGCTATTGGAAGCACGAGGAGGCAACAGTTGGAATCTCAGTCACTGATGTCGAGTTCATCTACCAGTACGAGTTCCTCGGAGCTAAAGAGCGCCTTTGCATTACACCTCTAACCGATCGCTGTTACGTCACTCTAGCTCAGGCGCTAGGAATGATGTACGGTGGTGCCCCAGCAGGTCCCGCCGGAACTGGCAAGACCGAAACTGTGAAGGATCTCGGACGTACCCTCGGTATTTTCGTCGTCGTCACCAACTGCTCAGATGAGCACAAGTACAGAGACATGGCTAAGATCTTCAAAGGTGTTTGCTAGTCCGGTCTTTGGGGCTGCTTCGACGAGTTCAACCGCATCTCTCTGGCCACCCTTTCCGTCGTCGCCGCCCAGGTGCAGTCAATCACTGACGCAAAGAAGCAAAAGGCAAAGCTTTTCATGTTCCCCAACACTGAAACACCCATCAGACTTGTTGCTTCATGCGCCTACTTCATTACCATGAACCCTGGTTACGCTGGTCGTCAAGAACTGCCAGAAAACCTAAAGGTGCTTTTCCGTGGCGTAACAATGATGGTGCCATCCCGTCCCGTGATTATGATGGTCAAGCTAGCCTCTGTCGGATACAGCACTTACCAACCTTTATCCAAGAAGTTCAACGTGCTTTACAAACTTTGCGAAGAGCAACTTTCCAAGCAACGCCATTACGACTTCGGTCTCAGAAACATTCTCTCCGTACTCCGTACTGCTGGTAATGCCAAGAGGGCTGAAATTCCTGGCACTGACGAAGAGATGATTATGGCCCGTACCCTCAGAGACATGAACCTCTCCAAGTTCGTCGCTCAGGACCAACCTTTGTTCGCCTCTCTTATCAGGGACATTTTCCCGAAGCAAACTAACATTCCAACAAAGACCTACAAAACTGTTGAAGATGAGGTCAAAATTCTTTGTAACAGATTCAACCTCAAAGATGTCAAGGCCTGGAACATCAAAATCATCTAGCTCTACGAAACATCACTCGTACGTCACGGCTTCATGCTTGTCGGTGCTGCAGGCTGCGGTAAGACAACCATTATGAATGTGCTTACTGAAGCACTTGGTAACACCGCTAACCACGACAAGATTCAAATCACAAAGATGAACCCCAAGGCCATTACTGGTCCTCAAATGTACGGCAACATGACTCCTGCCCAAGAATGGATGCCCGGAGTCTACTCCCAAATCTGGAAGGTCTGCAATGCAAAATCTAACAAGAAGATTTCTTGGATTTGCTGCGATGGGCCTGTCGACGCTATTTGGATCGAGAACCTCAACACCGTGCTTGATGACAACAAGATCCTGACTCTCGCTAACGCTGAGCGAATTCCTATGTCAGACAAGTGTAAGATGACTTTCGAAGTTGAAAATCTCGATAACGCCTCTCCAGCTACTGTATCACGCTGCGGTATCATCTACGTATCTCCAACTGATTTGGACTGGCAACCTCTTTTCCAAACCTTCTCTAGGGACAGACAGCAAGAAAAGACTTTCTGCAGCCCCGACGAGGCGGAATGGATGGAACAGTTCCTTGTCAAATACTTTGAGAAGCCCAACCTAATTATTGATCTGCAAAAACGCTTTAACTACGTGATGATTGCCCCCGCAATTATCCGTGTCACTCAAATGCTCTCTCTCGTTCAGGCAGTTCTGCTTCCCCACTTGCTCAAGTAAGAGACCCTGAACAAGAAAGAATTTGAAAACTATTTCGTGTTTTCCTTTGCTTGGGCTTTCGGTGGTCTCTTTGAAACAGAAGAACGCATCCGCTTCCATAAGGAAATCCTCGAAAAAATCGGCGCTCCTCTGCCCGCTATTTCAGCCCAGAAACAAAACTTTGACAAGGAGACTATGTTCGACTACTACGTGGACCCAGAGACTAGACAATGGAAGATGTGGCAGGCTGACACCTGGAATGCTCCTCGCAGACTACTTTTTTCTCAGCTGCTGATCCCTACTATGGACTCCACCCGTACTGATTTCATCATGAAGTCTATTGGCAATCTGCCCATTGAAAAGAGCAAGCTCAGGAAGGAAAATGGTCTCCGCAACACACTACTTGTGGGCGGCTCAGGAACAGCCAAGACCTCTATTATTATTATGTACTCCAGACAGTTTAACCCAGTTGAAATGTCTTTCAAGCGTATCAATTTCTCGTCCGCCACCGAGCCAATCAACTTCCAAGAAGCTATTGAGTCAGAGGTCGAACGCAAACAAGCCCGTATCTTCGTTCCCATCGGAAACAAAAATCTCACAGTCTTCATCGATGATATGAGCATGCCCTTCATCAACGCCTGGGGAGATCAAATTACCCTTGAAATTACCCGCCAACTGATAGACTAAAAGGGTTTCTACTTCCTGTCTAAGGATGAACGTGGCCAGTTCAAGAACATCAGCAGCCTTCAATTCCTTGGTGCCATGAACCACCCTGGAGGAGGTCGCAATGATATCCCCAACCGTCTCAAACGCCAGTTCTTCTCTTTGAACATCACGCCCCCAAGCAACAAGTCTATCGAGAACATCTACGGTCGCATCCTTGAGGTTATCTTTAACCCCAAGAAGTATACTTAAGACATCATCACTATGAGAGGTCACCTGATCGATGCCACCATCGCTCTCTGGGAATCCGTAGCCAAGAAACTGCTGCCTACTCCCGCCAAGTTCCACTACCTGTTTAATATCCGTGAACTGGCCCGTGTTTTCGGTGGTATCTGCAAGGTCGCCCAACAGGCTGAGTTCAAGGTAATTCAGAACGTGACCCGCCTTAAGGAAAAGGTTACTCCCTAGCTCTTCCTTATTGGTCTTTGGCGCCATGAGTGCGAGCGCACTTTCTCCGACAAGTTAGTCAACTTGGCTGACAAAAAGACCTTCTACGACATGCTCAACAAGGTAACCAAGGAGAAGTTCCGTGATTCACTCGGCTTTGATGACGAGCAGCTCATGACCAATATGTTATTCGCTGATTGGCAACGCGAAGATATAATGGACGAATACGGAGAACTCGTTGAGAAGGCTCCCTTCGTTTACGAAGCATGCGCTTCTGTCGATGACATCCGCAAGATTGCTAACAAAAAGCTAGATATCTACAACGAACTTTTCCCTGCCAAAAAGATGAACCTTGTGATCTTCGACGACGCACTGCAACACCTGCTCAAAGTGACACGTATCATAAATACCCCCGCTGGCAACGCTCTTTTGGTCGGTGTCGGAGGTTCAGGCAAACAATCCCTGACTAAGCTCGCATCGTTCATTTGCCAGCAATTCTTCTTCCAGATTTCATTAAACAAGTCGTATGGTGACAATCAACTCAAGGACGACATCAAAGCCCTCTACGAAAAGGCCGGCCCAATGGGACAGAGCGTGACTTTCATTCTCACTGATGCCGAAATCAAGAAGGAAACTTTCCTGGAAGCTCTCAACTCCATGCTCGCTACCGGTGAAATTCCCGGACTGCATCAGAAAGAGGATCGTGACTTGATCCCCCTGCAATAAAAGGCTGTCTACATGAAGGAAGCTGGTGTTAAAGGTGAAGATCCATCAGCCGCAGAACTCTGGGTCTACTTCATCAACCGTGTGAAGGATTGCCTCCACACCGTGCTTTGCTTCTCCCCAGTCGGTGTGAAGTTTAGAACGCGTGCCTAGAAGTTCCCTAGCATCTTCTCCGCCTGCAATATCGACTGGTTCCTTCCCTGGCCCGAGGAGGCGCTAATCTCTGTGTCTGACAAGTTCCTCAACGACTTCAAGATTGACAACTCCAAAGCTGTCAAGTAGGAACTCATTGTTCACATGGGCAAAGTGCACAACATGGTCACCACAGTTTGCGAGATCTACTTCCAGCAGATGCGCAGACACGTCTACGTCACCCCCAAGTCCTATCTTGCCTTCATCGCTATGTACAAAGATGAATACGCAAAGAAGTACGCTCTCATTGACATTGACGAGCAAAACATCAACAACGGACTTGAAAAGCTTGCCGGTGCCTCCGCACAAATCGAAGAGCTCAAGATCGATCTTAAGAAAGAAGACGCAAAGCTCAAGGAAGCATCAGAGTCAACCGACAAGATGCTTAAGGACCTTGACGTCGAAAACAAGAAGGCCGATATTAAATCCAAAGAAGTCGCACAAGTCACAGAAGCTTGCATGGAATAAAAGCAGATTATTGGAGTCGAACGAGCGGGTGCCGAAAAGGATCTCGCCCAAGCTCTGCCCTTCCTAAAGAAAGCTGAAAGCGCAGTGCAAAGCATCAAGCCAGGAGATATTACAGAGCTGAAAGGCACCCGTAACGCTACTGACACCACCCGTCTCATCTTCGATACTGTAAACATCCTTTTCCAGGAGCCTATGATTCCCGTTGGAACCAAGATGTACAAGATGTTAAAGTAAGAAACCCTCTTCCTGGAAGACTCCTACGACCAGTGGACGCAGAAACAACTGTTGGGTCCCTTGCTCGACAAGCTATTGAAATTCTCTGCAAATGAGAAAGATTTTATCTCTGAGGAGACAATTGAGCTACTTGAACCCTATCTTACTGTCAAAGCCCCGGATGGCCAAGAACTTTTCACTCCTAAGGTTGCAGCTAATGCCTCTAAGGCCCTTGAAGGTCTTTGCACCTGGGCTGCAGCTATGTCTGACTATCACAAGCAGTCAAAGATCGTGAAGCCCAAGCTTCTTATGCTCGAACAGCGTACCATTCAGTTGGGAGAAGCCGAGGCAAAACTTTCAGCGGCTTCAGCAGAGCTTGAAGAGGTCAATGCCTTGAAAGCAAGTCTTCGCAAGAAGTTCGACGCCCAAATGGCATCAAAGAACGCGCTGCAAGAGCAAGCTCAGAAGACCAAGAGAAAGATGGACTAAGCCACCAAACTAATCAACTCTCTCGCTGATAACAAAGTCAGATGGATCAACAGTTCAAATGAATTCAAAGCCACCAAGCAACGACTCGTTGGTAACGTCGCTAAAGCTTGCGCTTTCGTCTGCTATTGCGGTCCCTTCAACGCTGAGTTCAGAACTTAATTGACTGAACAGTATTTCCAAAACGATCTTGTTGCACGTGGAATTCCCGCCCTCGAGGACTTCAAGATCACCGAATTCCTTGTCGACGCCGTCACTATCGGTGAATGGAACCTAGAAGGTCTGCCCGCAGATGAACTTTCAGTCCAAAATGGTATCATGGTTACTAGGTCTTCCAGATACCCTCTAATGATTGACCCTCAAGGCCAGGCTATCACTTGGATTAAGAGGAGAGAACCTGAACTGATTTAAAAGGACTGTATCTTCACCTTAAATCACCCCAATCTCAAGGATGCTCTCAAGCTACCCCTTCAGGAAGGCTGGCCCGTCCTTATTGAGTCAATTGAAAACGATGTTGACCCAATGCTCGACCCAATCCTCGAAAAGCAAATCAACGTCAAAGGCCGCAATAAGACTATCAAGATCAGTGATACAGACATGGACTACGACGACAAATTCCGTTTGTACATGACCTCCCGTATGGCCAACCCTCACTTCTCTCCCGAGCTGGCTGCAAAGACAACCATCATTGACTTCACTGTCACTCAAGGTGGTCTTGAGTAACAGTTGCTTGCGCGTCTGATCTCTAAGGAACAGAAATCTCTCGAAGAACAACTGACTCAACTTCAGGAAGATGTGACTGGCAACACCAAGATCCTTTCAGAACTCGAATCTTCCTTGCTTGAGCGTCTTGCCAACGCGCAGGGCTCTCTGCTTGATGACGTCGACCTGATTGACGTGCTCGGCACAATCAAGACCAAGTCTCAGGAAGTTAACGAAAAGCTTGTGGAGTCTCGCGAGAAGACAATTGAAATTAGCGAGAAGCGTGAGCAGTTCAGACCCGTTGCTGCACGCGGCTCCGTACTTTATTTCTGCGTCGTAGAGATGATCCAAATCAACTGGATGTACAACACCTCCCTATACCAGTTCCTCGAACTGTTCGACTACGGTATCGACAAATCACCCAAGGCACCCGCCGTCAAGGACCGTGTTCAAAACATTATTGTTGCAATGACCCGCAAAGTATACAGATACATCAACAGGGGCCTGTTCGAAAGAGACAAGGTCACATTTAAGCTCATGATGGCCTTCAAGATTTTGATCAAGGCCCAGCTCTTGACTGGTGCCGATGTTGGCGTATTCCTTAAGGCCGGTGCAGGTATTGATGACCGCAACAAGAAGTACAACTGGATGGACCAGAAGGTCTGGCTTAACATTGTCGCTCTCTCCAAGCACAAGTTTGGCTACGAACACAACTTCTTCTTTAAGGAGCTGCCCGAGAGAATTGCGCGCCTTGAGAAAGACTGGAAGAAATTCTTCGATGAGAACGAGCCAGAGAATGCGATCATCCCCGATTACGAAGACAAGATCACTACTGACCAGAACATCGGTATGTTCCTCCACCTCTGCCTGATCCGTTCCGTCAGAGAAGACAGAACCGTCCTAGCATGCAACAAATTCTTGCGCAAGGTGCTTGGTGACGAGTTCACTCAGCCCGTCACAGATCAAATTGCAGAAATCTTTGACGAGACCATGAACAACAAGCCCGTTCTCTACTTGCTGTCCGCCGGTGCCGATCCCACCAACAACATCGATGAGTTCGCAAAAAAGAAGAAGCAGTACCCAACTAACAAGGTCTCTATGGGTGAAGAGCAAGAAATTCCAGCTTTAAACATGCTCAAAATCGGCCAACTGACCGGCAAGTGGCTCGTGCTCAACAACTGCCATTTGTCCCTCGAGTTTATGTAGCAAATGGAAGAGCTCCTCTTCCCCAAGGGAGTTGTAATCCATGATGACTTCCGTCTTTGGATCACTTGCGCCCCTGAGCCCACTTTCCCTCTTGGTCTCCTACAACTAGCCATCAAGGTCACAATTGAACCTCCCAAAGGTCTGCAGGCTGGTATGGCGCGTACCTTCTCAACCACTGTCAACCAAGACTTCCTAGAAAAGGTGGAGCCCTACGACAAGTGGAGAAGCATTGTATTTATGGCTTGCTTCATGCACTCGATTGTTCAAGAGCGCAGAAAGTTCGGCCCTCTTGGCTTCTGCATTCCTTACGAGTTCAACACTTCAGACCTCGAAGCCTCTCTTCTCTACATTGAGAAACACATGACTCAGAGTTTGGCTACCGGCTCCCAAATGTCATGGAAGGCTATGAACTACATGACTTGTGACGTCCAATACGGAGGCAAGATCACCGACGATTTGGACCGTGAAATGTTCAAGACTTACGGTGACCTCTGGTACACTGAAAGCATCTTCGGTCCAAGCTACCCCTTCAATACTCTGATCACTGAATTCGAGTACAAGATTCCCGAAGTTGGAGACCACCAGAAGTTTGTTGACTACATTAACACCATGCCCGAAAAGGACAACCCTCTTATCTTCGGTTTGAACGGTAACGCCGATCTTACTTACCGTTTGAAGGAGTCATCCGAGATGATTGCAGTCATGATTGACACAATGCCCAAGGAGTCTAGCAGCTCCAGCGGAAAGTCTCGCGAAGAAGAAGTCAAAGACAAAGTGTAGGACGAGTTAATCAAGTTACTGCCCGGTGACTTCCAAGAAATCGAAATTGAAGAACGCCTGAAGGCTCTAAAGGGTCCCAAGGGTATCACTGACGTTGGAAAAGCCATTCCAATGAATGTCTTCCTGTTCCAAGAACTCCAACGTTTCCAGCTCGTGCTCACCAACGTGCGCACCACCATGAGTGACATGGTCCTAGCTATCGACGGGCAGATTATCATGACTCCTGAAATTGTTGCTTGCATAGACTCAGTTTCAGATTTCCGTGTGCCCAAGAAGTGGCAATTCGACCCCACTGGTGTTGAAATCTCATGGTTGACTCCCGGTCTTGCTTCCTGGTTGAAGGGTCTCATCGACAGACACTACCAGCTGCACACCTGGCTCTTCAAGGAGAGACCTCAGTCTTACTGGCTGACTGGTTTCTTCAACCCTCAAGGTTTCCTCACTGCCATGAAGCAGGAAGTCACCCGTCAAAGGAAGCCCGAAGGTTGGTCTCTCGATGAGGTTGACTACAAGGCCGAAGCCCAAAAAGAAGTGATCACTGGTGATGACGGCAGAATCGAAGGTAAGAACTTGAGCCCTCCCAACGAAGGTGTGTTCATTCACGGCCTCTACCTCGAAGGTTCATAATGGCACAAGCAAGAAAAGAGATTTGAAGAGCAAGTCGGCAAGGATCTCTTCTTCAACTTCCCCATCCTGCACGTCTCAGCTGAGTCGACTGCAGTGGTGACAGATAAGGTGCCCGGCTCCAAAAAGAACGACACCAAAGACAGAGAAAACACTCACTACTTCTGCCCTGTCTACAAATATCCCAAGCGTAACGATAGGTACCTGATTTTCAGAGCCTGGCTCAAGGCTGATGGCGCAGCCGGCGCGATTAAGTACTCTCATCAGGTGAAGCCCCCACAGAACTGGAAACTCAAGGGAGTGTCCCTGCTCTGCTGCAAGGAATGAGCACCTGACCTTTATTATTCTTAGTTGTACTTTTTTTTAAGTATT
>Ga0007758_10058971_pt1 | contig 18187 bp, 31 predicted proteins | sample LauGreFaBDMM15SD_FD_61641 | JGI IMG/M metagenome (GOLD analysis project Ga0007758, IMG submission 61641) | Metatranscriptome of freshwater lake microbial communities from Lake Michigan, USA - Fa13.BD.MM15.SD (Metagenome Metatranscriptome) | ecosystem: Environmental > Aquatic > Freshwater > Lake... | reverse complement strand
AAAGCATGCCTACTATTCAGCAGCTTGTACGTAAAGGACGCACCGCTAATGCCTCTAAAAGTAAGAGTCCGGCATTGGATTCTTGTCCTCAGCGTCGTGGAGTTTGTACCCGTGTGTACACAACTACCCCTAAGAAACCAAATTCAGCTATGCGCAAGGTTGCGCGTGTGCGTTTGACCAATGCAAAAGAGGTTAACGCCTACATTCCTGGCGAAGGTCACAATTTACAAGAGCACTCGATCGTATTGATCCGTGGTGGTCGTGTAAAAGACTTGCCGGGTGTACGTTATCACATCGTGCGCGGTGCCCTCGATACCTCTGGTGTTGAAGGTCGTAACCAACGTCGTTCGAAATACGGTACTAAGCGTCCGAAGCCAGGACAAGCACCGGCAACTAAAGGCAAGAAAAAATAATTCATACTGCGTTAAGAAAACATGAGAAAGTCAACGCCCAAAAGAATACCCCGTCTTCCCGATCCTCGTTTCGGTGATCCTGTTGTTACGCGTTTTGTAAACAACATGATGTTCGACGGCAAAAAAAGTATTGCATTCAACATTTTCTATGATGCTATGGATATCGTTGCAAAACGAACTGAAGATAGTGGTCATGAAGTGTGGAAGCGTGCACTCGAAAACGTAAGTCCTTCTGTTGAAGTAAAAAGCCGCCGTGTAGGTGGTGCTACTTTTCAGATTCCAATGGAAATTCGTCCCGATCGCCGCACTGCTTTGGGAATGAAATGGTTAATCATGTATGCCCGCAAGCGCAATGAAAAATCGATGGCACAAAAACTTGCTTCCGAAATTGTTGCAGCGAGCAAGGGTGAAGGTGCAGCGCACAAGAAGAAAGAAGATACTCACCGCATGGCTGAGGCGAACAAAGCATTCTCTCATTTTAGATTTTAATTACCAACCATAAAACTTTAAGAGGACCATTTTATGAGTCACGATTTAGCATTCACCAGAAATATCGGTATTGCCGCGCACATTGATGCAGGTAAAACAACCACTACCGAGCGTATTCTTTACTACACAGGTGTGAACCACAAAATTGGTGAGGTACACGATGGTGCAGCTACTATGGACTGGATGGTTCAGGAGCAAGAACGCGGAATCACCATCACTTCGGCTGCCACTACTTGTTTCTGGCACTACTCTGGGCAGAAGTACAAAATGAACATTATTGATACTCCTGGTCACGTTGACTTTACGGTAGAAGTTAATCGTTCTTTGCGTGTACTTGATGGATTGGTTTTCCTTTTCTCTGCTGTTGATGGTGTAGAACCACAGTCTGAAACAAACTGGCGCTTAGCCAACAATTACAACGTTACACGTCTTGGATTCGTTAACAAGATGGATCGTCAGGGTGCTGACTTTTTAAACGTTGTTAAACAAGTTAAAGAGATTCTTGGTGGCAATCCACTTCCACTTCAATTGCCAATCGGCGCTGAAGAAACATTCAAAGGTGTAGTTGATTTGATCAACTGGCGTGGAATGATTTGGAATGAGCACGATAGAGGAATGACTTATGAGATCGTTGATATCCCTGCAGATATGGTCGAAGAAGCACGCGAATGGCGAGAAAAATTGCTCGAAGCTGCTGCTGAATTTGACGAAAATTTGATGGAGAAATATTTCGAAGATCCTGAGTCTTTGACAGAACGCGAAATTCTTACAGCACTTCGCAAAGCCTGCGTTGCCAATAAAGTGGTTCCAATGCTTTGTGGTTCAGCTTTCAAAAACAAAGGTGTTCAAACCATGCTCGATTTGGTAATGGAATTGATGCCTAGTCCGCTAGATAAAGAGAATATTACAGGAACCAATCCTGATACTGGCGCTGAAGTAATTCGCCGTCCAGATCCGAAAGATCCTTTCACTGCGCTTGCATTTAAAATCGCTACCGATCCATTCGTTGGTCGCTTGTGTTTCTTCCGCGCCTATTCAGGTCGTTTGGATGCTGGTTCGTATGTTTTGAATACCCGCAGCGGTAACAAGGAGCGTATCAGTCGTATTTTCCAAATGCATGCGAACAAGCAGAATGCTATCGACTACATCGAAGCAGGTGATATCGGAGCAGCCGTTGGTTTTAAAGACATCAAAACAGGAGATACTCTGTGTGACGAAAAGAACCCTATCGTTCTTGAAGCTATGAACTTCCCTGAACCAGTAATTGGTATCGCCATCGAGCCTAAAACTCAGGCCGACGTTGATAAATTAGGTATGGCTTTAGGAAAGTTGTCTGAAGAAGATCCAACCTTCCGCGTACGTACCGACGAAGAAACAGGTCAAACGATTATTTCTGGTATGGGTGAACTTCACCTTGAGATTATCATGGACCGCTTGAAACGAGAATTCAAGGTTGAATGTAACCAAGGTGCTCCTCAAGTAAACTACAAAGAAACTATTCAAGGAACTGTTACACATCGCGAGGTTTACAAAAAGCAAACAGGTGGTCGTGGTAAGTTTGCTGATATTGTGGTTACCATCAGCCCTGTGGATGAAGGTAAAGAAGGTTTACAATTCGTGAATGAAGTTGTTGGTGGTAACATTCCACGTGAATACATTCCATCTGTTGAAAAAGGCTTTAAGGCTGCGATGACCAATGGTGTTCTTGCCGGTTATACTATGGATAGCTTGAAGGTTCGTCTCAGCGATGGATCTTACCACGCAGTCGATTCTGACGCGTTATCGTTCGAGATTTGTGCACGCACAGCTTTCCGCGAAGCACTTCCAAAAGCAAAGCCAGTACTTCTAGAGCCTATTATGAAAGTGGAGGTTTTAACTCCAGAAGATTACATGGGTGATATCATTGGTGACCTTAACAAGCGCCGTGGTCAACTCGAAGGCATGGATAGCCGCGCCGGTGCACAGGTAATTCGCGCAAAAGTTCCACTCAGCGAAATGTTCGGATATGTAACAACATTGCGTACAATCTCTTCAGGTCGCGCAACATCAACGATGGAACCTTCACATTATGCTGAAGCACCTCGTCAGGTTGCCGATGAAGTAATTGCCAAAGCAAAAGGAAAAACTGCAAAAGCTTAAACGTTCTTTATACACTCTACATGAGCCAGAAAATCCGAATCAAACTTAAGTCTTACGATTACAATTTAGTCGACAAGTCGGCTGAAAAGATTGTAAAGACCGTAAAATCAACAGGAGCAGTTGTTAGTGGTCCTATTCCACTTCCAACCAACAAGAAGATTTACACGGTACTTCGTTCGCCCCACGTGAACAAAAAGGCACGCGAGCAATTTCAACTTTGCTCATACAAGCGCCTAATGGATATTTACTCAACCACCTCGAAAACTGTTGATGCGCTCATGAAATTAGAGCTTCCAAGCGGCGTAGAGGTAGAAATCAAAGTGTGACGTTAGTCCATTTGTTTTGCATTCATTTACACGAAACACAATAAAATGTCAGGTATCATAGGTAAAAAAATCGGAATGACTAGTCTTTACAGTGCCGCTGGTAAGAACATACCATGCACAGTTATCGAAGCTGGTCCTTGCGTTGTAACGCAAGTAAGAACCGTCGAAAAGGACGGTTATAGCGCTGTTCAACTGGCGTTTGATGAGAAAAAAGAAAAGCACACATCGTCAGCGATGATGGGGCATTTCGAAAAAGCACAAACTACCCCCAAACGTAAATTGGTAGAGTTCCGTGATTTCAACAGCGAAAAGCAGTTGGGTGAAACGGTAACTGTAGAATTATTTGCAGAAGGTGACTTTGTGGATGTAATTGGAACTTCAAAAGGTAAGGGTTTTCAGGGTGTTGTTAAACGTCACGGCTTTAGTGGGGTTGGTATGGCAACACACGGTCAGCACAATCGTCTTAGAGCTCCAGGTTCTTTAGGTGCATCTTCTTATCCCTCTCGTGTATTCAAAGGGATGCGCATGGCCGGTCGTACTGGTGGAGCGCGCGTTAAAGTTCAGAATCTTGAAATTCTGAAAGTAATGCCCGAGCAAAATTTAATTGTAATTCAGGGAGCTATTCCCGGACCGAAAGGTTCTTACGTAATGATTGAGAAATAATGGAATTAGCAGTATATAATTCAAACGGTCAAGAGACCGGCCGAAAGATAAAGCTAAGTAGCGAAATCTTCGGTATCGAGCCTAACGATCACGCGATTTATCTCGACGTGAAACAAATGCTTGCCAATCGTCGTCAGGGAACGCACAAGTCCAAAGAACGTGCTGAGGTTTCTTATTCAACAAAGAAGTTAAAGCGTCAAAAAGGAACTGGTGGAGCACGTGCAGGTAGTATTAAGTCGCCTGTATTTGTAGGAGGTGGTCGCATATTCGGTCCAAAGCCTCGCGATTACAGTTTCCGCCTCAACAAGAAAGTAAAGCAGCTTGCTCGTAAGTCAGCTCTTTCTTATAAGGCAAAAGACAATGGAATTGTTTTGGTAGAAGGTTTTTCTTTTGATTCCCCATCTACCAAGAATTTCACTGGTGTTTTGAACAGTTTGAATTTACAAGGCAAGAAAACGCTTTTTGTTATTCCTGAGCAAAATCAGAATCTGTATCTATCGAGTCGCAATTTGCAGAACAGTAAAGTTGTAGTGGCAAGCGATATCAATACGTTTGATATCCTACATGCAAACAATGTTGTGTTGTTCGAGAACTCGGTTAAATCAATTGAAAACCTTTTAACCCAGAACTAAGATGCAAATCATTGTTAAGCCAATTATTACAGAGAAAGTAACCTCTGTGGCCGATAAATTGAACCGCTACGGTTTTGTGGTTCATGAAAACGCAAATAAAATCCAGATAAAGAAAGCCATTCAGGATCTTTATGGTGTAACTGTCGAGGAAGTTAATACGATGCGTTACATAGGAAAAATTAAATCGCGCAATACTAAAAATGGAGTCAACTCTGGACTTGCCGGTCGCTGTAAAAAAGCGATGGTTACGTTGAAATCTGGCGATACTATTGACTTGTTCACTACCTTCTAATTGTCATGGCACTAAAGAAATTTAACCCAATAACTCCGGGTACTCGTTTTAAAGTTGCGGGTACTTTCTCGGATATCACTGCAAGCAAACCAGAGAAATCTCTCTTGGTAAAAGCAAAGAAGTCTGGTGGACGTAACAACACTGGTAAAATGACTATGCGCTATCTTGGCGGAGGTCACAAGCAGCGTTACCGTTTAATTGATTTTCGCCGCGACAAACATGATGTTGTTGCTACCGTTGCAACCATTGAGTATGATCCAAATCGTTCTGGTCGAATCGCATTACTTCAGTATGCTGACGGCGAAAAGCGCTATATTTTGGCTCCAGATGGTTTGAAGGTTGGAAGCACTATTCGCTCAGGAAAAGAGGCGCTTGTTGAACCTGGGAATGCTATGTTTCTAAGCGATATTCCACTTGGTACCATGATTCATCATATTGAATTGCGTCCAGGTCAAGGTGCTGCATTGGTTCGCAGTGCAGGTGCTTCGGCTCAGTTGCAAGCACGCGATGGCAAATACGCTATCATTCGCATGCCTTCTGGTGAAATACGTATGATTTTGAATACTTGTTTGGCCGTAATTGGAACTGTAAGTAATCCTGATCATCGCTTGGAACGTTCTGGTAAAGCTGGTCGTTCACGCTGGTTAGGTCGTCGTCCTCGCGTTCGTGGTGTAGCGATGAATCCTGTCGATCACCCTATGGGTGGAGGTGAAGGTCGTGCATCTGGAGGTCATCCACGCAGCCGCAAAGGTACACCTGCTAAAGGTTACAAAACACGTGCACCTAAGAATAGAAGTACACGTTACATTATAGAGCGTCGTAAAAAATAATTGTTCAACACAGAAAAATAATATCCTATGAGCCGTTCGCTTAAAAAAGGACCATTCATCGATTTCAAACTTGAAAAGAAAGTTTTGACCATGATCGATTCTGGTAAAAAGTCAGTCATTAAAACATGGGCACGTCGCTCTATGATTTCACCTGATTTTGTTGGACAAACACTTGCTGTACACAACGGCAATAAGTTTATTCCTGTATATGTTACTGAAAACATGGTAGGTCACAAGTTAGGAGAGTTTGCTCCAACCCGCACATACCGTGGTCATGCCGGCAATCGCAAAGACAAAGGCAAAAAATAATTATTCACGTTCTTTATAATATCTCTCCAAAATGGGATCACGCAAAAAAAATATGGCAGAAGCGCTCAAAGCTGAACGACGTTCAATAGCTTTTGCCAAACTAAACGACTGTCCAACATCTCCCCGTAAAATGCGTCTGGTAGCAGATTTAATTCGTGGGGTTGACGTTGATAAGGCATTATCGATTCTTAAGTTTACAAATAAAGATGCTGCAGGACGTCTTGAGAAATTACTTCTCTCGGCTATCGCGAATTGGCAAGCTAAGAACGAAGGTCAACGTTTGGAAGAAAGCAACGTAATTGTAAAAGAAATAAGCGTTGATGGTGGTCGACAGTTAAAGCGTCTTCGCCCGGCTCCGCAAGGACGTGGATACCGTATTCGTAAGCGTTCGAATCACGTAACACTCACGTTGGGCAGCAAAGAAGCTGTAGTAACCGCATAAGCATCATTCACAAAGACAATAAATAAATAATGGGACAAAAAGCAAATCCGATTGGTCTTCGTCTAGGAATCATCCGTGGATGGGATTCGAACTGGTATGGTGGAAAGAACTTTGCCGATAAACTGGTTGAGGACCACAAGATTCGTAAATATTTGAGCGCCCGCTTGCAGAAAGCTGGAGTTTCAAAAATTGTAATCGAACGCACTTTAAAATTGGTTACCGTTACCATCAATACTGCTCGTCCGGGTATTATTATTGGTAAAGGCGGTCAGGAAGTTGATAAGCTTAAAGAGGAGCTTAAAAAACTTACTAAGAAGGAAGTTCAAATCAATATTTTTGAAATTAAGCGTCCTGAATTGGATGCTCGCTTAGTAGCCGATGGTATTGCACGCCAGTTAGAAGGTCGTGTTTCCTTTCGACGTGCGATGAAAACATCAATTGCTTCTACCATGAGAATGGGTGCAGAAGGTATTAAGTGCAAGTTATCTGGTCGTTTAGGTGGAGCAGAAATGGCGCGTGTTGAAGGATACAAAGAAGGCCGTACGCCATTGCATACACTTCGTGCTGATATTGATTATGCACTTGCTGAAGCGCATACAACGTATGGACGTATTGGTGTTAAAGTATGGATATGCAAAGGCGAAGTTTACGGTAAGCGTGATTTGAGTCCTAATATTGGTATGCAAGCACAAAAAGCTGGCTCACCATCTGGATCTGATCGCAACGATCGTGGTGGTGATCGTGGTGGTCGCCGCGGAAACGATCGCGGAGATCGCGGTGGTGATCGTGGTGGACGTCGCTCGAAATAATCCTATAAAATATCAACCTAAGGGGACCCTCCGGTCCTCTTTTTTTTTTCTCTGAGTTCTTGATAATTCAATGAAAAAAAGAAATTGAAAAAAAATGCAAAGTCATGTTGTATTTAAAAAACAACTTACTATCTTTGCCGTCCCCAAAATAACACCGCGTGAGGTGGATTACGAAGGGAATAATTAGTGAATCTGGTAAAAACGAAACTCCATGTTACAGCCTAAACGTACGAAGTACAGGAAGCAACATAAAATGAAAATGAAAGGCAACGCGACCCGTGGACACGAGTTGGCGTTTGGTTCTTTCGGCATAAAGGCATTAGAGGGCGTTTGGATGACTGCGCGTCAGATTGAAGCCGCTCGTATTGCTGTAACGCGTTACATGAAACGTGAGGGTCAAATTTGGATCCGTGTGTTTCCTGATAAACCAATAACCAAGAAGCCTGCTGAAGTGCGGATGGGTAAGGGTAAGGGTGCTCCAGAATATTGGGTAGCTGTTGTGAAACCAGGTGCTATCATTTTTGAAGCCGAAGGGGTACCAATGGAGATTGCCAAAGAGGCATTGCGTCTTGCCGCACAAAAATTACCTGTGACAACACGATTTGTTGTTCGTCGCGATTATGAAGAAGCTACAGCCTGATTTTAAACTATGAAACGGGAAGATTTATCAAGCCTTTCAATTCAGGAATTGAAAGATAAAGTTCAAGAGATGAAACAACAACATTCACGTATGATTTTAAATCATACGGTTTCATCAACAGAAAGTCCAATTGGAATTCGTCACAGCCGTCGTGCTATCGCTCGAGTTTCTACCGAACTACGTAATCGCGAACTTCAGCAATCAGCTCAATAATATTACTGATGGAAACAATTGAAAGAAATTTACGCAAAGAACGTGTTGGTCTAGTTCGCAGCACTAAAATGGATAAAACCATTGTTGTAGCTGTTGAACGTAAGGTTAAACATCCCAAATACGGAAAGTTCGTGAAGAAAACAACAACCTTCATGGCGCACGACGATAAAAACGAGTGTGGCGCTGGCGATACCGTGAAAATCATGGAAACACGTCCGATGAGCAAGAACAAGCGCTGGAGATTGGTAGAAATAATTGAAAAAGCTAAGTAACGATTGTCAACTAGTATTTTGTCATGATACAACAAGAATCACGTTTAACTGTAGCCGATAATTCTGGAGCGAAAGAAGTTCTTTGCATCCGGGTATTAGGTGGAACCAAAAAGCGCTATGCTTCTGTGGGCGATAAAATCGTTGTTACAGTAAAACACGCGCTGCCGAGCGGAAACTCTAAGAAGGGTTCTGTAACAAAAGCAGTTGTAGTGCGCACTCGCAAAGAAATCCGTCGTCCTGATGGTTCATATATTCGTTTTGATGACAATGCAGTGGTGTTGTTAAATAACAATGATGAATTACGCGGAACCCGTATTTTTGGTCCAGTAGCTCGCGAACTCCGTGAGAAGCAATACATGAAGATTGTTTCATTAGCTCCTGAAGTATTATAATTAATTCCTTAAGACGATCCATGAAACTTCATATCAGAAAAGGCGATAAGGTAATGGTCATTGCAGGCAACCATAAAGGTGAGTCTGGTGAAATTACCGAAGTGCTTGTAAGCAAGCAACGCGCAATCGTTAGCGGTGTAAATATGATTTCCCGCCACAGTAAACCTACTTCCCAGAATCCGCAAGGAGGAATTATAAAGGAGGAAGGTACTATTCACATCTCCAACTTAATGGTTATTGATCCTAAGACTGGTAAGCCAGCTCGCACAGGTCGTCAAGCTGATGCTTCAGGTAAGTTGGTTCGTTTTTTTAAATCAAAATAAGCTTAAGTCAAGGCGATGAACTATACACCGAATCTTAAGACAAAATACCGCGCAGAGATTGTTAAAGCTTTGCTAAAGGAATTCGAGTACAAAAGCTCTATGCAGGTTCCAAAGCTTACAAAGATTTGTTTGAACCAGGGTATTGGGTCTGCTGTGTCTGATAAAAAAATGATCGATTCAGCTATCACCGAGATGACAACTATTTCGGGGCAGAAGGCGGTTTCTACTAAATCACGTAAGGATATTTCAAACTTCAAATTACGTAAAGGTGTTCCAATTGGAGTGCGTGTTACATTACGTGGCGATAAGATGTATGAGTTTCTTGAACGTTTGATCAATGTTGCTCTACCACGTATCCGCGATTTTCGTGGAATCAACGATAAAGGATTCGATGGACGAGGTAATTACACTTTAGGTGTAACAGAGCAGATTATCTTTCCTGAAATCAACATCGACAAGGTTTCTAAAATTATGGGTATGGACATTACGTTCGTAACCAATGCACCTACAGATAAAGAAGCTTTTGCGTTGTTGCGTGAATTTGGTCTTCCATTTAAAAATCAAAAAAAGTAATACCATCAGATGGCTAAAGAAAGCATGAAAGCCCGTGAAGTAAAGCGGGCGAAAATGGTTGCAAGATACGCAGCAAAAAGAGAAGCCCTTAAGGCTGCTGGCGACTCAGTCGGTTTGCAAAAGCTTCCGCGTAATTCTTCAAAAATTCGTTTGCGCAATCGTTGCAAACTTACCGGTCGTCCTCGTGGCTATATTCGCCAGTTTGGTCTTTCACGTATCACTTTCCGTGAAATGGCAACAGACGGGAAAATCCCGGGAATAACTAAATCTAGCTGGTAATTTACAGAGCTCAATTCAATTAGCATCTCTTCTCATGACAGATCCAATTGCAGACTACCTAACACGCCTTCGCAACGCAATTCATGCGAACCACCGAGTGGTAGAAATTTCCGCCTCCAAAATGAAGCAAAGTCTTACTAAGATTTTGTTTGAAAAAGGCTATATCTTAAGCTATAAGTTTGATGCTCCCGGCAAGGAAAATCCTCAGGGTACCATTAAAATAGCGCTTAAATACCATCCGGTAACCAAGCTTTCTGCTATACGCGAATTAACACGTGTATCTAAGCCAGGTTTACGCCGCTATGTGCACGTTGATGGTTTACCGCGTGTAATCAATGGTTTGGGTATCGCCGTAGTTTCAACTTCAAAAGGTTTAATGACCGATAAAGAAGCTCGCACGGAGAATGTTGGTGGAGAAGTAATTTGCTACATTTCATAATTATTAAAGAAAGAAACAATGTCACGGATTGGAAAACTTCCGATTAACCTGCCCAAAGGAGTTACAGTTAATGTTAACGCTGAAAATGTTGTTACCGTTAAAGGTCCTCTTGGCGAATTGTCTGAGCAGGTGAATCCTGCAATATCTGTTAATACCGACGATTCTAAAATTGAGGTTACTCGTAGCAGCGATGTTAAAGAGCATCGCTCAATGCATGGGCTTTATCGCTCACTTATTAACAACATGGTCGTTGGTGTATCAGAAGGATTCACTACAGAACAGGAGTTAGTTGGTGTAGGTTATCGCGCATCCAATACTGGTCAGTTATTAGAATTGTCTTTGGGTTATTCTCACAACATCATTTTTGATATACCTAAAGAAATTAAGCTTGAAACCAAGACTGAGCGTGGTAAGAATCCTCTTATCATCATGAAGTCATCTGATAAGCAACTACTTGGTATGGTCGCAGCTAAAATTCGCTCAATGCGTAAGCCTGAACCATACAAAGGAAAAGGTATCAAGTTCGTAAACGAAGTATTACGTCGTAAAGCAGGTAAATCTGCAGGTAAAAAATAATTTCTCAGCATCATCATGGCAATCACTAAAGAATTTCGTAGAACCAGGATTAAGAAAAGAATCCGTAAAGTTGTTACTGGAGACGCCTCTGCTCCGCGCATGAGTGTTTTTCGTAGCAATAGCGAGATCTATGTTCAATTAATCGATGATCTTAAAGGTCATACTTTAGCTTCTGCTTCTTCATCGGAGGCAGGTATTAAAGGTCAAAATGTGAACAAATCTGAGAAGGCAGCTCTTGTTGGAAAGGCAATTGCACAAAAAGCCAAAGAAGCGGGTATTGATTTGGTTCGTTTCGATCGCAATGGATACTTGTACCATGGACGTGTTAAATCGCTCGCTGAAGGAGCTCGTGAAGGCGGATTAAATTTCTAATAAGACTATGTCAAACGCAAACATAAAAAGAGTTCGCTCTAGCGATATCGAACTAAAAGATAAATTGGTGGCCGTTAATCGTGTTACCAAGGTTACCAAAGGAGGCCGTACATTTTCCTTTTCTGCCATTGTCATTGTTGGAAATGAGAAGGGTATTGTAGGTTACGGTTTAGGTAAAGCAAAAGAAGTAACTGATGCGATAAGCAAAGGTGTTGATGATGCGAAGAAAACCTTAATTAAGGTTCCTGTTATCAATGGCACTGTGCCGCACGAACAACATGGTAAGTTTGGAGGAGCTTTGGTTTTCTTAAAACCAGCTGCTCACGGAACTGGTGTTATTGCAGGTGGTGCAATGCGCGCTGTTTTAGAAAGTGTAGGTATTACTGATGTATTGGCGAAGTCTAAAGGTTCTTCTAATCCGCACAATGTGGTGAAAGCAACTATCGACGCCCTTACGCAAATGCGTGATGCTGCTACTGTGGCTCAACAGCGTGGCATTTCTATGGAACAAGTTTTTAACGGTTAAAGAATAGGAAACCATGAGCAGAATTAGAATTCAGCAGATTAAAAGTGGCATCGACCGTCCTGAAAACCAAAAACGTACTCTGCGTGCTTTGGGGATCCGTAAGATGAATGTACCGGTTGAGCATGAAGCTACTGCCCAAATCCTGGGTATGGTTAATAAAGTAAAACACTTAATAACCGTTACCGAAATTTGATTTTAACGATTTAGAGAATTTACTATGAATCTTAGCAATTTAAAGCCAGCAAACGGAGCTACAAAAAACTCAAAGCGCATTGGTAGGGGTCAAGGCTCCGGACGCGGTGGTACTTCCACTCGTGGTCACAAGGGTGCAAAGTCACGTTCAGGCTATTCCTCTAAAGTTGGTTTTGAGGGTGGACAAATGCCTTTGCAGCGTCGCCTTCCTAAGTTTGGCTTTAAGAATATAAACCGTGTTGAATATCGCGGAATTAACCTCGATACCATTCAAATGCTTGCTGATAAAATAAATGCTTCAACTATTAATTTTGAAACATTGCAAGCTAATGGTTTAGCTGGAAAAAACGATCTAATCAAAATTTTAGGTCGTGGAGAGTTGAACGCGAAATTGGATGTTACAGTTCACGCTTTTACCGCAACAGCTAAGCAAGCAATCGAAGCAAAAGGAGGAACAGTTACAATTCTTGCCTAATGAAAAGACTTTTAAATACCATAAAGAATATTTACGCTATCGAGGAACTTCGTTCTAAGATCGGAAATACATTACTGTTCCTATTGGTTTACCGATTGGGTTCATTTGTTGTTTTACCTGGGGTTAATCCTGATTCTTTGGATGCACTTAAGCAACAAACTTCAGATGGTATTTTAGGTCTGTTGAATATGTTTTCAGGAGGAGCTTTTTCAAACGCTTCTATTTTTGCTTTGGGCATAATGCCTTACATTTCTGCTTCCATTGTAGTTCAACTACTTACTATTGCAATTCCTTATTTTCAGAAAATGCAAAAGGAAGGCGAAAGCGGTCGTAAAAAGATGAATCAAATTACGCGTTATTTAACTGTGTTAATTTGTGCTCTTCAAGCGCCTAGTTATTTAGCCAATTTAAATAATCAAATTGGAGCGCAGGCTATAACAGATAGTTCTTCCTTCTTTTGGATATCTTCAACGGTAATTCTTGTTGCCGGCACTATGTTTATAATGTGGTTGGGTGAGCGTATTACCGATCGTGGAATTGGGAATGGTATTTCTTTAATTATCATGGTTGGTATCATTGCCGAGTTACCAGGTGCTCTTTTAGGAGAATTTGGATCTCGCATTGCCCAAGCTGGCGGCGGTACTGTAATGTTCCTTATTGAATTGATTGGGTTGTTGCTTGTTGTTATTTTAGCAATTCTACTCGTTCAAGGTGTTCGTCGTATCCCAGTTCAAGTTGCTAAACGGATTCAAGGAAATACTCAAGTTGGTGGTGTTCGCCAATACATTCCACTTCGCGTAAACACTGCAGGTGTGATGCCTATCATTTTTGCACAAGCAATAATGTTTATTCCAATCACTGTTGCAGGGTTTGCAAATTTAGATTCCTTGCAAGGTTTCATGGCTACTTTTGCTAATGTTACTGGATTTTGGTACAATTTCACATTCGCAATGCTGATCATTGTATTCACTTATTTTTACACTGCGATCGCCGTGAACCCTAAGAACATGGCCGAGGAAATGAAGCGTAGTGGTGGTTTTGTTCCGGGTGTTAAGCCAGGTGAAGCTACTGCTGATTTTATTGATACAGTAATGTCGCGTATTACTTTACCAGGTGCTATTTTTTTAGCTTTCGTAGCTATAATGCCTAGCCTGGCGATGTTGTTCGGTGTTACAAATAAATTTGCTCAATTTTATGGAGGTACATCCTTACTTATTCTAGTAGGAGTTGTGCTTGATACTTTGCAGCAGATTGAGAGTCACTTATTAATGCGTCAATACGACGGATTGATGAAGAGTGGGAAAATTAAAGGCAGAGCTGCAACCTCTGCTGTAAGTATGCAGAATTAATCTGTTTTTTTAGTGATCTATTTTAAGACCATTGAAGAAATTGAAAGGATAAGAGAGAGTTCTTTACTTGTTGCTCGCACCTTGGGTGAAGTCGCCAAACGAATTGGCCCGGGTGTAACCAGTCTGGAGTTAGACAAACTTGCAGAAGAATTTATACGTGATCATGGTGCCACTCCGGCATTCAAAGGTTACAATGGATTTCCTGCTTCGCTTTGTATTTCTCCGAATAGTCAGGTAGTGCATGGTATCCCAAATAAACAAGCCTTTAAAGAAGGCGATATTATTTCTGTGGATTGCGGTGTACTTAAAAATGATTATTACGGAGATTCGGCTTACACTTTCCCGATCGGGGAAGTATCTGATGCTGTTCGCAATTTACTAAAGGTTACAAAAGAAAGTTTGTATCGAGGTATTGATGTAGCAGTTGAAGGTCATCGTTTGCAGGACATTAGCTTCGAGATTCAAACTTATTGCGAATCTCATGGATATTCGGTTGTAAGAGAGCTTGTTGGTCACGGTATCGGCAAGAAACTTCACGAAGCACCCGAGGTTCCTAATTTTGGCAAACGGGGTTCAGGCCCTAAGCTTAAGCAAGGACTGGTAATTGCTATTGAGCCTATGATTAATATGGGTCGAAAGAATATTGTTCACGGTAAAGATGGTTGGACCATTACTACCCAAGATGGTCTTCCTTCTGCACACTTTGAACATACAATAGCAATAGGGAAAGACAAGGCCGAAATCCTTTCAAGTTTTAGGTTTATTGAAGAAGCATTGAACGAACAGATAACAGTATAAAAAAAGCGAATGTCAAAACAGTCGTCAATAGAACAAGACGGAACCATCATAGAAGCGTTGTCTAATGCAATGTTTCGTGTTGAACTCGAAAACGAGCACGTCATTATTGCGCACATTTCTGGCAAGATGCGAATGAATTACATCAAGATTTTACCAGGCGATAGAGTGAAAGTCGAAATGTCACCCTACGACTTAACCAAAGGACGAATCACCTACCGCTATAAATAAACAACAACATGAAAGTAAAAGCTTCCATCAAAAAGAGAAGTGTGGAGTGCAAGATTGTACGCCGCAAGGGTCGTCTTTACGTGATTAACAAGAAGAACCCGAAATTCAAACAACGTCAAGGATAAGCCTTTAAATACTAAATACTCATATGGCTCGTATATCTGGAATTGATCTTCCTAAAAACAAGCGCGGCGAAATTGGCCTCACCTATATCTACGGTATTGGTCGTACAACCGCTCAACGAATCCTGAATGAAGCAGGCATTAATTTCGATAAAAAAGTATCGGAATGGGATGACAGCGACTTAGGTAAAATTCGTGAAATCATTAACGATAACATCAAAGTGGAAGGATCTCTCCGCTCTGAAGTTCAATTGAATATTAAACGACTCATGGACATTGGTTCATATCGTGGTATTCGTCACCGTATCGGCTTGCCGGTTCGTGGACAAACTACGAAGAACAATGCTCGGACCAGAAAGGGTAGAAAGAAAACAGTTGCCAACAAGAAAAAGGTAACTAAGTAATCTTAACCTGATACACTAACTCACTATTTCAAAGAAATGGCGAAAGCAACAAAAACAACCAAAAAACGTGTTGTTAAAGTAGAAGCTGTGGGACATGCCCACGTCAATGCTACTTTCAACAATATTATTATCTCACTTACCAACATTACCGGTCAAGTGATTTCATGGTCTTCTGCAGGGAAGATGGGATTCCGCGGGTCCAAGAAAAACACACCTTATGCGGCACAATTGGCCGCAGGAGATTGCTCCAAGGTAGCCTACGATCTTGGTCTTCGCAAAGTTAAAGTATTCGTTAAAGGTCCAGGTGGTGGACGTGAGTCTGCCATTCGTACGATCCACAATGCAGGAATCGAGGTTTCTGAAATTGTTGATGTAACGCCAGTGCCACACAACGGATGTCGTCCACCAAAGCGTCGTCGCGTATAATCCCTTAAAGAAAAAAAATCATGGCTAGATATACAGGTCCCAAATCCAAAATTGCACGAAAATTCCGCGAAGCTATTTTCGGCCCGGATAAAGTTCTTACCAAAAAGAATTATCCTCCAGGTCAACATGGCCAGTCTAAGAAACGCGCTAAAATGTCTGAGTATGCCGTTCAGCTTCTTGAGAAGCAGAAGGCTAAATACACTTATGGTATTTTGGAAAAGCAATTTGCAAAAATCTTTGACCGCGCCTCTCGTTCTAAGGGCATTACTGGTGAGAATCTCTTGAAATTTATTGAGGCTCGTCTCGATAATGTTGTTTACCGGATGGGCATCGCTCCATCACGTTCTTCAGCGCGCCAACTGGTTTCTCATCGACACATTACAGTTAATGGAAATGTTGTAAATATTCCTTCATATACACTCAAGGCCGGCGACGTTGTTGCCGTTCGTGAAAAGTCAAAGTCTTTGGAAGTTATTTCTGGTTCTGTAGCTGGCAATGCCTCTCGATTCCCTTGGATTGAGTTCAACGCCAGTAATCTATCTGGAACATTTCTGAATTATCCCGAGCGCGAGCAAATTCCTGAGAATATTCGCGAGCAGTTGATCGTCGAGTTGTACTCTAAGTAATCTGGGATTTATTTACCTAATTTTAAAACACAAACTATGGCAATACTGGCTTTTCAAAAACCCGATAAAGTGGTTATGAATCCCACCTCTACCGAATTTTTCGGTCAGTTTGAATTCAGACCCCTCGAACCAGGGTACGGTATTACAGTTGGAAATGCATTGCGTCGCATTCTCCTTTCCTCGCTTGAGGGTTTTGCAATTACTTCGATTAAAATTGAAGGAGTTGAGCACGAGTTTTCTACTATAAAAGGCGTTGTTGAAGATGTTACCGAAATCATTTTGAATTTGAAACAAGTTCGTTTCAAGCGTCAGATCGATTCGAGTGAAAACGAAAAAGTAGTTGTAACAGTAAGTGGGCAGAATCATTTCTCTGCAGGCGATATTGGAAAGTTTACCTCAAACTTCCAAGTATTGAATCATGATTTCGTGATTTGCAACATGGATCCATCTGTTTCCTTGAAAATTGAATTAACAATTGAAAAAGGTCGTGGATATGTTCCTGCAGAGGAGAATAAGGTTGAAAATCCGCAGATGGGTTTGATCGCAATCGATTCAGTTCACACACCTATCCGTAACGTAAAGTACTCGGTAGAAAATTATCGTGTAGAACAAAAAACGGATTACGAAAAACTTTTGATTGAGATTTCTGGCGATGGATCAATTGCTCCGAAAGAAGCTTTAAAGGAAGCAGCAAAAATTTTGATTCAGCACTTCGCGTTGTTTAGCGACGAGAAAATGACGATCGACGAAGGCGATGCTAAGCCAATTGGTATTCCACCTGAAGATTTGCACATGCGTCAATTGTTGAAAACACGTCTAGTTGATATGGACTTATCTGTTCGTGCATTAAATTGCTTAAAAGCTGCCGATGTTGAAACGCTTGCTGATCTAGTTTCTTTCAATAAAAACGACCTGTTAAAATTCCGTAATTTTGGCAAGAAATCACTAACAGAGCTTGATGAGCTAGTGCTTGGTAAAGGCCTTACTTTCGGAATGAATTTGGCAAAATTCAAATTGGATAAAGATTAAATGAATTTCGGGCAACCGAGAAAAATAACCGAATCATGAGACACGGAAAAAAAATAAATCATTTAGGCAGAACTGCGCCGCACCGTAAGGCACTTATGGCGAATATGGCGAGTTCTCTGATTCTTCATAAACGAATCAATACGACCCTTGCGAAAGCTAAGGCTTTGCGTACCTATGTAGAGCCGTTGATTACCAAGTCTAAAGAAGACACTACGCACAGTCGTCGTACGGTGTTTGCTTATCTAAAAGACAAGCATGCTGTTACAGAGTTGTTTCGCGAAGTGTCTGTTAAAATTTCTGACAGACCAGGTGGATACTGCCGCATCATTAAACTTCCCAACCGTTTAGGTGATAATGCTTCTATGGCAATGATAGAGCTTGTTGACTTCAATGAACATTTGGTGAAGGAGGTTAAAGTTGTTTCTACTGAGAAAAAGACACGTCGTGGTCGTGGAACTGCTAAGAAAGTTGTTTCCGACTCTACCAGCGAGACTGCATCCGAAACTAACGAAGATGCAAACGCGGAATCGACAGATGAAGCAGTATCTCCAACAGAAGAATAAGGAATTATTTCTTAGGAAGAAAAAAG
>Ga0007758_10052301_pt1 | contig 22341 bp, 3 predicted proteins | sample LauGreFaBDMM15SD_FD_61641 | JGI IMG/M metagenome (GOLD analysis project Ga0007758, IMG submission 61641) | Metatranscriptome of freshwater lake microbial communities from Lake Michigan, USA - Fa13.BD.MM15.SD (Metagenome Metatranscriptome) | ecosystem: Environmental > Aquatic > Freshwater > Lake ... | reverse complement strand
CTCACGCCCATCCCCATCCCAATCCGCTACGATCAGCGGATCCACCATGCCGCCGCCTCGAGAGGCCGGCTTGAGCGCGGCGGACCAGCGCTCGACAAACCGAGGGGTTCCAGACTTCTCAAGCCATTGGCCAGTTTTCCAGACAGCTCCGACCCACCGTGGAACCGTAGTAGGCAAGTCGTTGGTCAAACTCCATTCCATCCGCCATTGGCCACGAGCCTCGGCCCTTACTAGGTCTTTGGTGCGAAGTAAGTGGAGGTTCATGTCGACATCGGTGAACACATTCGTCGCGTTGACGGTGTATCCGACCGTTCGCCACTCCGATTGAACACAAATCCAACCGGCTTCCCGAAACGATTTTGACCACCCCTCACGCTCCGCCCGAGTAGATAAGGTCTTTGAACCCGGAACCAACGCTTGGACACGGACTCCCTCCATTCCCGCTGGCTGGGAGGTTCCCAACTCAGGCGGTTGGATCGACTGGACCTCTAAAGTCTCGAACACCGCCCAAGGATCTCCGCTCTTTCGGCTGCGATCCCAACCATCCACGATCACCCGATCGCAACGCTGAGCCAAGCGTTCGGGAGCGAGCCACCCCCGGCTCCACTCCTCAACTTGCGTCTCATACCCTTCCAGAGTCTTAGGCCGTTGGGTGGAAACCGACGAAGACTCGCGGCCGCAACCCCAAAACATCACCGCCACGCCGAGCCAAAGCCCAGCGATTGCCCACCGCGTACCGCGCATCGGTCGCGTCCCTGACATCAAGGCAACTCCCGAGCCATGAAATAGCCGGAGGTCTCGGTGAGGGCTCTATCATCCGTGAATTCCACGGCTCCAGTGCTGTCGGCAGGCACTTGCTGCACGGGCAACCACTCGGACAGGTTGGTCGATCGGCTCAATTCATAGATCCGACCTGGCTGACCCCGCAGAGTCCAGCTGCCCAGGGCCGCTCCCCGCTGAAGGACCAATCGACGCTCTTCACCCGGGAGGATAAATATGGATTGTTGGCCCTCGATCGCCACAGGGATTCCGTCGTAAGCACTCGCTCCTTCCAACCCGACGAAGTCCACTGGCTTGGCGCTTTTGATAGCCTTCATCGTGTAGGTCAATTGACGGGGCTGTCGATCGAAGAACGGTCCCCATTTGACCCGCTTGTAAACGGAATCGTAGTAACCACCGGTACTAATTCCGACAACTTCCCAACCGGTCGGAGGATAGTGCTCCACGGCATAAGTGCGAAGGCCGGCAAAAATCGTCACATCATTGGTCACCGTGACGAGATCACCGGTGGTAAATAAGCTGGGGGCCATGGTGACAACCCTCATCAGGTTCTTCTGGCCCTTCGCCGAGCTGACCGCGGCACCGCGCCGGGATTTGGGAGAATCGAGCACTGCCAACGAACCATCAACGTCTGATTCAGCATCCACGGAGGCCACCTCGTCACCGACGGATCCCGTGCCGGTGGTGGTTTCAGGTACCCACCACAGCGGCGCGGAGGACGCGGACTTGGAATTCAGGGTGTATTTCTCGTTCCGCTCCCAGATGTAGGTGGCGCGAGTGACGTATTCTACCGGAATGGGCACCGGTCCACGAGCCACTTTAGTGCCGTTGGCCAGCGTCTGTTCCCACTTGTTGGTGCCATTGCGCCACGCGGTGTAGTAGGCCGAAACCTCTTGAATGGTCAACCGACCGTCGGCCGGATTGATGTCCGCCGGGTGACGGGCGTCCATGACCAGAGGATTGAGTCCCAGCAGGAATTCATTCTTGTTGGTCTCACCGTCCCGGTCCGGATCGTCTTCAGGTCCGCTGTCCAGACCATAGAGATAGGCCTGTTCCCAACCATCCGGCAAACCGTCGGTGTCGTTGTCGACATTACCGAAGTCGATTTGCCGAGCGGTCCCACGACCACCCATGGTGTAAGCAACTTGGTCCATTACCTTGCCGTCGCTCAAGACCGTAAGATAAACCACCGTCCCAGACTCACTGGCCTCGGTGGAGATGTTCTGTCCGGCCACCTTCTGCTCCACGCTCAATTGCAGCGCGTAGTAATTCCCCGCTGCAGCACGGGAACCCATGCGGTAGCTGGAGAAGGCGGTGGAAGTCGGAAAGCGCCTCGCCTCGACCACCACTTTAGTGTCGGCAGAGGTGACCGTGGCGCTGCCTAGTTTGATGATCCCGTACACCAGATTGTAAGGCTCTGGGATACCGGCACCGAGCGCGGGAAGCACCGCCCCGACCAGGCTGGCTGCCCACAAAAGGCAGGCCGCCAACAGCGGACGATTAGTTGCCTGAGTATGCATAGGTCTGGAAGAACAGTTTGATGTCGCTAACGGAGTTGATAAAGGTGTCGAGACCCTTGGTCTTGTCGTTGAGGAGGGTTCCTCCTGGGATGACCATCATCCACTGAGTGTTCCAGACGGAACGGCCCACTAGGCGGCTGTCGGAGGATGCCTCGGAAGGATCGAAGTCGCCACCGTCGTGGTAGGCACGCAGCGATGAGAACTTCCGAATCTCCACGAAGGATCCTCCCAAAGAATCCAACATGGGACTGTATTTAGGATCCTGCAGCTGGCGCTGTTGGATCGGGAACGGCAAGGGGATCTTCTGATCCACCACGCGCCACAAACGGGTTTCAAAATTGGACCCATTGGGCGAACGGAGCACGTCGGCACCCACCGGAACCAGGTAAACACGGGGTGTCATAGACATACCGCCCCCGTCGTATCCCTCGAACCAAATGCCCGCTGATCGGATGCGCGTTGCATACTGAGAAGCATCGTAGGAGCTGTCGCCACCGCTCAACGGCCATCCGAAGAAGTTCAGGCCGAAGGTCACAGTGGTCGGGAAGCGGATCACGATTCCCGGCTGGGCGCCTGCGGACTCCGGCGCCATCGGACGGCAATACCGGCGGAATTCGGGCACCTTCCAAAGATCTTCCACCAAGGATTCCTTTAGCTTGGCCTTCCAAAGGGTGGTCCCGTCACCGCTGCCATCCCGGAGACGGAATAGTTCATTGCGGATCGAGAACTTCCCAGTCTCGGTCTGCGGATTGTTAAAGCCCATCTGGGTCTTCATAACCTTGTAGTTGGCACCCATGCGGGCCATCGGATCGGCCAAACCGGGGAGGCCGGCGATGGGCACACCGTCTCGGACAACGCCCGGCGAACGTTGACGGATAATTTCGGTTAAGAAGGCTTTGCCCGAATTACCCTCGGAACCAATCATGTTGGACTCGTAATCGTAGGCGGTTGCCGCGAGGTGGACGTAGCGAGCCGCCAACTCAAACTGGTCACGGTACTGACGGACGGCATCATTGCGGAAGACACGGAAGGCCATGTCTTTGTAGCGCAATTCAGTGGCACGTCCGGCAAACTGCTTCCGCCAGGCGGTGCGCCCCTCGATGATGCGCTGACCGCTCGCCAAGGTGCTCTGCACCCGACCGGCTGCCTGCTGGACAACTTCCTTCTGATTATAAATTTCCAGACGCATCGGAGCCTCCTCACGCATCATAGACGCAATTTCCTTGAGAGACTGCTGGTGCTCGTACTTTAACGTGGCCTTGGTGATGTCCAGACCGCTCTGCATGTCCGTTGTCTCGATGACACCTTCAAGACCGTTGATGGCGATCTCGGCGACATCCGATCCGATTCCGAACACGGTGTTGGCTATGGCTTTGAACCCTCCCTTGACCGCGCCACGGGCCGGGGCAGCAACGTCACCTCCGGCTACAACACCACCACCGCAAGCCAAACCACCGATCACGAAGCCGCCCGCAATGAAGTTTTTAGGGATCGCCTCAGCGATAGAATCGGCTAGGCCGTCCGTGAGGTTCGCACCGCGATTGAGGGCCACCTGAACGCCTTTGAGAGTGCGCGCTGCGATCATCAGGTTTGTCTTCTTCTTGTTGGCTCCCTCAGTGATTTCAATGGTCTCCTGGGTCAGATCCAGTTCCCCATCCAGACCTCGAAGCTGTTCATCGATATCCTTCAGGAGTTTGTCGTATTCCTTGAGCGCCTGCTTGAGCCGAGTCTCTGCCTGTACCAGGTCTGAGACAGCCTCTTGCACGCTGCCCGGAGCCCGTCGTTGACTCCAAGAGGCGGGGGCCTCGAAGGCGAACCCAGCAGCCGAGAACGGATAACTCACCGGCATGGAATCGTTGCCAGCCAAGACGTCCGTGGTCTTGGTCAGAGTTGTGTCCTGCAGACGAACATTGCCCCAGGTGCTCAACTCCGAATCCATCTTGGCCATCAATCCGGTCCAAGCTTGATCGGCCGGAGCGTTGTCATTTCCGATTTCTCGGGTGTTCACATACATGTAGTGAAGCAAGTCCGGACCGTCATAGCCGGAGGGGTAAGTCTTGCCCGGGCCGATGTCGCCGGAGTAAGGGTAACCGAAGATCTCCACCAGTTGGGTGGTGTAGTCCCGATCTTGCATTTCCAACTCGTATTCCAAGTCTTGAGCCGCATCACCGGACCCGCGAATCGCCTGATTCATGCTGTTGAGGTGATTGAACGAAGAGATCGCGTTGTCCAGAGCGTCCTTGGCGCGCTCTTGTACTTGCTCAAACTGCCCCTGACCATCGTCCAAGAAGGCGGGGTCGATGTCGAAGGGCACGACTCCCTGGGCCAGACCCAATGGGTTTAGGCCTTGATTAGCTTGGTCCATTTGGCGCTCCACCAAACCAAAGGCCGAGGACAGTTCAGTCAACTCCTTGACGGTGGTACGATCAATCTTGTCGATGCCCGTATGCGCGGGGTTCGGATCCGTAGAGGGGAGGATGGCATTGGCCATCACCCAGTCAAAGTAGGCACCCATTCCCGCTCGAACACCCCACTCGTCGACGCCCCATGCGCGGTCCCCGTCGGTGTCTGAATAGCCCTGCCATTGACCCGAGGGTTCCTCAACATACTTGAGTCGATAAGTGAGGTTGACGATATCGGCGCCGGCCTTGGCCTTGGCTGCAGCGGCCAGGGCGAACTTGCGCTCGTCCAGGTAGTCCACCTTCACCGGAACACCAGCCAGAACCATGTTCTCCGAGCGGGGAACCCACGTGAAATTGGGGTTCCGCAGGAGGTTGTAATAGGCCTTGGTAGCTGTCAGGTAATGACCCCAGGCGTCGCCATGGCCTTGTGGGAACATGATCATACCATCCTTCTCATCGATTTTACCGTCGGCGTTCTTGTCCTTGAGGTTGTAGACTTGAGCATAGGCTACCTCGCCTTCGCCTTGTGTGAAGTTCCAGAAGAGGCGGTTGTAGATGGGCGCTCCCTGAACCCCCGCTGAGCTGGCATCCCGACCCCGCAGAAGACTCAACTCTTCCTCCAGGAGCGAATCGAGCTGGTTTTGGAAGGCGAAGATGGACGAGGCCACACTACCGTATCCTTCGCTGGTGGTAAACCCGATGGTCGGATCTGCGGCATCTGCCATGGCCTCGTTGCCTAGCAGGGTGTAGAGATCGCTAATGCGGCTTCCCATGTAGAGCAGCGCATTGTTGGCCGGAGCGTAATTTACGGGCGGCGATCCGTCGGTGCTCAAGGATCGTGCGCGTCGCAAAACCGTTTCATAAGCCTCGATCAAGCCGATCTTGTTCAAGTAGTTGGGATCCGGATTGAATGCTACGTCGCCTTCATAGCGGCGACCTGCCTGCTCGAGCATGGAGATCCGCGCCGAGGCCGAGGCCGTGCTGAGGTCCGAAGCCCGTTCATCAAACGGATTCAAACCACGCACAACACGTTTGACCCATCCTTCGGCCAGCATCGGCAAGGGGGTAGCCAAGCTTGACGGATCGCCAATCCAAGAGCTCCAGACATTGCGGTTGTTGCCCACATTGTAACCGCGATACCGGGCGAGGAACCAATTGTCCGACATTACAAGCAGACCCGATTCACCATTCTCACCCAGAGTGATCATGTTCTTACCCATGCCAGAGCCGGGGGTGTACTTAATCCACCCATTGGCATTGTTGACCGTGCCATCCGAATTGAGGGTCGGCAGGAGGCTCTTCTTAAAGTCGGCAGTGTCCGGCTTGTACCACCACTCGAAGTCGAACCGCTCCGGCTGACCACCGAAGTCGCTTGAGAGACGCAGAGTCAGTCGTTCGTCAAAGATATTCGACGGCGGCAACACCTTCATGTCGCCCCCAAACGGTCCTGCGCCAATGGCAATTACCGACAAGGTCACCGGCAGACCGGCCAGGCCCGGATCGTTGTTTTGCATTAAGGTTACAAATCGCGGAGGAATACCCCAAGACTGTCCAGTAACGCTTTCGGTTGTCACAGTGCCGATGGCCACTGCGGTCCCTCCGACTCCATAGGGGAGCAGGCGGCGCTGTGGTATGGGCAAGTTGGCATTCCCCCCCTCCCAAGATCCATCGGGCAGTTTCCATCGAACCTCCATATGATCGCTGCCGGTGATCTCGGCGGCGATTGCTTCGATGTAATAGGAGCGGCCAGCTTTCAGATCGACCTCGACAGATTTCTGCGAGGGGAACCGCTCCCAATCGTTCGTGCTAGTGGTTGGAGACGGAACCGAAGCCAACTTCACCTTGTTGGCCGGGTTTTCATCGGTGGAGACGAACAGTTCTGCGTTATCGTCTGCCCCGATCCAGAAGGTGTACTTGCCGGAGAGCGGCGGCACCAAGAGCGCCTGCAAGCGAATCGCAACATAGTCTAAATTGGGGGCGCTGGGCACTACTGCCATGCTATCAATCCTGCGAACTGTTGCCGGTTTTTGGGACGTCCAATCGGGCATGGTGTAAAGCTTGGCTAGGGTTCCAGGATTCACCCCGTTGTAAGTCGACAAGGTCGCACCGAATTCTTCTAGATCCCGTCGGAAGCCGCTGATATCGGCAAATTTGTCACCATCCAACTGGTCGAAGGACCAGTAGCCGACGAGTCCTGTCTGTCCAGCCACCAGAGTCTGGTCGCGGAAGGCCTGCAACTGCGAGGCATCACGCACCTTACCGTGCCAAATGCGAACCTCATCAATGGATCCCTTGAAGCGTCCGGATCCGGCATTGCCACCGATACCCAGCGGCCCGGATGCCAACCAAGCCGAGCGAGTCACGGTCAGGACCGCGACGCTCACGCCGTCACGGAACAATTCCAGCTGACGGGTGGCTCCATTGAAAGTTCCTGCCCAATGATGCCACTGGGTGACGTCACCGGTGTAGCGATCGGCCGTTCGGACCACATCCGAACCGAGCGCGAACTCCACTTGGTTCTGCGCCGTGAAACGGAAGGACATTGCATCAGTGTCCATGCCGCGTGACAGGACCACGTCCTCGCGACCATTCTCACTGCGCTTCAGCCAAGTCTCCCAAGTGAAGGATTCTTGTCCACCGACGGGCAGCCAGTCGGAACGGAGCCAAGTCGAGCCGGCGAAGACCGCCGCTGAACCCGGTCGCGGCACGGCTGGAATGTTTTCGCCCACAGCCGCGGTGAGGGCTTTCAGCCCGGCCGGCAACGACTCGACAATGATCCGGGTGGTATCGTACTCGTATCCGACGGCCGACCCATTGACGAAGTTTGTCTTGCTCACCGGGTATTGATAACCAATCAAGAAGGACTTGTCGGGAATGTTGTCCTTGTTGAGGTCAAGACGATTAGGATTGCGGGTCAACTCGTAGAGCTCATCCACCACCTTGTCGAAAGCGCTGTTTCCTGGGCCGTCGAGTTGCTTGATACGGTCTCGTTCCTCTTGAGACAAAATATTGGGGAGCAACAGGGGCTCACCCACCATGGCGCTGTCGTAGTAGCCCTTGAAGCCCAACCGGTGCGACGACGGGTCATAGCTGAGGCGCAATTGGATAGGATACGGGAGATCCCGGAAGGCACGACGACCCGCCGGCGCATCCACCATTCGGATCGCATCCGGCAACTTAAAGGTCTTGAGCAACGTCAGAACCCGCTCGCTCATCGGATCGTACAACCGGACCACGTTGGTCGGAGGCACGGTCAGGTAACCCGCACCAATCTTGAACGAATTGGTGAAGGTCGGATTCAACGTATCGTAAACCATCTGAGCTGAAGCCCAATTGGCCACACCCGGCAGACCCTTCTTGGCCTCGAACAGAGTGTCACCCACTTCGAGAATGGGCACCGCATCCGGCCAGCGGACTGTGTAACGGACCGGGATGGGTGTACCCACCGTTGTGCTTGGGCTGCGGTCGAGCCAAGGGATGAATGTTCCCTCGCCGAGATCGTTAGAGCCATTGCCATCCAAGTCATACCAGAAGCCCGGCTGCATCGGATAGTACAGACGCAGGACGAGGCTGTTGTTAACAGCACCGGCCACACCGGCCTGACGGGCGTAGATTTTTCCGTTGTAGTCCTCGAGAGCTAATTCAGTACCGGCTGAAATCTTGTTGTCGGCAGCCACTGGCAGGATGCTCAACGGATAGGGTGGCTGGATTTCGGTGCCCGCCGTTGCCGGGTAATCGAAGAGGAATGGCCGCTGCTCGGTGATAACCTGGTACACGCGATGCCTCCACAATCCATCAACCGGATGGCGGTACTTCAGGAGCACATAGGGCTTGGAGTAGTTTCGAACATCATTCAGATCATTCCGTAGGGCGTACGCGGCCTCGGCCACGCTGCCAGGAAGAATCATGGCATGCTCCTCGTTGGGGTTGAAACCCGCCCATCCAGGCACCGGTTGATTATAGATGCGTGCGTCGGGATAGGTCACCGCCGTGATCGGATCGACCCCGAACGGATCTGAGCCCCGAGTGCTGGCGATGACGATGCTGTTGACATCCACTGGCCATGCGGGCGTGTAAATGACCGGCTTGCTTGGCCAAGCCACATTGAGGTCGTTGTTCATCTTGTACCAAACGACCACTAGGCTCTGGTCACCGATGGGTGATTCCGGATGGAGTTCATTGACTGGGATGATGGTTCCTGTCCGTTCCGATCGGTTGTAAGCGGCATCAGTACCCACAGAATCCACAGCGGTCTTGGGGAAGAACAAGTAACCATTCCGACCCGGGTAATCTCTATGGTAGGAGTCCCGGATAGGGGTGCCAATCGGCCATCCGACCCCGGTGAGCAAGGTCGGGTCGTTCCAAAGATGCGTCCGCACCACGTGAAAGAGGTTGGACTGCGTGGTGGAATCTTGGGTCAGATCGCCGCTCTTCAGGTAACGGACCACCGAATGCCCGGTGCCCTTCTCCGATGTGTTGAACACCTTGGTGACACTGTCCACAGTGGCACCCGGAGTGGTGGTATAGTGAAGCGCGTAGTAAGAGTACAAGCTGTCCGGCTTGACGGGTTCGACTTCGACCGGGGATCCAGCAATGTGGATTTCTGGAATCTTGGGCCAAGTAGTCACTGTCAATCTTGGAACCACATCCAACGCAATGGCCGCCAAATTGTTGTTGCGATGCCAACGGATCGTAGCCTTGACAGGGCGAATCGCAAAGAGAGCCCGCTCCACATCGCTCCAGAAAAATGCGTTGGCAGCGTTGTCACCGGGGCTGGCTTCGAGAATGTCGATGAGCGGATATCGGGCGACCGTTCCCTCAGGACGAGCCACTCGCTTTCCGATCACGCTGGCTGGAGTTGCGAGGAACGCTCGGATTTGATCCTTGGTTCCGTCACTAATGCGGCCGGTGCCCACGATTTGACCGGCCGAATTGATGGCATTGGCCCTGTCCAACTTCCAATTGGTGCCCAACGGCAAAATGGCGTTGAGGTCGTAAGCAGCGTCGCCAATCCACAAGAACGCTTTCCGTGACCCATCGGCTAACGTGGCCTCACCGACGATTTGTCCGAAGGTATTTATGGCCGTCGCTTCGCTCTGCACCCAAGTGCTAGCAAAAGTGCCGGAGGGGCTCTTCCATACGCCAGCGCGATAGGCGATGGCTTGGCGCTTGTTATCGGACTTGATTAGGTATCCGACAACAACACCCGTGTCATCGATACCGGTACCTACGGTCTCCAAAGCGCCACTGGGCAGCGGCAAGTCGGCAAGCACACTCCCGTTGTGGGTATAGGCACGCTTTTTTCCGGATATCCACCGGTAACCCGTCGCCAGATTGAATCGATTGATTGCTAAGGCTCTTCCAGTAATCAGAGCATTTGAGTTGTCCTTGAGAACATTCTCGGCCGCGATGCTAGTCTTGCTCAGGTCGAGCAACATCGGATATTCAGTACCATCCGCCTTAGTTAAGTAACCAGCAAGCGCTCCAACGGCATTCACAGCCATGGCGAAACCCGAACGATACTCCGCTGGGAAACTCAAATTATTGGTGGTCTCGCGAATGCCAACAAACGCGTTGGCGGATGCTCCGAAGCCTGCTGCTTCTTTCCGCGCGGGATCCGATTCAGCGGCGTAGGCCTTGGAATAGGCAGCGACCCGGTCATCGATCAGAATCCGTGAAAACCGCCAGGGAGTGGAGATGGCGTTAGCGGTGAGGAATCCCACAGCGAAATGGTTGGTCCCGTTGAGGTGCAACTTCAGGCTCGTGATTTGACCTGCCATAGTGCCCACGTCTGCAGCGGAGCCGTTGAAGAGCATTTGCTCATGGAAGATGGGCTTATCGACCGCACCGACACCGGTCCCGTGGTAATATCCGGCGACGCGGTTAAAATCGTCGATGGCGGTGCCAAACGATTCGGTCGCCTGGCCTGGGTCGTTCAAATCCATCGCTGAGTAAGCCAAGCGAGGAACAAAGCTGACGGTGATGGATTTCTGAACGGTGTCGATGGTGTCAGTTGCAGTCACCGTGATGGTAGTGAGACCATAGGCACCCTCATAGGGCGTCATCTCCAGGTATCGGTTCGATCCAGACCCGGTCACGCTGACACTGGCTGACGGCAAAATGGTGCCGTCACTGGACACCGCGCTGACGACCACCGTTGAATGGTCTACGTCACTGACGTTGAAGGGAATCCGGTGAGTCGCCTCCTCCTGCAGCACCAGATTGTCCAAGTTGGAAATCACCGGAGGGTCGTTGATGTTTTCCACCTGAATCGAGACCGTGCCGGACGCTGAAACGCCGTTGGCGCTGGCCGTGTATCGGAACGAGTCCGCTCCCGAGAAATCCGGATTGGGAGTGTAGACGTAGGCGGTGCCGCCTGCGGCCGAAGCTCTTTTGGCCACGCGACCATTGGAGGGCTGGGTTGGCTCACCTAGAGTGATGGTCTGGGACCGGTCGAACTCCAAGGCAGTCACGAAGATTTCGAAGCCTGCATGGTCTTCCGGTACCACGACAGTCTTAGTCGGCGTGTCGCCATTTGTGATCCAATTCACCGTCCCGGAGATCCGCATATTCTCCTTGGTGTCGTCTACTTCCTTGGAATGGTCGAAAGCCCAAACACCGAAGCCTTCATCAAAGCGATAGTAACCTATCAGACCGGTCTCGAAACCACTGAGCGGACTCCGATAGCTCATGCGCAGTTCGGTCTCGGTCCTGGCGACATTCCAAACCCGAAGCTCATCCAAATCGCCGACCAGAGTTGTCCATCCGTCACCCCGTGCACCGACCCGGGTCTCGATGAGCCCGGAGCCGGTGGATCGTTGATCGGAGGTTTCAAGGCGCAATTGACCATTCACATACAACCGCATCGTGGACCCGTTGTAAGTGGCTGCCACGTGCGACCATGCGTTCAAAGGAAGAGCACCATTGGCCGAGGTGTCGATGATCCAACCATGAGGCGCGGCATCACGCCAGATCGCGAGCTGACCCGAATCGGCCAGCGCCAAAATGTAGTTCCCGTAGACGCCCCCGGTGTAGCGCGTAAGGATTTCCATGTGCTGACGAACGGTGGGCCGAACCCAGGCCTCGAGCGTGAACGCCGCACGCCCCTCGAAAGCAAACGCGTTGTTCTGTCCGGGGACATAGAGGAACCCGCTGCCGTTGAGATTCACGTAGCCGTCATTGCGGACCACCGGAGCGTCATCGACCGGTTCCACATTGAAACGAATGCGTTGCCGGGTCACATCATTGCCCGATGCATCGCGAATGGCATAGTCGGCCACCAAGTCGATGTCCGGTGAATCCTGCCGGTTGAAGTTGACGAGCGGGGTGTAGTTGAAAGTGGCCACCGAACCATTGCTCCACTCCAAAACATAGGCGAGGCCGGCGCCTCCGTCGACGTCATCCCACCGACCACTCAAGGCAGGCAAGATGTAAGCATAATCTTGAGACCCCCCGGAATCATTGGGCTCACCGCCGTTCCAATTTGCGAAACCACTGGTCGTGGTACCCCCGTTGAGCCATTTGAAAGCAGCCCCATTGCTGGAAGCCTCAACTTCAAGATCGGTCGCTCCAATCCATGCGGAACCGATCGAAGCGACCGCTGTGTTGGCCGCGGTATTGTCAGCCGCGCTGGTGATGGTGGCCAAGCGGCCACGTCGGGCGCGGGCATCGTGGTAAGAATCCCAAAAAGTACGGGACCCTGAGACGCCCAAGAATTGCTTGGTAGCCGAGCCACCAACGCTGCTGGTGAGAGTGCCTTCGACCGGTGAACGGAGAATCTGAAGGCTCTGACCCGAGACGAGGTTGTTCAAGGTCGAGGTTACGGTGAGGGTCGCGTCCTCTTGGACAGTCACCGTCTTCACCGTCGGAATGCCCGGAACATACACGCCACCCACCAATGTGGATCGGGCGCCGGTCACTAGATTGACCGGGGTGTTGTTGCGATCATTCAGGCTCCAGTAACCCACCAGGCCCGGCGCATTGGATGCCAGGGGCGGATAGGCTTGGGCAATGAGTTCTGCCGTGGACACGGCCCGGTTCCAAATCCGAACCTCGTCGATCATACCGTTGAATCGACCGTCCGGCCAGTTACTCTTGCCGATGTAGCTGAGCTGGCGACTCACCGCTCCTGGACGATGCATGGCAGCGGAACCCACTAGGCGACCATCAAAGTACAGGGAGGCAGTGCCACTGCGATGCACGGCTGCCACGTGGGTCCATCGGTTGAGCGGCAAAGCTTCATTGGCGGTCAAAGCATTGCCCGCGCCAGCCCGGACGATATAAAGACAGGGCCTACCGCTGCCTCCCTCGGTGAGGGCAAATAAGACGTTATCCACGCCCGCCCCGTTGCCGAAGTCGAGGATGCGGCTCCAAGTCTCGAAGCTGCGCGGATAAACCCAACTCTCGATGGTGAAGTCGGAATCACCAAACAAGTTGTTGTTACCCACGTCGATGTAGTCTACGTCTCGTTCGAGGGAGAGACCCAGTGAATCGCCCGTCTCATCATTGAAGCGGGTTCCATAGCGAACATTCTCCTGATACCGGACCACCATGTTACCGGCGACTGTCTGACCATCGGAGTCGGTCACTCGAATACCGAAGGTGACTGTGCCGGAGGCCGGAGCCACGTTGTTAGGCGTAGTGATGGTGACATTGCGATAGGCATTTCCAGCGCTGCCCGCTGTGATAGCTACCTTGGACAAGGGGATGGCGTCTGAAGAGGTCGAAATCGCCTGAACCGAAAGGTTTTGAAGAGGGGTGTACTCGTCGTTTACCTGAATGGCATTCACAAGAGTCACCGTGTGCTCGGCGCGCACCAAGTCATTCTGCCGTATGGCTGGGATCGTAGGGGCAACACCCACCCGATTGACGGTCACCCAGAAGCTATGGTTCCTAGATGCCGCGCCGTCATTGACGTTGACAGTCACATAAGTGCTGCCGAAGGCATTGGCCGCCGGTTGGAAGTAAACGTGGTAGTAAGAATCTTTCCCATAACAACCTGCCTGATACACATTGACGTTCCCCAGACCCGGGTTGCTTTGCCAAGCGCTGACACCCGGATAGCATCCGTCCGGATCCGTCATGTTGATCTGCTTCACGAAGGTGTTGCCGACGTTCCAGTTCATGGTGGCCGTCGCGTCCCCACCGCTCATGGCACTGTCATGAGGGGTGTTGTACGTGTAGTTCCACAAGACTGAGTTAAAGTAGAAGTTGTTCCACGGGCCCACCCAATAGTCACCGACATCGGTTCCATGCGAACGGATTACCGACCAATTCGGCTCCCAGACGGACACTTCAGTGTAACCAATCACCCAATTACGGTCGGTGTTGTAAAAGCGGACATTAGCCAAGTTGGCCCGGAACGTGGGCCAATCCATGTTGACGTTATAAAACACTGCCTCATACCAGTTACCGCCGTAAAAAGTACCGGCGACCTGCCACTCCTGACCAAACCCATTCACCCGCAGGTTGTAGGCCTCTTGACGACCACAGTTACAACTGCCCCACCAGTTATGGCCGCAGCACCAACCTTCAGTGGCGGCCACATAAATCTTCACCCGCACATGGCCAACATAAGGATGGGCTACGGCGTTACCGACACCGACCAAAAGAAACAGTGGCAGCAACCAGCGCCAAAGGCAGACGGCCAGACTCGAGGATTTCACGATGGGAGTCATGATTGGAAATTTGTTCAAGATGCTGTAGTTGATTGGTTTGGCGTCGTTACCAAGTGGTGGGATTGATGACGCTGAGGGTGCTCACACGCACCATTTCTACCTGCCCCTTTACTTGGATCGGAAGGCGGTGCAGCCCGCGGATCACTTCCGTGTACGTTCCCTTCATGACTTCAGACCCGTCCTTGGCTCCGCCTCCGTCTTGGTCCGCGTTCAGCGCCACGGTGATGTCACGGCTGAACCCGTAGGCCTCTTCCTGATATACCTTGAAGTCGGCCGTCAGGTTGTCGTGGTCTGGGTGGTACTTGTGGTAAAAGGGATTCAACGGCGACCGCGAATCCATCCCCACGGTCACCGTCACCGCATTCCCCGCTTTGAACTGTCCACTCATCGCCAAGTACCCGTTGGTCCGCGCTGCGCCATTGAGCCCCAGCACCATGCTGCTCAACCGACGACCGCTCCGCTCGCGGCCCTTCATCGCTGTCCCCTGGAAATTCGCCAGGTTTCGCCGATCCGAGATGAGCACGAAGACACCCGGCGTTTCATTGGTCGCAGGCGGTTTGATCGTAGGCGGCGCCTGCATCAAATACACCTCTTGCAAAATCTTAGAGGCTCCCTGGTTGTCCACGTGGATGATCACACTGAACTCCAGCGGCTGCGACACCGGCGTCGCCTCCGCCATGTTCGTCTTCGCCACGTACGAGATCTCCACCACGTTCGTCGCCACTCCGTCGTCGTTCACAAAACTCTTAGTTGTCTTCAGCGTGTCGTACCCATTGACCGGACTCACTCCACCGATCGACACTCGGCCCAACCACAAACCCGGGGCTGTCGGGGTTGTCGTCGCCGACTTCGCTCCGACTCCCCGGCGTTTGGTCACTGACTTGCCCGTCAAGAGCGTCGCCGAGCGGTTGATGCTCGCCGGCACCCGATAAGTCGAAATCCCGTCATCCAGCAGAAGCAAGTTGCGCCACCCTCTCGCACCCACCGTGCTTCGGTTGGCCTTCAGCACCAATGTGCGTTCTTCGCCTGCGGCTAGTTCCACCACACCGCTCAACGCTAGATTAATAGGCACCATACCCGCGACGGTCGGTGTCATCACTTCAATCGGCGACACGTTGGTCACTCCCAAGCTGCCCAAGGTCGCCTGCCCTGTCGGGGCTGTCGTCACAGGCACTTTGTCGGGATCTCCGAAATTCGGATCGGTAGACGGGGCGATCGATTCCGACAGGCTCAGCGTTCCGGCCGCCTGCAACTGGATGCGCACCTTCGTGCTCGTCGCCTTCGGATTGATTAACTTGATCGTCCGTCGGTCGTTGTCGTCCGGGAAATCCAGCGACTCGCCATAGTCTAATTCGAGACCAAACGAACCCGAGGTGTTGGGAGCACCCTTAGCGTACACCCAATAGGCTTCGCCGTACTTCACCTCATCGCCCGCCACCATCGGAGCCCAAATGCCATCAACCGTCAGCCGATACATGCCCCGCGGCGCCGACTGAGTGCCGTCCCACAGCTCCGGGTAGGAAGAAATGAAGTCCTGTACCTTTGGACCGGACGGTGCTGTTTGAGTGGGAGCTCCGGAGGGAGCCGTTGGGACTCCGGCCCCAGAGCCACCAGTTGCCGCCAAAACAGGTGTCGGATTCACCGGCAATCCGATGAGGTTGTAGTTGTCGGTCACCCAACGAGTTGGCAAATGACCATTTCCGCCCTGAACCCGCAGCGTGAAACTATTGGTGCCTGGAATATGGACCAAGTAGGCGTTGTGGCGAGACACCTTGGAGAGGGTGTTGTCGAAGGCAACCGGGTTGGCCTGACCGTTGGCGAGGCCGTTGGTTTGCTTTAACGGCCACCGGACGAGCCATTTGGCGCTGTCCCACTGGGCTTCGCTCATGTCTTGAATGAACTGCACTTGGTCCCGCTTGTTCTTGAAGCGCCACACGCTCGACCATGGGATCCCCGCAAACACCGTGTCCACCGCGCTGTTTGCTGGCTCCACGGCCAAGTAGATGGCATTCCATCCCGGCTTCAAATTGAAGGTCTGAATCGCATTGGTATCGCCACTCACCGCCAACTCACTCAGCGCCTTGAGCACCACCACCAACGCAGGCTTGCTAGTCACCTTGCCCGCCGCGTTCTCCACCACGCAGTAGTACTGCACCACGCCATCTGGCGGCACTTCTGTGTGCGTCACTACTAATGTATCCGTGGCCTGGCCAGTCACCGGCGCCGGCGGTGCCGTCGTTCCGCTTTCTGCCACTGCCGTGTTCGCGATCGGACCGTTCCGGTTGTACCACCGGTAGGTCGTCGGGTACGCACTCGAAGCATCTCCCTTCGCGACCACCTTCAAGGTCACGGCCGTCCCCACCAACACATTCACATCCACCGGCTGCTGCGTGATCACCGGAGCCTCCACCAACCTCACCGACGCGGGCTCAGACGACACAGACCCATTGCCGCGCGCCGTCACTAACACCGTGTAGTCGCCCACGTCCTTCAGCCCGATGCTCGTCACTCCGTACGTCTCCGACGTCGCTCCAGCAATCGCCTTACCATCCAAAAACCACTGGTAGCTCAGCGGAACTCCATCCGGCCCACTGGCCACCACAGTCAACGACACCGCTGCTCCTACCACCTTTACCGCCGACAGCGGCTGGGTCCCAATGACCGGCGGCGTCCCCGTCAACCGCACCGAGATCTCCGGCGTCACCAAACTCCCCAGACTGTTATTTAGCGTCGCCTCGTAGCGGCCTACGTCGTCACTCAGCAATCCAGTGATCGTCAGGCTGCTCCCGCTCACACTCCAACGCGATCCAGCCGCCACGCTGAGCTCAACCCCATTCTTGCGCCACACCACCGTGCTCACCGTGCCGGCTACTTCCAGCGGCAGGCTCACCGTGCCACCAATTTGTCCTAAAACCTCCTTTGTCGGTGCCACCAACAACCGCGGTGCTCCCGCTGTTGTTAACCGCACTCCCGCACCCGTCACGGCCGCTCCAGGACCCGCCGCATTCATCAAACGCACCTGATACAACCCGTCTTGGCTACCCCCTGCGTCCAACGCTGGCAGTTCCAGCACCGATGTTATCGCTCCCGCCAAATCCAATCCGTTCCTTAGCCATTGCAACTGCACCGGCTCTGTACCCGTGTACTGCGCGCTGAAGCGGTATATTTTTCCCACCACTCCGCTCAACTCCCGTGCCACTCCAGCGGTCACCACCGGCAAGTCCACCGAGGTGGCCGTTCCAGAAGTGGTCGCCGTGCTCGAAAGCACTGTCGCCACTGTGATGTCTGGCGTCCCAGGCCCAGCAGGATCCACCACCGTCAGCGTCACCTCCGCGCTGTTCACACTCCCAGCCGCATTGGACGCCACCAGCCGATAGGTCCCGGCCGCGCTGCTTTGCACATTCGAAAAATCCAACGTCCCCGTCGTCGCTCCGCTCATTGCGGTCCAGATACCACCGCTGGCGCTTTGCTTCTGCCACTCCAGCGTCACTGTGCCACCGCCGGTCACCGTGGCTTTCAAACTCGCTGTCTGCCCAGAGATCGCCACCACACTCACCGGTTGCACCGCGAACACCGGCCGACTCAAGACACTGACCGTAGTCACCGTGCTGGTCACTTTTCCGCCAGGGCCACTCACCTGTACTTTGTACACGCCGGCCTGTCCGGCTCCCAGTCCCTTCAACTCGTAGTTCTGCGAGATCGCTCCGTCGATGGGCTCGTCGTTTAACAACCACTGGTAGGTGAACGGCCCCGTCCCGCTCGGACTCACCGACAAGGTCGCGTCCGTCCCCTCGTTCAAGGTTTGCGTCGTTGCGGTCGTCGTTACCGTCGGCGGTTCGATCACCGTCAAAACCGCCTCGCTGTAAATGCTTCCGTACGGGGTCGTGACTGTCACTCGGTACGTTCCTCCGTCGGCGACCGTCGTCGACCCAATCGTTAAGGTGGCGCCTGTCTGGTTGGCCACAGTCGTTCCACCCTTGGACCACTGATAGGTGATCGGAGCCACACCATCGACCACCACCGTCAGGCTCGCAGATTGACCCAACTGCACCGATTGTGCCGCCAAGCCAGTGAAGAACTCCGGAGCCCGGTGCGCAAGCACCACCGTGTGGAACCCACCCGCCGCCACTTGTGCGGCCTTCAGGTTTGCCGGCACTATCGACTGCCCAAAATGCGGCCACGCCGTAGCCGACGCACTGCTTCCAGCTCCCCACGCCACCACCTGATTGGCCGCCCCCAAAACCGCCGAGTGGTAGTGTCCAGCCGAAACCGCCGTCATGGCCGAAGGCAGCGAGTCCGTCGGAAGGGTGGTCTGACCATAAGTTGTGTCACCCCACGCGAGAACGGAAGTGCCTGCCGCATTGAGACCCAGACCGTGAGTGAGCCCCACTCCTACCTGAGTCAAACCCGTCAAGACCGAAGCCGTAGGAGGGAGGGCCTGTCCCTTGCCACCCATTGATACCCATTCGCCACTGGAACGAACCCGACCCAAAAGGACCGTGGGACCGGCTTTCAACGATCGATAGACTTGAGAGGCCGTGGCCGCAATGGTGATACCCGAGCCCTCACCCCCTGCGATTCGAGGTTTCCCGTCGATATCGATCCATGCTGTGAAATCATTGCCCGCGACCACCTGTGCCACACCGGTGGTTGTGGAAGGGATGCCAGTGACAGCCGTGGTTGTCGAACCCCAAGCCTTTAATGTTCCGTCTTCCAACAGAGCGACCGCATGTTGTCCGCCGGCCGCAATGCCCACGACTCGAGCTGTGAAAACAGGAGGGGCAGCAATCGTTCCGGCCACGACCACCAAACCGTCAGCCCGAAGTCCGAGACTGAATTTTTCACCCGCCGCCACGGCGATCAAATTGGTCCAAGACCCATCGAAGGTAATCTGACGCGCTGAGTTGTCACCCCATCCGCGAGCCTCCACACGAGACCGCTGCACCGTGAGGAAGACAGGACCGCTGCGAGCCGTGCTGACCGAGTTGGCCACCTGCAACTCATACACTCCTGTGTCTGAGGGGCTGACGGCACTGTTAGTCCAATTGGCCCCTGTAAACACCTCAACACCATCCCGATACCACTTGTAGGTCAAAGTTCCGCCACCAACGGCATCTGCCTTGAAAACGGCAGGAGATCCCTCTAAAGCCCAGACACTAACCGGTCGGGTCACGAATACCGGAGGATCGACCACGGCGACGGTGACGGCAGATGTTTCGATCTGACCCACGGAATTGATTACCTTGACCGTGTAGCGTCCCGCGCGGTCCGGAGTAACATTGGCCACTGAAAGTGTTGCTGCAACAAAACCATCGAGCTTGGTGCCGTTTTGGTACCACTCATAGGTCAATGGTGCCTTGCCGGCCGCAGTGACCGAGAGGCTGAGAGTTCCGCCCAGCTTAACGTCGGTGTTGATGGGCAGTGCGATGAGTTTCGGGGCTGCTTCGATCACGACTTGTACTACCTTGAAGGTCTTTGCTCCGTGAGCGTCCACTGCGGTAACCGTTAGATTTACCGTTTCAGTGCCGTCGGCGTCCGGCACAATGGATGGAACCGTAATAGACCATCCGTTGTTGTAGGACACCGTGGCCGTGGGAATGACTGCGGTGTTGCCGCTAACCACTGTGATCGTCATCTGAGAAACTGGGGTTTCCTCATCCGTCACCGTCAAGGGAATGGACAGCGGCAGACTCGGAGTGACGGCCCAAGAGCCGGCTGCCAGCGTCACAGACACTGGAGGAACGGCTGCAATGGTCAGGCCATCGTTCTCGGTGACCGGTACGGTGGTCACGGTGCTGGTGGCGACAGCGGAACTTCCATTACTGATGACTCGGGTCACGGTCACCGCAGAAGGAATTCTACCCGTATATTGAACGAAGATGGAGTCCATCGTTTGCTGGAGGTAGGCGGCCTCGATCCCTGCAGCGAAAGTTAAACGGACCACAGACGTACCGGCCGACAAGGTGCCGATGGTGCGCGATCCCATGCTGAGCAACGTGCCGGAGATCGTCAGGCCACCTTGGGCTTCGAACTTCAAGGTGTGACCGGCGGGGAGAGTAGACCCACTGGCCGGAGCCAACGTCCACTCCACATACCAAGCGTCCACGGAATCAAATCCTTGCATTACAGTTGACGACACCGTCGGAAGGCTTGAGCCAGAGCTAACCCGGACCGGATTGCCTGGGAGCAGCACCGGACTGGAAATCAACTCGTCGGACCGGAGAAACGTGTAACCAGAGACGGTCGCCGTCTCATCAAAGTAACTGGAACTGCGGCCCCAGATTTCTGTTTCGAGTACATAGCCCTTCGTTTGGGAGTCAACCAGGTCATTGAACAATCCGCTGGTGGACCATTCCAAACCGTCTTCATTCCCAGAATTGTTAGGCTCTGTACCGGACCACGGGGACGTGGCGTTAGCATAGGTGAACGCCTCGCCGGTGATCCACCGCCACTGACCCTCGACTCCGCGATCGGAACCACCCAACCAGAAGCTGCTGCTCCGAGTCCCGAGGCTCGTTATGGCGGAAGTCCGCTCGGTATCGGTCGCGAAAACCGCCAAATGGCCACCCCGAGTGACAGCATCAGCTGCCGCGCCGGCCAACGTGTAGGTTCCGGAGACGAGGGAATAACTTCCAGAAACCTTGGTGGCATTCGACGCGCCCGGGGTCATGGGTTCGATGCGAACCACGCCGCCTCGACCAGCAGATCCGCCGGATTTGGTCGAGCCCATCCAAGAACCATCGGGTAACTCGACGGGTGTCCCGACCGGGTCGTAAAGCGAGGTCGCTGGAGAAGAGCTGAAACGCCACAACTCGGTGACTCCACCGGTGCTCTGAACCCGAAGGAGTGAACCGCGGCTGTTACCCAACCCGGCGGTGAACAAGAGCATCCCGTCCGACTTCAAGGTGCTCGGTGGGCCGGCCGGCTTGCCGTACACGGAGGAGAGCGTGAGCACCGAGGTGACCGTCGCGGATCCACCAGCACTGGTCGGAGGAACCACTTTAACTAAGCCACCATATCCGGCGCCTCCGGCTTCCAATGTCACCCACAAATTGCCCGAGGCATCAGCCACCGGACCTCCCACCGGGGTATTCAGCCCGAGTGAGGTCGATGTGAACGTATGAATGGTTTCCAGCGTGCCCACGGTGCCGTTCGAGTAAGAGAAGCGAAACACTGAACCCACCCCGGACGAACCATTCTGCCGTAGAGCCCCGTAAACGTAACCTCCTGACAGTGTCAATCCTCCGGAAGGCACAGATCCAACAGGAAAGCTGTGGATCACCGAAAATTCAGTTCCGTGAGAGTGGAGGCTAAAGATCGTTCCGGCTCCGTTGGCACCGCCACCACTGGCAACACCCAAAAGGAGGGAACCGGCGGAGAGATCACCTGAGGTCAAAGGGAGAACCAAGAGGCTTCCCAGGGGTCGCAAACCGTCGGCTTGAGCAAACCGGCGCAATTCGTGGTAGGAACCCGGCTCCGGGGAGACTGAAAATATCACTCCGGGCCCGTAGGTGTAGTTGGTGACAAGCCCAAAGGTACCGGTGGACACGGTCGTGGTCCGAGTGCCGTTGGCCGTCGCGCCATAGTAGATTCCGCCGGATTCTCGAACCAGTGATCCGGCCGGTTCCGAAGCCGAGTTCACGTCAAAAGAATGAAGTGCCGTCACCGTGCCGTCCGCTGCCCTGCGGTAAACGACACCCGCGCCCTCGGATCCGCCTTTTTGAGAGGCGAAAAGAACCCCTCCCTCGCCCTGCGCTGTGGACACAGTTTGGGCTTGTCCGGCGCTCGCCATCCAAATCATGGCCACCCAGGCTGCTAACACGACCGCGCCCATCGAACGAATTCGGGCGCAAGACAACTGAACTTTTTGGACGGTGGTGCTCATGTAACGATTGATGGGGGTGGTTTATTTTGAACCTCGGACTTAGGAACCCCCGTTCGGCGCAAGATGAACAGTCTTCC